>Ga0160425_1003967_pt1 | contig 10392 bp, 5 predicted proteins | sample BioMet8_FD_108193 | JGI IMG/M metagenome (GOLD analysis project Ga0160425, IMG submission 108193) | Microbial communities from bioreactor (seeded with sewage sludge) at Lawrence Berkeley National Lab, California, USA - Biofuel... | ecosystem: Engineered > Bioreactor > Anaerobic > Unclassified ...
ATTTAGGAAGCCGACTCTGGATGAATATGTCGAAGAGGCCTTGTTCGTTCTTCAGCTTATTGGTGTTTCTGTGTTCTCGGCCAAGAATAACAAGTCATCGATCGTTAAAACGATTCCTGCAACCGATCCGGCAACAGTGGAACTGAGACACAAAACTGAGGTCGCGGCTTTTGCTAGGAAAAACGGTGCGAAGATTGGTGATGAATTTTCTTTTGCTAGTTTCCAAGAACGCCGTCATTATTTCTGGATTAACCCTCGAGTCGAATCGGTTGACTCGGAATGGACCATTCTTCTCAACAATCAAGTGAAAAGGGAAGTAATTGTTATTACGGTTCCTCCCAAAACCTTTTCACTTTCAAAGTCTGTGAAAAAAGGATCGTTGCTGATTAGAAAAGATAAACCTTATTACATCGAGATGGATATTCTGGAAGATTCCTTAAAAGATCGTCGAACGGATTGTGATTTTTCTCCTTTTGTCACCTTCCGCTTAAAATACTAAAATTCCTTTGTACAGTTCAAACGGAAATGCTTTCTTTCAACGTTACTGTGTTGTTTCTTGGTGTTAAAAGAACAATCGCTCAATCCGATACAGCCTGCTTTGAACTTGAAAGGACCGCCTGAAGAAGCGAAGTCAGCTTTCTTTCTGTACCGTCAACCTAGGTTGAGGTATCATTATTACGATTATGTCTAAAGAGGTTAATAATCCGCCTGCAGCCGAAGTCTTAATGGACTCGATGCGGGCCATCGGCTATACCTTCAACGCGGCCGTTGCCGATATCATCGATAACTCAATTTCCGCCGAAGCGACTCATGTCAGCATTTTTGTTGGGCCTAAGCCCTCCGATATTTATCTTTGTTTTCTCGATAATGGGAACGGCATGGACGCTGACGAGCTCCGCGTCGCCATGAAATACGGGAGCAAAGGAAAAGACGAAGAACGAAAAGAAGATGACCTTGGCCGTTTTGGGCTTGGTCTAAAATCGGCTTCGCTTTCTCAATGCACGAAGCTCACTGTTGCTACGAAAAAAGATGGGAAGATTTCTGCTGATTGCTGGGACTTGGCCGTTGTCAAAGCAAGAAAAGGCTGGGTTTTGTTAGAACTTGAACCCACTGAAATTTCCCAGTTGCCACACATTCAGGATCTTGAGGCCCAAGAGCAGGGGACTCTTGTTATTTGGCAAGATTTTGACGTTATCCGCCAGATTAATAACGGGTCGGAATATGAAGGTCTGCTTGATAATCTCTATGATGCCTGTGACTACTTGGGCTTAGTCTTCCATCGCTTTTTGTCCGAGCCTCACTTTTCCATCGATGCCAACGGCCGCCCCATTGAACCGGTTGACCCCTTCTTGGAATCTAATAAAAAGACCGAAGTCGGGAAGCCCAACGACATTACCGTTCCGGATGAGAATGGCGTTGAACGGCACATCACCGTGACTACTTACTTGCTTCCTTATTTGAAGGATTTGACCGAAGACGACAAAAAGAAACTTGGTGGCGTGGCACGTATCTCAACGATGCAAGGTTTCTACGTTTATAGAAATAATCGCCTCATTATCTACGGAACTTGGTTCCGGATGTCTTATCGGAATGAGCTAGCCAAATATGCTCGAATCATGGTTGATATCCCTTCATCGCTAGATAGCATCTGGAAAATCGATATTCGAAAACAAAGTGCCGAACTTCCACCGATCATTAAGCGCCAACTTCAAAAATGCGTCGAAACCGCAAATGTTTCTTCACGCCGAAAGAACGAGCATCGTTTAGCCATTAAAGACAGCGACCCCAATTCTTTATGGCAAAAGAACCTGACTCGGGACAAGAAGGCCGTTTACAAGATTAACCGAGAGTCGCCAGTTATCCGCCAAATTGTGCAGTCACTTAGTTCGGAAGACACCTCTAAAGTGACTATGCTGCTTGATCTGATCGAAAAATCGATTCCTTTCCATGATATGTATACCGATGAGGCCAACGACAACATCGATGTCGAATTGACGGAAGAAGACAAAGCACAGATGGTTGCTTATGGTGCTCTGCTGATCAAACAGGGAAAGCAAACTTTTAACGAGCCTTATTCCAAATTGATCGATGATCTCATGAAGCACGATCCTTTTCGGGCGTACCCTTGGATTTCAGACGAACTGAAAAAGGAGTTCCCAAATGGTTAATGATCCGGTTTCCCAAAAGGAAAAAATAGATAACCTTCTTGGCAGCTTTGATGCCAAAAAGAATGCTGCTCAGTTTTTCGCTCCATTGGGGAAACAAACCTTTGTTTTGGACGACGCGTTTATTGATAAAGCGATAAAAGAAATCCAAGCGGATCACCCCGATTTTATTTCTGACGATGACCTGGTTGCTTTGAAAAAACGAATCAACTCCGTTTATGAAGTTCATCAAGAGGACGGGGACGCTCTTCTTAGCAACTACAACCATGTGGACTGGTATCCAAGGGCGGGCGAAGAACGCCCTTATTGGGACCGCTATAAAGCTTATCTCGTCAAAATCAATCCTTTTATGAAGGGAACCATCGAAACCTTCAACCGAAACACGGACAAAATCACCAATTATTTTGGGGATCCAAAGGCTGAGGGGATTTTCCAAGTTCGTGGCTTAGTGATGGGGGATGTTCAATCCGGAAAAACTTCCACCTATATCGGAACGATTTGCAAGGCCGTCGATGCCGGTTACAAAGTTGTCATCCTTCTTACCGGTATGGTCGAATCCTTGCGGAAGCAAACTCAGACCCGTATTGATGAAGGCTATGTTGGTTACGACTCGGTGTCAAACAAGCGAGTGGGGGTTGGCATCGGTTCAGCTTTGGACCTTCCTCGGTCTTTAACATCGACGGCTTCTGATTATACCGGCAGTAACATTGATAAAAACACCGATATGTCGATTCGTCCCGGCGATCCGGTTCCGCTCATTCTGGTCTGCAAGAAAAATACGAATGTCCTTGGGAAAATTATCCGGGGAATGAAGAACCTGAACATTTCTTCAAACCACAAGTTGATTGATGCCCCTCTTCTTTTAATTGATGACGAGGCCGATAACGCCTCAATTAATACCAATAAACCTGATCTCGACCCAACCAAAATCAACGATGAAATTCGTAACCTTTTAAAGCTTTTCAAAAAGGCAACTTATGTTGGCTTTACTGCGACCCCCTTTGCCAATGTTTTTATCCAGCCTGACAACACTCAAGATATGTTGGCTGACAATCTTTTTCCGCAAGACTTTATCTTTTCTCTGAAAGCCCCAACTGATTATGTTGGCCCTATGAGTCTTTTCTTTGATTCGGGTAACTATCACAATTGCCTGGTCAATATAGATGATTATATTGGAAACGAATCACTATTTTCTTATTCGCATAAAAAAGATTGGGATGGAGATCGTCTCTTTCCTTCGTTTTATGATGCCATTATCACTTTCTGTCTTGCCAATGCTATCAGAGATCTTCGCGGCGACATTAACGCCCATCGTTCAATGCTGATTAACATTTCTCGGTTCAAGGATGTTCAAGCCAAAATAAAAGTAATTACAGCAGATTATCTTGGGGAGATTCAAAAAGCTGTGCGCTTGTTCGGCCGCCAGAAAGACGTTTTTGCCCTTGCCAATCCGATGATGAGGAAAATCCATGAAGTTTGGCAGAAGCAATACGAAAATCATTGTGAGTATTCTTGGGACAAAGTTAAGGCGGCACTTTATGATGCTATTTCTCCGATCGACATCGAAGTTATTAACTCCAATTCTAAAGGGCACCTCGACTATGCCGCTCATAAAGTTCATGGTTGGCGGGTTATTGCCATCGGAGGGCTGGCTCTTTCTCGTGGACTGACGCTCGAAGGTCTCGTTGTTTCCTATTTCTTCCGTAATACTTCAACTTACGATGTATTGATGCAAATGGGACGATGGTTTGGCTATCGTCATAGCTATGGTGACTTGGTCCGCATTTGGATATCTCAGACTTCTGCTAGATGGTATGGAGAGGTTGCCGAAGCCATTGATGTACTCCGAAAAGATATCGATCGTATGGTTGACCTCAAGAAAACTCCAAAAGAATTTGGTATCCGCGTTCGAGCCGATTCCGAAGAACTTGGCATTACTGCCTCGAACAAAATGAGAAATGCCGTGGACAGGATCGACCGCGACAATGGCTCTTTCTATGGGGGCATTTCCGAAACCGTTTACCTTTCTGAAGACCTTAACGACCACATCCACAACTGGGATTGTGTCAAGAAGCTTTGCCAACACCTCGGAACCCCTGATCCGAAAGTAAATCAGCCATATTTCAGAGGCGTTCCCAAAGCCTTTATTCTTGAACTGATTAATAACGTCCATATTCCGCAAGGAAGTTCTCAATTTGATCAGCCACAATTATCGAAGTTTGTTGAGACCAGCGATGATCCAAACCTTAATGCTTGGGATGTGCTTTTCGCCAGCAAACAAAAAGGCGAAGATGAATGGCCGCTCCTTCCCGTTCAACTCCCTCATGGTGTTTGTCCCAACGCTATTGTTCGTACCTGTGCTGTGACCAATGGCGGGTACCTTTTGGTTTCTGGTTCCGCTGCCCATATCGGTTCTCGAGATACTAAAACAGGCCTAGACCCACAAAAAATCAAAGAAATTGAAGCGGGTAGGCCTCCAGAAAAAGGAACTAACCAAACGATGTACCTTTATGAAGGCAGGGCACCATTGCTTATCGTTTATTGCATCGAACCAAATGTCGAAGCTTGTGAGCCTCACGAACGCGAAATCTTCATGCAGATTCGTACCATTCCAGAGGCCACTTATCCTGCGTTTTCCTTCGGATTCCCGGCAAATTCAAAAGTTACCGGATCGTCTACTCTATTTAAGGTGAACCGCAGCGCAAGCTATTACGATAACGAAGGCTTTAAAACCGAACCCAAGAAGGAGGACGAGGACTTATGAGCTATGACAGCAAAAAACGCTTTGAAACGCTTTGCCGAGATTCATATTTCACCCGTGTAGATGAAACCCATCCTCTTGAGCTTTGGATTGGAGTGGACTCCGGCGGTCATAAGGCTCTTCGGTTTCTCGGAGAGTTTAACCCGGTCTCTCTTTCAGGAACAAAGTCGATCGAAGTCAAACAGTTCTACTCAGGATCCCAAAAATGCATTCAGTTTGCCCTCATCGATCCTGAATCGGCTGAACTATTTTATAAATTTTGTGACGACATCATTGAGAGTTCTAGGGAGAATGCCAATCAGCAGGGCGGCTATCACTTTTTGACCTACCGTTTCTCTCGTTGGAAGAGAATGTTCATAACCAAATCGGACATCCTTTCCGAAGAACAAATCATGGGGTTAATTGGCGAGCTTTATTTTCTTCTCGCCTTCATGATTCCTCATTATGGACAGCATAAGGCAATCGAAGCTTGGAGTGCTCCCGATCCTACGGTCAAAGATTTCTCCATCGACAATACTTGGTATGAAATTAAGGCGATTGGTTCGCGTTCCCCCACGGTCAAAATTAATTCCCTTCAACAACTCGACTTTTCCGAACCCGGTAATCTTGTCGTTCTTCGTCTTGAAAAGATGTCGGCGTCCTTCTTAGGAAATAATCTCAATCAACTGACTCTAAAAATCAGCCAAATGTTAGAATCTCCTGACGATGTTGATGTCTTTCAAACGAAGCTAAATCTTGCCGGTTATGGCTATAACGATAAATACAACGATTACGTCTACGACATTAAGGACATGACGCTTTACCAGGTTGACAATTCTTTTCCGGCCCTGCGCGCCCACGACATGGAACCCGCCGTTCAAAACGTTCAGTATGATTTGCTGCTCGACCAAATTAGCCCGTTTATTAAACCCCAGGAGAAAAATAACCATGGACATTGAACAATATCGTTCCGACTATATTGAGCAAGTTCGTGTCAACGCCCAGTCCCAAGGCGTTACCCCCGATGAGGAATTTGTTGCTGAATCCGTAGAGAAGTTAGTGTCCTTGGAAGAATTGGTTGATCCGTTTGTCCTTTATTTTGGCCAAAAAGGTCCTAAGGGTGCCACGATGCGAATCGATGGCTATTCGATTGATCCGGCTGATAAATCACTGATCTTCTTCCAAAGCGATTTTAGGAATAATGAAGCCCCAGAGGTCATTACCCGAACTGATCTCGAAGCCAAATACAAACAGATGATGGCCTTTTTGTCGGCTTGTGCCGATGGGGTCCTTGGCAACTATTGCGATGATTCGAATGAGTATATGAAAGTCGCCGAGGACATTAAGCGCCGCTTAGCTATCAAATACGTTAATGAAGGCGAAGACGAGTCGATTGAGCGCATTAAGCTCATTGTCTTCACTAACGCCCTGCTTTCTAACGGCGTTAAGAGTTTGGAGGACGAAGAGTTTCAAGGCCGCAAGGTCGAACGTGAAATTTGGTCGTTGGAACGGTTCTACGACATCGATTCTCAAGGGTTAGAAAGAGAACCAGTTGAAGTACGAGCTTCAGACTTTGGAATGGCCGGCATTCCTTGCCTTAAAGCCACCATGTCTGAAGGTCTTGATTACGATGCTTACCTTGCCATTGTAACGGGCAAGTTCCTCTCGGACGTTTACTACAAGTTTGGAAGCCACTTGCTTGAAGGCAACGTTCGCGCTTTCCTTTCGATCAAGGGCAAGATCAACCAAGGTATTCGAAAAACGATTCTAGAAGAGCCCACTAAGTTCTTTACTTATAACAATGGTATTGCCTGCACGGCCGAGTCGATTCAGACCAAAGAAGTCAATGGTTCTCTAGTGATCACTTCGATGCGTGATTTCCAGATTATAAATGGTGGTCAGACGACGGCGTCTTTGACTTCTGCTTTCTTAAAAGATGGATCCCAATTGGGTAACATTTTCGTCCCGATGAAATTGACGGTTATTCGGGACGACACCAAATACGACGACATGGTTCAGAAAATTTCACGCTATGCCAACAGCCAAAACAAAGTCACGGATGCCGATTTCTTCTCCAACCATCCTTTCCATATCGAGATTGAGAAGATGTCTAAACGCATCGTCGCCCCAGCGGCTCACGAAGCGGTGACTCAAACCATGTGGTATTACGAACGGGCTCGCGGCAAATATAACCAAGAAATGTTCAAAATGAAGGACAGCGAGCGTAAAGTCTTCGAGACGAAATATCCAAAGAGCCAAGTCATCAAAAAAGAAGAGCTTGGTAAGTACTATAACATCTTGGTTTTAAGGCCATTCATGGTTACACGCGGCGCCGTTAAGAACACGACCGATTTTGCTAAAACCGTGACTGATATTTGGGACAATCATCGCGCTGAAATTAATGATGCTTTCTTCAAAAAAATGGTCTGTGTCGCCATTATGTTCCGCGAAACGGACAAAATGGTTGCCCATGCCGATTGGTATAGAACCGGTGGCTTTAAATCCTTCATTCTTCCTTATGCTTTGGCAAAGCTGCTTTCTACGGTTCCAGAGAATTACAGCTTAGATTGGGATCGGATTTGGCGAGGCCAAGCCATGCCGCAAGCGATGGTTCATGAAATGGAAGTTTTGACCGAACTGACCAATACCTTTATTGAAGACAGCCATGGTGCTCTTGTCTCGGAATACACGAAGAAAGAGAGTACTTGGAACGTTTTTAAGGATCTCCCGTATGAAACGGGCGATGCTTTTAAAAGAACTCTGATCGAAAAAGCTTTGGCTCAAGAGCAAGACTCGGCTGCATATAAAGACAAAAAGATGACCAACGAACTCAACATTGAAGCGGAAATCTACCGCTTGGGTGGACCCTATTGGCGGAAGCTACTAGAAGAAGGCCTAGAAAGAAAGATCCTTGGCCCGATGGATATTGGTCTACTAAAAGCGGCGGGTTCGATAGACGGCCCTCGCCCAATGGCTATTTACCCGAAGCAGATGAAAGACTTATGGAAGCTGCGGGAGCGGTTAGGAAAAAATGGGGTTCTAATTTAGCCTTTTCTTCCAAATAAACTTTGATGGAATTAGCGACGGCACAAGCCAGAAGCGGTGGCACGGCGTTTCCAATTTGAACGAAAGCGGAAGTTCTATGTCCTTCAAAGTAAAAGTTATCGGGGAAAGACTGAATTCTGGCCGCTTCGCGAACCGATAACGACCGAAGTTGTTCGGGATCAGGATAAATGTAGTAGTGGCCGTCTTTCGAAATGTGAGCGACCATGGTCTGGCAAGCGTGTGCGTTAGCTTGGACGACCTTAAAGCGATCCAAAAATGAAGTCTTATTTTTGTGAGTCTGCAAATCTGGAGGAATTTCGGTGTAATCCGGGGTGCGATGATTTTTCTGAGTGTATTCAATTACGAACTTATAAATCTGCTGGTCGAACGCCCGAATTGGGCGCGTCTGGTGCCAAGTTAAAACATCTCCGGGCTGACGGATTTTAGTTTCTTTGAGGTATTTGGAGATATTGCCACGGCAATAGGTATTATTCTTACCACCGGGTTTTAGTGCAGGGAGTCCGGTTAACAGATCGTGGACGGTAAAGTCTTTGTATTTTTCAGCATCGGGTTTTGGGAATGGAAAATCCTCAGGTTTCAGGCAGCTCTCTGTGCGAATCCCAATAATGATTTCACGACGCCGCTTTTGCAGAACGCCATAATCTTCCGCTTTCAGGATACGATTTTCGACTCTGTAGTTTAAAAGCTTGCACCTCTTCTTTAGATCTTTAAAAAACTTGCCGCCGCCTGCAGTGAGAATCCCTTGGACGTTTTCAAAGACAAAAATAGAGGGAGAAAATCTCTCCAAAAATTCAAGGTAAAGAAGATAAAGGTGGTTACGGGGATCTTTTGACATGTCGGTTCGAGATCGACCAACAATTGAGTAGGCTTGGCAAGGGGGACCGCCAATGATAACGTCGACTTTTGACTGGTTCAGGCTAGTCATCCGTTTTTCAATGGTTTCAAAGATATCAGGGAGAGTCTCATCACTCATGGTCTGGCAGATTACGGAATCTTTTACATCCTGAGGAATTTGAGATTCGAAAGTTGCTTTATCGATTTTTTCCTGAAGGTGTTTTTTATATATCGATAAATCATTACCATTTTTCTTCAGATAATAGTAAAAAGCTCGGGTGGTCAGTGTTTCGCAGGCCTCTTTCATCATTTCAATATGGCAAATCGGCTCAAAACCGGCTTGGTAGAACCCTTCTGACAAGCCGCCCGCGCCCGCAAAAAGATCAATGAAGTTCATAGCAAGACAATCTTACCAGGGCCAGCCCGGAAATTAAACAAAAACGTCTGCGCACTTATATGTCGTTTTGCTTCGCTTTATGTCGTTTTGCTTCTTTTTATCATGTTTTAATCTTTTTTGAAAAAATGTATCCAGTGCGTTTCTACTGATTGTGCTTTTGAGCTTGTTAGTTATCCAAGCGTTCTTGAAAAAGCAACAAACAAACTTGAAACGGCGTCAATAACTCTTGATACTTCCTTATCTTTTCTTCACTAATCCAAACAAACTTTAAAAATCTCAAGTTCTCTTGGATTGCCCCTTCCTGTTCAGCAACAAGGGATGGGAAACGAAGTCGCGATCCGTAAGCCGTTCTCTCTCCTGTCCCCTCCAAGGCCCAGGGACCAGCTTAGACGAAGATCTTTCGGTCCATCGCTTTCGTTAACGCTCCTTCGCTCATCCTTAATTACCTTTTTAAATATTAAGACCGTTTTCAGTCTCTTTTTGCCTAATGTTATCGGTGGCCTTATAACCCGGAAGATTGTATGATTTAGAAAAAGGGGTAGACATGAATATGACCGACCAAGAGCTTTACGATTTGGCCTGCGAGTATTTCGGGAAAGGGGATTCTTGCAAAGCCATAGACACGCTTACAGAAGGGGCGGAGGCCAACGGTCTTCTGTGCTTGAATAGTTTGCGTTACTGCTATCTGAAAGGCCAAGGCGTTGACCAAGATCTTTCTAAGGCTATGGCCTTGACGCGGCGAGGCGTTGCGCTCGGCTGCAAAGAATTCATGTTCTTCCTTGGCGTTGCCTATAACGAGGGCACCGGCGTCACCCAGTCTTTTAGCGAAGCCGCGGACTGGTATCTACGGGCCGCTGACCTCGGATGTCGAGAGGCCATGTTCAACCTCGGGGTTTTATATACCGATGGCACCGGCGTCCCCCAGTCGGATACTGAGGCGGCCAAATGGTACCAGAAGGCAGCTGAACTTGGAAATGCTGATGCCATGTTCAATCTTGGCAATGCTTATGACGATGGCAAGGGCGTCCCCCAATCGCACGCTGAAGCCATCAAGTGGTATCGCAAGTCCGCCGATCTTGGACTTCCTGAAGCCATGCTCAATCTCGGCTTTGCCTATGAAAACGGCGAAGGTGTCCCTCAATCGGATGCTGAGGCCGCCAAGTGGTACCGGAAGGCGGCTGACTTGGGGA
>Ga0160425_1003970_pt1 | contig 10381 bp, 5 predicted proteins | sample BioMet8_FD_108193 | JGI IMG/M metagenome (GOLD analysis project Ga0160425, IMG submission 108193) | Microbial communities from bioreactor (seeded with sewage sludge) at Lawrence Berkeley National Lab, California, USA - Biofuel... | ecosystem: Engineered > Bioreactor > Anaerobic > Unclassified ...
CCGTAACGTAGCCATCATCGCACATGTCGATCACGGCAAGACAACCCTGGTCGACGGCATGCTCCGCCAGAGCGGTGTTTTCCGCGCGAACCAGGAAGTGCGCGAGCGCGTCATGGATTCCGGAGACATTGAACGGGAGCGCGGAATCACGATCCTTTCAAAAAATACAGCTGTTACCTACAAGGGCGTAAAGATCAACATCATCGATACGCCGGGGCATGCCGACTTCGGAGGCGAAGTCGAACGTGTCCTGAAAATGGTCAACGGCGTCATTCTGCTGGTCGATGCTTTTGAAGGCACGATGCCGCAGACGAAGTTCGTCCTGAAGAAGGCTCTGGACCTGAAGCTGCCGGTCATTGTCTGCATCAACAAGATCGACCGTCCGGAAGCACGTCCGGAAGAAGTCGTCGATGAAACCCTGGAACTGATGATGGATCTGGAAGCTTCGGACGCCCAGCTCGAGTGCCCGTTCCTCTACGCTTCTGCCCGGGAAGGCACCTGCGTGCGGAACCTCGGCGATGAGGCGAAGGATCTGAAGCCGCTCTTCGATACGATCCTGGATTACATCCCGGCACCGGAAGGCGACCCGGATGCGGGAACGCAGATCCTCATTTCCACGATTGATTACAACGATTACGTCGGACGGATCGGCATCGGCAAAGTGGACAACGGTTCCATTGCCGTAGGCCAGGAAATCCTCCGCTGCAACTTCCATAATCCGGAAGTCCATGAAAGAGTCCGCATTACCAAGCTGTACGAATTCGACGGACTGGAAAAAGTCGATGTCCAGAAAGCGGACATCGGTTCCATCGTCGCGATTTCCGGAATCGGCGATCTGCAGATCGGCGATACGATCTGCTCGCCGGACAATGATGAACCGATCCCGTTCCAGAAGATTTCCGAGCCGACCATCGCCATGAACTTCATCGTCAACGACAGTCCTCTGGCCGGCCAGGAAGGCACCTACTGCACTTCCAGACAGATCCGCGAGCGTCTGCTGCGCGAACTGAATACGGACGTTTCCCTTCGTGTCAGCGATACGGACAGCACGGACACGTTCCACGTCTGCGGCAGGGGCGAACTCCATCTCTCCGTCCTGATCGAGACCATGAGACGCGAAGGCTATGAATTTGCCGTCAGCAAGGCAGAAGTCATCTTAAGAACAGATGAACAGGGAAAGAAACTGGAACCGATGGAAATTGCCTATGTCGACGTCCCGGAAGAATTCACGGGGACCGTCATCAGCATGCTTTCCGAACGCAAGGGCGAGCTGCAGGGAATGAGCACCCTTTCCGACGGCACTTCCCGTCTGGAATTTGCGATTCCGGCACGAGGCCTGATCGGCTTCCACGGACCGTTCCTTACCGCAACAAAAGGCACCGGCATCATCAACAGCGTCTTTGATGAATATGCACCGTACAAGGGAGATTTCTCCTACCGCAAGAACGGATCCCTGATTGCCTTTGAAGACGGCCTGTCCGTCACCTACGGCCTCTTCTCCGCTCAGGAGCGCGGTTCTCTTTTCATCGGACCGAACGTCAAGGTCTATGCCGGCATGGTGGTCGGCGAAAGCTCCAAGCCGGAAGATATCGAGATCAACGTCTGCAAGACAAAACATCTGACCAACACGCGTTCTTCCAACGCCGATGAAGCGCTGACCCTGACTCCTCCGAAAATCCTGAGTCTTGAGCAGGCGCTGGATTTCATTGATACCGATGAGCTTTTGGAAGTAACGCCGAAGTCCCTTCGTATCCGCAAGAAGATTCTTGATTCCAGACTGAGAAAAAGAGCTTCCATGAAATAAGGAAGCTCTGATGAATCTGCTTATTGATGTGCAATTGCAGAACCCAGCACCTGGTAAAGGTGCTCGGGATCAACTGGCTTTGCAAGATGGGCATTCATCCCTGCATCCGTGCATTTTTGAATATCGTCATTGAAAGCATCCGCCGTCATCGCAATGACAGGAACTGACTTAGCATCGTTCCTGTCCGACAGGCGGATTTTTTTCGCTGCTTCTATTCCGTCCATGACAGGCATCCGGATATCCATCAGGATGGCATCATAAGTTCCCGGGGCGCTGTCCGTAAACTTCCGGACACCGACTTCGCCGTTTTCCGCCGTATCGACTTCCATGCCTTTATCTTTCAGAAGGGCAATTGCGATTTCACGGTTAAGGGCATTGTCCTCGCAGAGAAGAATCCTCCGGCCGGAGAGATTTTCAACGGGCACTTGAGCTGTTTCTTCTTTCACGGCATCTCCCGGTTTCGCTTCCTCGAAATGCATCCGGACCGTAAAGGTCGTGCCCTTTCCTTTCTTACTTTCCACCTTGATTGTTCCGTCCATCAGTTCAACCAGCCGTTTCACGATGGAAAGCCCAAGCCCTGTCCCTACAGATTCATATCCGTTCTGCTTTTCCTGCGTATAGGGTTCGAAAATATGCGGCAGGAACTCCTCATCAATTCCGATTCCGTCATCACTGACTTCAATAATGGAATCCAGCCCTGTATCTTTCTGCGGTTCATTATAAAACCGTATGCCGACATGTCCGCCTTCCGGCGTGAATTTAATGGCATTGGAAAGCAGGTTCAGCAGAATCTTCTGAAGGTTCAGTTTATCGACCAGAATCACCCGGTCTGCCGCACCGCTGGAATCAGCCGTAAAGGAGATCCCTTTTTTTTCAGCCGCCTCACGTATCGGAACGATAATCGACTCGAAAATTTCCTTTGCACGGATCGGTTCCGGATTCAGTTTCAATTTCCCGCTGTTGGCTTTTGAAAGCGTCAGCGTATCGTTGATCAGGTCCAGCAAAAGATTTCCGGAGGTCTGTATTTTCGAAATGTATTCTTTTCTGGTTTCTTCCGAAAGATTGTCTTTCTGCGCAAGCGACGCAAACCCCAGGACAGCATTCAGAGGCGTACGCATGTCATGGCTGATATTTGCAAAGAAACGATTCCGGTCTTCGGCATTCTTTTCGATTTCCGCCAGACGTATCTTCTGCTTTTCCGTCTCTGCCTGTGCAGCCAGGATTGCCGTGCGCTCCTTCTGACGTTTCCTGAGCAGGAGCATTGCCCAGAGCAGACCGATGACCAGTGCCAGAAGGACACAGACCACAGTAATGATGATGCCTGACGGGATTCTGGAAATCGTGGTGCTCAGGTCATTCTGCGGCATGGTGTCTTTGAGCGCGATGCCGACGAATTCTCCTTTCGTCGCGGCTATGCCTTTGTTCAGAATCGAACAGAGCACTTGATTGTCATCCCTGACAGCAGCACACAGTTCATAGCTGATTCCGGATATCGGGATAATGCTGTAGGACGTGGAATTCATCTGATTTGTCAGCCAGGTCGAACTGTAAAGTCCTACAAGCAGTGCGTCCGCACTGCCGCTTTTCACGGCGCTCAGGCATTCGCTCGCACTGGCATATTCCGTCACGGAAGCATCCGGGAACGTCTTGGCGATGCCGGACTTCAGGGCTTTGGCAATGGAGGAAGCCGTTGCAATTCTTTTGTTCTCGGAAATAACCGTCCCCGGGTTCGCCAGGAGGATACAGCTGATATTGGAAATCCGGTCCGTCAGCGACAGGCTGTTCTGAGAGGCGCTGATAAGCCCGTTGCCGTAAATGCCGAGGATATCGGACTCTCCGTTCTTGACGGATTCGATTGCTTTGTCATAGGAATCATAGGCGGAATAACTGAACTTCAGACCTGACCATACGGCAAGCCGCTCATAATAATCCGGAATGATTCCGTCCTCTGAACCATCCGTATTTTTTCTGAAATACGGCATTTCATTTTTGACGACGGCAACCCGCATCACCGGATGATCGGCAATATACTTTTCCTCGGATGAGGAAAGCGGAAGGATATTGCTCTTGAACTGCGTCTCATATCTGTTTCTCAGATTGGTAAAATAGTCAATGTTCCCCGAAAGAATCTGTGCAACCGCGGCATCGACTTTATTTTTCAATTCCACATCGTCTTTCCGGAAAGCAAAGCCATACGGCTCCGGAAGGAATTTCATGATGATGCGGAACTCTACCGTATAGTCTTCTCCGTTGGCGATGCTGGATACTTCTCCGTCAATCTCTTTGTTCCGCAGGGCTTCGGTCATGTCCGTCAGGGTTTCATACTCTGTTATTTCCGGAGAGACCTCATGCTTTTTGCACCATTTGCGGAATTCTTCATTATTTGCATAAGTAGCCAGTACCCCGATTTTCATGCCGGAAACCTGTTCAATATTTCCGTAATCCCATCGGTTGTCATCTGCCCTGACTGCGAGAGTGCTGTTGTTGGTCCCCATCTCCACATCGGTAAACAGAAACTGCTCTTCCCGCTCCGGGGTGATGGCCACATCCGCGACGATATCGTACGTGCCGTTTTCCAGATTGCCCAGAAAATCCGGGTCATTGCTGGAATCAATGAATTCCACATTGAATCCCGCCTTCTGGGAAATATCGATCATGCTCTCAATGTCAATACCGCTCCATGTCCCGTTCTCATCCTGATCCGCATAGGTCGTGTTATTCAGGACTGCCACCTTTACGGTCCGGCGGGCATCCTCTTCTTCCGCATGCAGCATAACCGAAGAGATCCCTGCCGCCAGAATAGCGACTGAGAAAAATGCAAGGAGCATAACGGTTTTTATATTTTTTCTCATATTCTTCTGTGGTCTTCGGAAATCGGAAATGTGCTTTTAATCACATGTTCAAATTCATCTTACCAATAACGGTCGGCAAATACAAGAAAATTTAAACCGAATCGCGTTTCGTTCCAAAAGGCCGGAATCATGGAACATAAAAAAGACCTTCCGCCAATGCAAAAGGTCTTTCCGGTTCATTTCTGTGTGATCCGGGAAACGGTTCCTCTGCCGGATTTCTTCAGGCGGACGGAAGCGAATCGTCGATGGTCTGGAAAGAATCTGCCGCTCCTGAACTCTCAGTGCTGCTCGGATAGAAGTCATAATACTTCTGCCCCACTTCCAGAGTGACGCCGCGGGCAGCCGCCAGTTCGCTGATGGTCACCATCTTATAGCCCATCGTCTGCAGCGTCGGTACAATTGTCTTGACCGCGTCTGCCGTCTGGATATAGATGTCATGCATCAGGATCACCGAACCGTCCTTGATGTTCGTCGTGGCCGCCGGTATCGTCTGCGATGCATCCTTCGTCTTCCAGTCCAGCGTATCGACGTTCCAGAGGATCATCGGTTTCGTCACGGTTGCGGTAACGGTATCGTTGACACCGCCGCCGGTAGGTCTCATGATGGTCGGGGTAAAGCCGATGAGGCTCTGAATCAGATCATCATTCTTCTGCATGACGCTCTGGATGACTTCCGCCGTTGAAGAAGAAAGAATGGTATGGTCGTAGGTATGGCTTCCGATCTCCATGCCGAGATCATATTCTCTCTGCAGCGCCGCTTTTGTCTTGCTGTCCTGTTCGATGCTCTTGCCGACCACGAAGAAAGTCGCCTTGGCATGATAAGCCGTCAGCGTATCCAGAATCGAATCCGTATCCCAGGACGGACCGTCGTCAAAAGTCAGTGCAATCAGTTTCGGCTGCGCATCCGGATGGCAGACTCCGCTCTGGTCAAAATAAGCATATGTCTGGTCGTCCACATAGCACCAGCCGGTTGCGATGTATCCGGTTGCCCAGAAGAAATATTTATTTCCGTCGATGGTCTTCCAGCCGTTCACGTACTTGGTGCCGTCTTCATTTTTATACCACCAGCCGCTTTCGTCGACATTCCATCCGACCGTTCCGGAAACCGTATCTGTCAGTGCTTCCTTCTGCGCCGTATCGCCGGTCACTGCATCCGTTCCGGCCGCTTCAGCCGTCACAGCAGAAGTGTCGGCATCTTCGGTGCCGCTTCCGCCTTTTGCGACCAGCGGTCTCACCACGAACCAGACGAGGCAGAAGACCCCGATTGCCATCAGTGCATAGATTCCTATTTTTACCGCCTGGCGGATTCGCTGAATCCTGCGGTGTTTCGCGCGGCGGGCCTGTAACTGCTTTCTTGTCATCGATTCCTGCTTCCTGCCCTCAAAGAACGCATTTTGCTGCTTTCAAAGAGTGCATTCTTATGATAACGGCTGAAGCAGGATTATTCAAGACCCATTTCCCTATAAATGTCGCTCAAAAATCAGCGGCCGAATGCCTGCTTCAGATCCGCGATGATATCTTCGGCATTTTCCGTGCCGATGGAAAGGCGTACCGTGTTCGGATAAATGCCCTGATCCTTCTGTTCCTCTTCATTCAGCTCGGCATGCGTCGTGCTGGCAGGATGGATGACAAGCGATTTGACATCGGCCACATTTGCCAGAAGGCTGAAGAGCTGCAGGCGGTCGATGAATTCCTGCGCCTCTTTCTCGCCGCCCCGTATCCGGAAGGTGAAGATAGAACCGGCCCCGTTCGGGAAATATTCCCGGTAAAGCCTCTGCTGCTCCGGATTTTCGGAAAGCGACGGATGGGAAATGCTTTCAACCTCCGGCACGCTCTTCAGATACTCCAGCACCTTCTTCGTATTTTCAATGTGGCGTTCGACCCTGAGAGAAAGCGTCTCGAGCCCCTGCAGGAAGATCCAGCTGGCAAACGGGGAAAGAGTCGCCCCTGTATCGCGGAGAAGGATGGCACGGATGCGCGTCACGAAAGCGGCCCGGCCGGCTGCCTGGACAAAGCTGATGCCGTGATAGCTCGGATTCGGCTCCGTGAGCTGCGGATAGCGGTCCGCATGGGCTGCCCAGTCGAAGGTTCCTCCGTCGACAATGACCCCGCCGATCGTCGTGCCGTGTCCGCCGATGAACTTCGTTGCCGATTCGACCACAATGTCCGCCCCGTGTTCAATCGGACGGATCAGATAAGGCGTGGCAAAGGTATTGTCGATAATGAGCGGAAGTCCGTGCCGGTGTGCAATCGCCGCAATGCCGTCGATATCGACGACCTCGCTGTTCGGGTTCCCGAGCGTTTCAATATACAGGGCTTTCGTATTCTCCTGAATCGCCTTCTCATAGGCGGAAAGGTCCAGAGGATCCACGAAAGTCGTCGTGATGCCGAAATCCGGAATGGTATGCTTCAGAAGGTTGTAGGTGCCGCCGTAGATGTTTTTCGCCGCCACGATGTGATCGCCTTTGGACGCCAAATTTTCAATGGCGTAGGTGACGGCTGCTGCTCCGGAAGCCACGGCCAGTCCGGCGACTCCGCCTTCCAGTGCGGCGATCCTCTGTTCGAAGACATCTTCCGTCGGGTTTGTCAGCCTTCCGTAAATGTTTCCCGCGTCCCTCAGACCGAAGCGGTCCGCTGCGTGCTGACTGTTCCGAAAGACAAAGGAGGATGTCTGATAGATCGGCACCGCCCTTGAATCCGTAGACTGGTCATATTCTTCCTGTCCGATATGCAGCTGCTTCGTTTCGAATTTCCAGTTCTTAACTGTCTCTTCCGTTATCTTTGCCATAGTCTAGCCTCCTGTGCCTGATGTACCGTGATGTGGCGTACCGACGTTATGTGCCGTGATGCTGTTGTGTACAGCCGTAACGTGCCGTGCTGCCTGTATCTGTTTGCTCTGCCTTAAATTACTAGTATATTAATATGAATAGTATGATTTGTCAAGAAGAACTTTCGGTTTTCTGCCCGGCAGCGAAGGAAAACTATGCTGCAAAAAAATCCCTCCGGCCGGAGCCGAAGGGATTTCTGGTTTCTTTATGATCTGATGCGATGTTCTGATGCGATGTTCAGCCGTCTTATACGAAACGTCTGATGGCGACAATCGATTTGCAGTCAGCGCTGCGGTCGTGCGTGATGCCGTAAGCCGAACCCTTTGCCTCAACGATCATTCCGTTGCCGTCGTAGATTGCCACATGGCCGGAATAAACGATGATATCTCCTGCCTGTGCCTGGGAAAGGGAAGCAACCGGTGTTCCGACTCCTGCCCATTCGCCGGAGGTCAGATATTCGCCGCTGTAGACTCCGCAGTTCTGAAGAACCAGCCATACGAAATGCGAGCAGTCGCAGCCGTTTGTCAGAGAACTTCCGCCCCATACATACGGGCATCCGATGAACTGTTCTGCAAAAGAGACGATCCCGGAACCTGAAGAACTTCCGGATGAATAGGAAGCTGAACTCTTCGTTGTGGAAGAAGCGGATGTTCCTTCAGAAGCTTCGCTTGCGGAAGCTGCTTTCTGAGAAGCTGCTGCCTGTGCCGCTGCTGCCGCATTGGCCGCTGCTTGCTGACGTGCTGCTTCATCTGCTGCTGCCTTTGCTGCCGCTTCTGCTGCTGCCTTAGCCGCCGCTTCTGCCGCTGCCTGTTTCTCTGCTTCGATTTCCTGAAGTCTTGCCTGCTGCTGATTGATTAAATCCTGAATCTCAGCTGCCTGCTGCGTTGCTTCCGAAATCTGATTGTCATAGTCTGCGGAAGTTGCCTGTTTCTGTGTCAGCGTATCCTGAAGTTCAGCCTGCTGCTGCTCCAAAGAAGCCTGCTGGGACTGAAGATTTGCTTCCTGTGTTTCCTGAAGGGATTTCTGATCCTTCAGGTTCTGCTCGGAAGCGCTGATGTCGCTGATGACATTTTCATATTCCGACAGGGCTGTTCTGTCAGCCTGATGAAGATCGGATGCGTATTCCGCCTTGTTGATGAGAGAACTGAAATCCGTTTCCTTCAGGACGATGGTCGCCCATCCGCCTTCTCCGCCATTTTCATAAATATACTGGATGCGCGTGCACATATCTTCATACTGCTGATCGCGCTCTGCCTGCTGCTGCTGAAGCTGTGTCTGCGTGGTATCAATCTGGGACTGCGTGTCGGCAATCTGCGTCTGCGTCGTCGCGATGTCCTGCTGTGCCTGTGAAATCTGCACCATCAGGTCGACCAGGTCTGCATTGACATCGGATATTTCAGACTGCACCTGCTGCTGGCGTGCTGCCAGATCATCCAGTGAAGCATACGTATCATTCAGTTGATTCTGAGCCGCTGACTGCTGTGCCTGCAGATCGGATTCCTCATCTGCGAAAACCGCTGTCCCCTGGGATGCGATGAGCACTGCTGCCAAGATTGCGCTGAGAATTCTTTTCTTCATAAATTAAACTCCCTTGGTTTAAAGAATTAGCAATGGATTTAATAAATGCGTAACATTTAATGTTCGAAGGAAATTTTACCATGCTGACTTTGATAAATCAAGGGATTTTGACGAAATTATTTCATAATTGTTACAAGTAACCGATATATTGTGTTAATTTCATGCACCCTGCACAAGACCTGCCGTTACCAGAGCATGTCCTCATTGATATCTTTCAGCTCTTTCGCCCCGCACATGGACATCGTATCGGACAGTTCCTCTCCGATTTTGGAAATGAGAGCATCGATTCCCTCTTCAGCTCCTCCGTAAACCGCCGTCACGAACGGCCTTGCGATCAGGACCGCATCCGCTCCCATTGCCAGAGCCTTGAAGACATCGACGCCGGAACGGATTCCTCCGTCCACGAGAATCTTCATGGTGCCGCCGACCTCTTCCGCAATATCCCCGAGGACCTCAGCCGTTGCCGGGCACTGATCCAGGACGCGTCCGCCGTGGTTCGAGACGATGATGGCCGAAGCTCCCGCCTCGCGCGCCTTCTTCGCTCCGCCTGCCGTCATGACTCCTTTGACGATGAACGGGCGGCCTGCTTCCGTGATGATCGCTTTCAGTTCTTCGACCGACTTAGCTCCTGCCGGAGGATTCAGACCCTTCAGGAACGGAAGCCCCGCCGCATCGATATCCATTGCCACGGCAAATGCACCGGACTCTTTCACCAGCTTCATTTTCTCCCGGACGACATCTGCGCCCCAGGGCTTGACCGTCGGAATGCCGGCGCCGCCTGCAGCCCGGATGGCTTCCGTTGCCGCCTTCATGACATCCGCATTCGTTCCGTCTCCGGTAAACGCCGCAATGCCCTCTTTCGCGCACTCCGCGACCAGGACATTATTATAGGAAACGTCGCTGTAGCGGTCCCCGTAATGAAGATTGACCGCACCCACCGGTCCTGCAAAGAAAGGATACCGGAATTTCCTGCCGAAAAGCTCAACAGAGGTATCCGGCGTATCATTTTCATGAATCGTATCCATGTTGATGCGGATATCCTGCCATGCATCGTAATTGCGGATGGCGGTGTCGCCGACGCCCTTTGCTCCCGGTCCGGGCATCTTGTTCGTGCAGGCGCGTCCGTTGCAGACAGCGCAGGCCTTGCAGCGGTCACCGATGACCGGCCTTGCATTTTCCAGAACTTCCTGCCATTTCATGATTGTGCTCCTTTCAGAATCAGACTCTGTGATGACCAAATTATAGCACTTTTCCAATGTTCATGTTATAATTTGAACTGTCTGGGGGGACTATGGACAGTAAAAAAGACCTTACAAAAGA
>Ga0160425_1003971_pt1 | contig 10375 bp, 9 predicted proteins | sample BioMet8_FD_108193 | JGI IMG/M metagenome (GOLD analysis project Ga0160425, IMG submission 108193) | Microbial communities from bioreactor (seeded with sewage sludge) at Lawrence Berkeley National Lab, California, USA - Biofuel... | ecosystem: Engineered > Bioreactor > Anaerobic > Unclassified ...
CTACAGATGCCCGCTGCACGTATGTACAGGCGACGGATAAAGCGCTGGCATTCCGGGAGGATTTCGATCGTATTTCCGAAGAACTGCGGGAAAGAATTTTCAAAGGCTTTTCGGAAGACGAGCAGCAGCAGCTCGCGGATCTGATGGTGCGGGTAATCGAAAATTTTCAGTAAAAAAAAGATGTCTGAGATTGTTTCAGGCAATCTTTTTTATAGATATAGTTCAACTTTGAATTTAATGTGGAACAAAAGGAGACTTGAAAAATGGCAAACGTAATTTTACTCAGCGGCAGCCCCAACGCAGAAGGCAATACCATGCAGGTACTGCGGGAGTGTGCAAAAACAATTGAAGCAAACGGTGTGCAGGCCGAGGTTATTTCCCTTGCCGGGATGAAACTGCACGATGCTATGGACTTTACCAGCGGCTGCGACGGCTTTGACGATGTGATCGCAAAGATCAAAGATGCTGATGGCCTGATTGCAGGCGGTCCTGTCTACTGGGGCACAGTTCGGGCCCAGCTGATGACGGCGCTCCAGCGCATCGCCATGGCATCCGCTCAGCAGGGCAGCTTCCTTTCCCGCATGGTGGGCGGCCCTATAGCCATTGCCCGGCGCGGCGGCAGCACAGCTTCACTTCAGGAGATGATGATGTTCTATCTCTCCAACGACATGATCGTCCCGGGCTCTACCTACTGGAACATTGTGTTCGGTCAGATGCCCGGCCAGGCGCTGCAGGACGAGGAAGGAATGAACACGATTCGCCGTTTCGGTGAAAATGTGGCATTCCTGATTCAGAAAATCAAAGGATAGGGAGGTACAGACATGAAAAATGTTGGAAGCGTCGTAGGACTGTATCCTACACCGGACACGGTGGTCGGAACCGTGCAGAACGGCAGAATCAACTGGATGAATGTGGCACATGTCGGTGTCTGGGGAATGGACTGTATGATGCTGAGCATCGGGAAGCCTCATTATACCGCAAAAGCACTTCGTGAGGGAGCAAATCTTTCCGTCAATCTGGTAGACGAGGCTATGCTGGCAAGAGCCGACTATGCAGGTATTTTCTCCGGCAAAACAGTCGATAAATCCGATGTGTTCCCGGTCTTCTACGGGCAGCTGCCGGATGTGCCGCTGATCGAGAACGCGCCTGTTGCCATGGAGTGCGTGATTACAGAAATTCATGAAACCAATACACATCTGAACTGTATTGTACACCCTGTCAATACCTATGTCCGGGAGGATGTCCTTTCGGAAAACGGCAAAATCGACTTCGAGAAGATACATCCCATTCTGTTTGAAATGCAGCAGACCCGTTATCTTCGTTCAGGTGATGCGGTGGGGCGCTGCTGGAATATTGGAAAATCATTGAACTCTGGCGGAGAAACCGTAGAAGATCTGAAAGCAAGAATAAAGAAGTAAAAGCATTGGAAAAGAGAAGAATCATGAAAAAAATCATATGTTCACCAGGAAGCTATATTCAAGGCAACGGAGAGATTAAGAACCTGGCTGATTATTATACGCAGCTTGGATCAAAAGGTGCATACATCATTGTTGACAAATTTATTTATGACACTTATAAGCCGGATATCGAAAGCAGTTTTATCGAAAAGAAAATTCCTTATTCACTGCAGATTTTCGGCGGAGAATGCAGCATGCAGGAAATCGAGAAACACAAGAATCTGCTGGGAGCGAATGATGCCGTGATAGGCATAGGCGGAGGCAAAACGCTGGATACGGCAAAAGCAGTATCCTATTACCCTGGATTCCCGGTTATGATTGTGCCGACAGCAGCATCGACAGACGCACCATGCAGCCGCCTCTCTGTAATATACAAAGAAAACGGAGAATTTGAAAAGTACCTGCCGCTTCGGGCAAATCCTGACATTGTTGCCATAGACACTGATATTATTGCAAAAGCACCGGTTCGCTTCTTAATGGCTGGAATCGGTGATGCCTTTGCTACATACTATGAAGCGGAAGCATGCGCAAAATCCAATTCGCTTACAATGCCTGGAGGCCATGCCACACTTGCTGCACTCGCTCTCGCACGTCTCTGTCTTGAAACGATAAAAGCAGACGGTATAAAAGCAAAGGCTTCGGCTGAAAACAAGGTAAGTACGCAGGCACTTGAAAATGTTGTGGAAGCCAATACCTACCTCAGCGGGATTGGCTTTGAAAGCAGCGGCCTGGCAGCGGCGCACGCAATTCATGATGGATTAACCGTTCTGGAAGAAACACATAATCTTTTACACGGTGAAAAAGTTGCTTTCGGTGCTCTGACGCAGCTGGTACTTGAAAACCGTTCATCGGAAGAAATCGAAGACGCAGTTGTTTTTCTCAGAAAGTGCAGTCTTCCGACAACGCTTAAAGAATTGAATCTGGATAATATATCAGACAGTGAACTGATGAAAGCTGCAAAAGCCAGCTGTGCCGAAAATGATACGATGGGAAATATGCCATTTGATGTCACTCCGAGAGACGTATTTGCTGCAATGAAAACCGCCGATAGGATTGCATCTGATCTTACTGTATAATCCGACGTTTTTACCTTTGCAGAAAGGATTTTTGAATTGGATGAAATTTTTATGCGCCGCAGCGTGCGCACCTATCAGGAAAAACCGGTAGAACCGGAAAAAATTGAAAAGCTTCTCCGCGCCGCCATGCAGGCACCATCCGCAGGAAATCAGCAGGAAGCAGAATTCCTCGTCATACAGAACCGTGCTTCTCTTGAAATGCTTTCTAAAATGAGCCCTTACGCAAAACCAATTGCCGCTGCGCCGTTGGCCATTGTGATCCTTGGCAACACGGAACGGATGAAATTCCCTGAAAACGGGGAACAGGATCTTAGCGCCGCCGCAGAGAATCTACTGCTGGAAGCGGTACATCTGAGGCTGGGAGCGGTCTGGCTCGGTGTGCATCCCATCAGGGAGCGGATCAGCAAAATCAGAGCACAGTTTGCCCTGCCTGAAAATCTTCAGCCATTTGCAGCAGTTGCCGTCGGCTATCCGAAAGATGAGAAAGCCAACCACTTTGTTGACCGTTGGAATGGGGAGCGTATCCACTATGAAAAACTGCAATGACCAAAATTAAAGGCATATGTGTGACTTTAAAAAGCTTGAGTAAATACCGGTTTCGGGTTAAAATAAAGCTAGAAGAAGGAAAGCAGTGAGCAATCTGATTTTCAAAGGAAGGGAGTGACAGAGATGAAGAATGAGATCCATAAGAAACGCAGAAGGCGGAAGGTCGGGAAGCGCAGTCTGGTACTTGCGGCAGCGCTGCTGTGCATCATTGTAATTGCAGCGGGCTGCGATGATGTGGCATCAAACTCACCCAACGTAGCGCCTGTGACAGACTATCCCGTTCAAGCGGGAACTGTTCCTGAAACCGGTAACACAAACGATACCGCACCCCAGACCGGCACGGATTCTGCAGCAGCCCCCGCCGACGCTGGTTCAACTGAAGTCAGCACGGACAATACCGCAACGACAGCGGCGGACATCTCTGAAGTGGCGCAGCAGGTTATTCACGGTGACTGGGGCAATGGCGGAGACCGCGTTGATGCGCTTACAAATGCAGGCTATGATGCTTCTGAAGTCCAGGCGCAGGTGGACAAGATGCTGCAAAATAACAGCACCGGCGGAGGAGGAGAAGCGGCTGGTGCTGACGACTCTGGCTCGTCAGACAATGATAACGGATCTCAGGTTACCTGGCACGATGAGATCACCGAACCGATCTATGAAGATCAGCCCGTGTTTAAATGGAACTTCACTTTCACCATCTCGAAGTACGGGGATGAGTCACTTACCACGGCAATTTCGTATGAATCGGATTATATTTACGAAAGGCAGGATGTGGCTCTTGCCGAGGCAAGGACTTATGCCACGGCCGCTTTGGCAAAGCAATATTCATCACTCAAGCTGGATAATACCAATTTCAAAGAGACAGCAGCAAGCGTCCAAAAGCAAACCGGCACGAAAAAGGTGCAGACCGGTACGCGTACTTTGCAGGAGGCAGGCTGGTATTGATAGTCAACCCATAACGTATTTTCCGGGGCTGCAGCTTAATAGCCGAGAAAGCTATAGAGCAGCAGCTCCATTTTATTTATACAATATATAAGATGGAGATTGATACCGAAGCATATAAAAAGGCTGTTATCAGCATTTGCACAAATGCTGATAACAGCCTCGAATGGAACGAGTTTTCGCTATAGTACTCTGCGGTGTGAGCGGAGGCGGGAAAAGATCACGGATGACGCTGCGCAGAGGGAAGCAGCTGCGATTAGAAACCAGAGCGATAAATCTGTCCCGTCGGACGTTGCCGCAGAAGCTGCCCTGGACGTCTGTGAAACAGCAGTTCTTGAAGCGGAAGTCTTAGCAGCCGTCTGTGAAACAGCAGTCTCTGAGTCAGTCTGAGAAACAGTCCGGAAGGCTGCGGCTGCCGTCACGTCAGAAGCCGGCATCGTAAAGGTAACCGAAGCGGTTGATTTACTGCCGGATGTGTATACCGTACCTTCGGAAATGGTCCAGCCTGTAAATTCCTGTCCGTCCGGAACCGATGCAGTCAGTGTGACAGAGCTTCCTGCAGCGTAATTTCCGGAACCGGTTCCGCCCTTAACGGAGACGGTATACACCTTGATGCCGGCTGCGGAAATTGTAACCGGGCCTTTGTTGGCTGCGGTAATCGCCGGCTTGACAGTAAGCAGGCCAGTATTCGCGTGATACGTATAGTCCGTGCCGGAGACGGCCGTATTTCCGTTCAGGGTTACGGCGACAGAATCCGGAAGTCCATAGCCTGCATCCGGTGCAAGGGTCATTGTATAGTCGCTGTCGTTCATCATAGTGTCGCCTGAACCGGAAGCTGTAAGATTTGTAAGTGTCTTCGCTACGCTGTAGCTGGTGCTGCCTGTTACCGAGGCGGTTTCACTGCTTGTAATTGTATTGTTGAAGGTGCCGCCTGAAATGGAACTGTTGTTGCTGACGGGATTGTTGAAGGTGCCGCTTTCAATAGTGCCGTTGTTGGTGACAGTGGAATTGAAATCAGCGCCGGAAATGGTAGCGCCGCTGCTGTTCGTAACGGATGCGTCAGTATTGAAGGTGCCGCCTGAGATGGAATTGTTGTTGGTGACGGGACTGTTGAAGGTGCCGCCTGTGATGGAGCCGTTGTTGGTGACGGGACAGCTGAATTCGGCCCCGGAAATCGTGCCGATGGAGTCATTTGTTACAGATGCTGAAGAAGTGAAGGTGCCGGCCGTTATGGAACCGATATTGTTGACTGTGCAGTTGAAGGTGCCGCCTGAAATCGTATTTCTGGCGTATACAATGCTGCAGGTAAAATTTCCGCCGGTAACCGACCCGTTAACGGCCATCGATATATTGCCGGATGAAATCGTTCCCCCCACGACAGTCGCGCCGGATCCGACATTAATGATCAGTGACTTCGTATAATCTGAGCCAATATTGAGAATAAAATCCCCGCTGCTCAGTGTGAGCTGCCACGGGGCCGATTCATTATAATGACCGTAGCTGTACGTGCTGCCGCCGTGTGTGGTGCTGTCTGTCAGGTTGATTGTGACGGGGTCTGCCGCCTGCACGCGGCCGGCAGGTAACAAAAGCATTGTCAGAAAAAACATCAGAATATAAGGGATCCATTTTTTCCTTTTCATATGACTGACCTCCATAAAAAGACCTGATTGCCAATGTTTTATTTATCTTTATTATAGCAGTGGGATATTTTAAATTACAAGAACAAATTTGTATATTTATGGAAGATGCATAATTTTTTAAAATGCTATTTTATCGAAAGTCAAACCATTTGAATAGAAATCTTTACACATGCCAAATCAATGGGAATGTCTCTTTGCCAGTCATATATCCTTCCGAATTTTTCCAAAGTTATTATCGCCATTCAACCTTTGTTTGTTTTGCAGAGGTACACATTATTTTAAAGGATAGCCAGTAAGTTATATCATAAGGTTGTAAATTTTTGCATTGACGCAACAGAAGGTGTATTATTGATAGCAGATTTCAAATAAATACTTCGATAGGTGAAACAGAATAGGCTGGTGCAGATTTGTACGCTGCACGAAGAAGCAGCGGCGGATTTATCATACAAGGAACCTTCGGATGAAGTGTAGCATTTGCAGAGGAACACACGATGAATACGAACGATGTGAAAAAATTGATCCACTGCTATGAGGACGAAAACAAAGATTGCCTGTCGACGCAGGATTACCTGCAAGGTTTTACGGAGGCGTATAATCGCCATTTGAAGAATGCGCCGCTGGAAAAGAAAATAACGGTTTTACTCATGTATGTTCGGACGACGCACAATCCCACCGGGCTTGGAATTTATGAAGCATTTAAGGGGAATGATATGTCCCTTTTAAATGATGTACTTTATCAAGCTGCCTGTATCGGGCAAATCAGCAATATATCCGCTTGGGGCGGTGATCATTCTTATTTTTCGTTTCACACCATTCCGGAAATATTGGCAAGCAGCAGTTTCGCCCGTATTCCGCTGCTCGTTCCGGAATCTTTAGGAATCTGCAAAAACGGCCATCGGGCCGCTAAGGCAAAAATGAATCTGATAATGGCGCTATGGTACCATAACGAAATGTTTATTGCGGAAGCGCGTAAAAATGCAGAGGATGTTTTAAAGACGAAACTTGCTGTATCAGACAAAGAGAGTATCGCTTATCTTCTTTCATTGCTAAACGACGATGCCGATGCCGCGTCACAGCATCTGGACTTATTCTGTGCAGGAAAGCGAAAGTCGCAGGAGTACGGAGAAACAAAATTCAATAAGGCGTTTTGCATCGAAGCGCATGGATTATTCAATCTTGCTCACTATATAAAAAACGGCAAACTGGACAGCAAAATAAAAATGCCGGAGCAAAGCAACTTTTCGCAGGATTTGGCGCAGTGGCAAAAAGACCATCATTATCCGCAGGGAAGCTTGTTTTTAAAATATCCAAGTCCGCTGGATTTAGTAAATACGCTTCTGCTGCTTACGCCGCCCGCAAACTCACTGTACCAGCCTTATAGCAATGAGAAAGGCAGAGGAAAACCGGACTGGTATATAGATACCGAATCGTATAAAAAGGCGATTATCAACAGCGTTATTGAGAGGTAAGAAGATAATTCGATTATTAAAAATGAAGTATATATATCCGGAAATGTATTGCATCGCACTTTACTGGACAGCAGGAAAGGAAAAATACGCATGAAAATCAGCAAAACGGTATTTATCATCAGCGTGGCATCCATTTTCAGCTGCTTATTGCTTTCCTGCGGGCAAGCGAAAGAAGCCTCTCAGAGTCAGCCCGCCGAGGAAAGCCAGGGTTCGGCGGACAGCACGGATGCCGCAGAGGGCGGATATGGAACGAATGTGTGCAGATAATATTTCCGCCGGTGACTTCGTGTAATCCTGGCTTCAACGGATCGATACATCCGGAGATCCGAAATCGTTTATAAAGAAAAATCTGAAAAGCGTCAGCTACGTTTGAATGGCCAAAATAGAACATATGTAATTATTTACATAATAGAAAACGAACATCTGATCAAAACGATTCTTGAACATCCGTACGCACATTTGGCCTCTGAGCCTTGTATCTGTGCAAAATGTCTTTTATACTGAATACGCGCGCAAGAAAGAATAGTATATCATGATATCAAAAAACAATAATTCTCCGATCAGGGGTTTATTGATTTTTTAGTTACTTTTTTTAAGGATATCTTGATGCTCAAAAGGTCAAATCAATATTTGGGGAAAGGAAGAAGAAATGAAAAAATCCAGAATAATCTCTCTTGTGCTTGCATTGATGCTTCTTGCCGCCGCAGTATGTTTCGCCGGATGTCAGTCAGGTTCAGCAAATTCAGCAAAATCATCGGGCGCAGCGACGACTGAAGTGGTAGGTGACATTATCAGTCTTACATCAAATGATGCAAAGGTTTCTACTTTTGCAAAAGAAGCCGCGCCGCCGTTTGCCGATGTGACGGGTCTTAGCGGATGGAAATTCCAGCAGGTAAAAGACCCCGTTACCAACATGGAAATGGACATCTATGATATAGCGGCGAAAGCCGACAAGCTTCCCCTTCACTCTTCTCCGGACGCATGGTTATGCTATGTGACGAAGGGGTCCGGAACATTGGTTATGGGCGATATAAACAACAATGAGCATAACCGTGTTGAATACAAGGCTGGCGATTATCTCTGCTTCGCACCAAACCTCGTACATGCATGGGAATCAAGTTATGAAGATACACAGGTCATTTTTGTCTGTATGCCTGGAGCGGCGGCATCTGCTAAATAACCGCTGTTGACAAGATAAATTTTCCTCTCTTAAAATCCGGCACTGCCAAACGCAGTGCCGGATTTTTGCGTGAGTACAGCAGAATCTCGCGGCTTCATCTGATAAAAGAGTTCATTACAACAATATCCTGATTGATTATGACAATTATGAAATGTAGTTAGGCTAAAAGTAGTACATTTAGCATGCTTAAAATGAGTTTTAATATGCCGAAACTAAGAAATATTTTCAATCAGGAGGGCAAAGATGAAAAAAACATTGAGGAGGATCCTGGCATCCACAGTTGTTCTTACATGCTTTTTTTCCATGAATCTGACCGCTTTCGGGGAGACATCAGGTGAAAACAGTGTACAGATTAAACCGCAGTCAGAGACGGGTTATACGCAGGTTCAAAGCACTTCAGAAGATACAGTAATCTGGCAGGTCTCAAAGTCGAAGAAAGCTTCACCGACGGAGCTGTCGGGAAGTGATAAGACGACGAAGGTGACACTTTCACTTCCGAGCGCCGAGGAGGAACTGACGTCCGACGTCGTATTCGTACTCGATTCCTCCAGCTGCGGCGAGGATGTTGTCACAGTGCAGATGCCGCAGCTGCTTGACAATCTTTACAGCAGCTTCAGTCAGAGCCACGCGAAACTGAATGTCGGTGTTGTCATGTTCAGAGGAAATGCCATTACGGCGTATCCGCTGACAGAATACGATGGGGACAACAGTACAGTCAGTGCGGCAGTCACGAGCGGCCTGGCAACGCTTAGCACCACCACGGCGCTGAAAGGCAGCAACATGCCGTCCGGACTTGACGCGGCAAAGATCATGCTGAACGCAAGCAGCACAGCAAACAACCGGAAGTACATGGTCCTTGTCAGTGACGGGGCGACGTATCTCTATACACATGACCAAGATCCGACGACATGCTATTCCAGAACGGCCGGTGTTCAGAGCATGAACGGCAGTCTCTACGAGTGGAGTGCAAAATACGGAAGCGGATATCCTCTTCCTTCGAGCTTCACAGGAGGCGGGAATGCCGCGGACTGGAATAGTTTCATCAGCGCGATAGGGGCAGTCCGGAGCAATTTCACACAGTATGACCAGCAGTATGTACGAACGGTCGAACATCCGGATCCTGCTCTCACGGAACCGGATCCGCCGGTGGATATCAGCAAGTTTATAATCAACGTAGAAGAATCGATGTACCAGGCGACCGAAGTATTCAAGGAGCTTTCCACCAGCGGTGTGAGCTGCTATTCTGTCCGTGCGAATTCGGATGATATGGGAGTGTTTACAAGTTTTAATAATTACCTCGGCGGTACACTCGGAAAAGGCATCAGTGCAGACTTCTCAAAAATCGAGAAGAGCGTTCTGTATCTGATCGCTTCCGGAACAGTTACGGATACGATCGGAAGTGATTTTGACCTGGTGACGGATGGAACGAACAGCCCGTTCACTCTGACACTTGGCGATACGACGCTTGCATCTGTGAATACCGGAACGAATGAATGGTCTTACGGCACGCCTGATGAGAACGGTACGTATCCGTACATTGTAACGTATACGCCGGGATCAGATGAAAGGTTCACGTGGACAATCAATGTGCCGGTGAAAAACGCGGAGCGTCTGCAGATGAGCTATAATCTGCTGCTGACCGCATCCCCGACCGTCACGACGACGTATCCGACAAACGAATCGGCAGAGCTTGCCTATACATCGAGCGACGGAAGCAAAACCGGTACAGAAGTCTTCGAGATCCCGGAGGTCACTTATACGCCGGCAGCGGAAAAGACTCCGGTTGTGATCGATCCGCCGGTTCAGAAAATACTGAAGGGTGACACGCCGGATGAAGCATCCGATTTCACATTCACATTGAAAGCAGCTGACACCAGCTATCCGATGCCGGCCGGATCTGCCGACGGCGTCAGGAGCATTGTCATAAAAGGTGCCGGCAGCGGCGAATTCGGCCAGATTTCGTACAGCAAGGCAGGAACGTATACATACAGCTGCTATGAAGAAAAGTCCTCAATATCAGGGTATACTTTTGATGCGAATATCTATACGATGAAGGTTGATGTTA
>Ga0160425_1003973_pt1 | contig 10371 bp, 8 predicted proteins | sample BioMet8_FD_108193 | JGI IMG/M metagenome (GOLD analysis project Ga0160425, IMG submission 108193) | Microbial communities from bioreactor (seeded with sewage sludge) at Lawrence Berkeley National Lab, California, USA - Biofuel... | ecosystem: Engineered > Bioreactor > Anaerobic > Unclassified ...
ACTCATTTAGCATATAGCATAAAGATTTTAAGGGAGTAGTATATGGATTTAAGCAGGGTAGAAATGTTAGTGGGAGCACAGGCTCTGGAAAAAATTAAAAAAGCCCGAGTTTGCATTATTGGCCTGGGGGGAGTTGGTGCCTATGCTGCAGAAGCTTTGGTCAGAAGCGGCATTGGTACTTTACGTTTTATTGACGGGGATGTTGTGGAAGCAAGCAATATTAATCGTCAGCTGCCGGCTTTAAATTCTACCATTGGCAAGAGCAAAGCAGAAATTATGGCTGAGCGGTTTAGGGACATTAATCCCGCTTGCCAACTGGAATCTGTAAACGCTTTTTATAAAGCCGGTGAATTTGCCAAGTATTTTGATAGCTCTTTTGACTATGTAGCTGATGCTATTGATGATGTTCAAGCTAAAGTGGATATTTTGGCTTGCTGTTATCAGGCCGGCATTCCCGTTATTTCGGCTATGGGTACGGGAAATAAGCTTAATCCTGAGAAACTTCAGGTTACGGATATTAGTAAGACTCATACTTGCCCACTGGCTAAGCACGTAAGGCATGATTTAAGGGCCAGGGGCATCGAAAAGGGCATAGACGTAGTATTCAGTACAGAAGAACCTGTAAAAGCCTCTAAAGGCTTTACGCCGGCCAGTATGGTTTTTGTGCCGGGTTCGGCAGGACTGCTTATGGCGTCCTGGATTATTCGTAAAATAGTGTTACAACAGAGATAGGTATCTTTGTAAACATTGAAGCAAGGGAGAACTAAAACCGGTCGGTCATACTCGGCCAGATCGGCGTAATGCCGTAGGGAGAGTGACCTTTTTAGTGTCACCGATGCGCATAAATAATAATGTAACTCTAGAGTATTAGCGTGATTTCTGATATAATGTTTATATTTCATAATGGGAGTATTTGACCAATGCCTTTAATTTTAATGATATTAGTAGTTGTCTTAGACAGAATAACTAAATTGGTTGTAGTTAAAACCATGACAGAAAATATGAGTATTCCCATCATAAAGGATATTTTGCATTTAACCTATATTCTGAATCCGGGTGCAGCTTTTGGCATGCTGGAATACAGCCGAGTGTTTTTCATTTCTCTGACTTTGGTAATCTTGGCTTGTGCTGTTATATTCCGCAAGAAAATACAACAGGAAACTCCTATGATTAAATTTGGCGGAGCTTTGTTTCTGGGTGGCGCCATTGGCAACCTTGTTGACAGAATAAATACAGGGTTAGTCATTGATTTTATTGATTTTAGAGTCTGGCCCATTTTCAATGTGGCCGATATTGCTATATGTGTGGGAGTTGGTTTAATAGTATGGTCTGTGATGAGAGAAGAAAGTCACAAGGAAAAATAATTAGTACTGAGCCTGTTACCCAAGAAGAAACAGGAACCAGAGTGGATGTTTTTCTGGCTAAAGAATTGAGTTTAACACGGGCTCATGTACAAAAGTCCCTGGAAGAAGGTCTGGTCCTTAAAGGTACCAAGGCTTTAAAAGCTAACTATAAAGTTAAGACCGGTGATATTTTCCAAATCACCATTCCGGAGCCGGTCCTCTTAGAAGTTACCCCGGAAAATATTCCGTTAAATATAATTTATGAAGACGAAGATGTGGTGGTAGTCAATAAAGCACGTGGCATGGTAGTCCATCCGGCAGCAGGAAATTATACCGGCACTTTAGTTAACGCCTTGCTGTACCATTGTAAAAATCTTTCCGGCATTAATGGCATTATCAGGCCGGGAATTGTTCATAGACTGGATAAAGATACCTCGGGAGTTATGATTGTTGCTAAAAATGATAAGGCCCATTTAGATCTTTCTGCTCAGATACAGAGCAAAGAAGCTAAACGTACTTATCTGGCCGTAGTTCGTGGTAATATTAAAGATGATAAAGGACGTATTATTACACAAATTGCCAGAGATGTTAAAGATAGAAAAAAGATGGCAGTAGTGAACAAGGGCGGTCGGCAGGCAATTACCGATTATGAAGTACTGGAACGATATGGCCGCTATACTGTGGTTAGATGTCATTTGCTTACGGGCAGGACACATCAAATAAGAGTACATATGGAATATATCGGTCATCCTTTAGTGGGAGACCCTAAGTATTCTCCCATGAAAACCTGTTTTGCTATTGACGGACAGGCTCTTCATTCGGAAACATTAGAATTTAGGCATCCTCGCACAGGTAAAATCATGAAATTTTCGGCCCCCTTACCGGAGGATATGGAAAAGATAGTTGTTAGGTTGAGAAATGGTCAATTTACCTAAAGGAGTGAGAAAAATGGGAGTTGCTGTAAAGAAAAAAGTTATTATGGATGCTGATGGAATGCGCCGTGCTCTAGTGCGTATTGCTCATGAAATCGTAGAGAAAAATAAAGGTACAGACAATCTTGTCTTGGTAGGGATCAGATCTAGGGGAGTACCTTTGGCTGAACGTATTGCTCAGGAAATAGATGAAATCGAAAAGGTAAAACTTCAAGTCGGGTCTTTGGATATAACCCTATATAGGGACGATTTATCTACATTGAGTTACAATCCAATTGTTAAAGGTACAGAAATTAATTTTGATATTAACGGCAAAAATATTGTGTTGGTTGACGATGTGTTGTTTACCGGCAGAACTATTCGTTGCGCTTTGGATGGGTTGATTGATATGGGGCGTCCTAAAGCTATTCAGTTGGCTGTCATGGTAGACAGAGGCCACAGAGAACTGCCTATTAGGGCAGATTATGTTGGTAAGAATGTTCCGACTTCCACCAGTGAAACCGTAGAGCTTACTTTACAGGAAACTGATGGTTGTGATGAAGTTTATTTAGGGGAAATTCGCTAAGAATTTTCGAGAAATTTTAGAGTAGGTCGGTGTTAACGTGCGATTAAAATCATTTGAAGCTCGTGGCTTTAAGTCTTTTGCAGATAAGGTAGGATTGGATTTTGAAAATGGCATAACAGCAATTGTGGGACCTAACGGCAGCGGTAAAAGTAACATCTCTGATGCTATCCGCTGGGTAATGGGTGAGCAAAGTGCCAAGTATTTACGTGGTACAAAAATGGAAGATGTCATTTTTGCAGGCAGCAGTGAACGTCGTGCCATGGGTCTGGCAGAAGTTACCTTGGTCTTTGATAATTCAGACCATGCTTTGCCGGTGGATTTTGATGAAGTAACTATTACCCGTCGTGTTTTTCGCAGCGGAGATAGTGAATATTATATTAATAAAAAGGCTTGCCGTTTGAAAGATGTAGTTAATCTTTTGGCAGATACCGGTCTAGGACGTGGCAGTATGTCCATAATCGGTCAGAATAAAATTGATGAAATCTTAAATGCCCGTCCAGAGGACAGAAGAACTATCTTTGAAGAAGCGGCAGGTATTGCCAAATATCGCATGCGTAAAAAAGAAGCTATGCGAAAACTGGAAGATACAGGCACAAATCTGATTCGTATCAGCGATATTAAGAGCGAAATTGAGTCACGACTGGCTCCTTTAAAAGAAGCATCGGAAAAAGCTATTATTTATCAGGGCAAAGCTGAAGAACTCAAAAAGGTAGAGGTTACTCAGTTTGTTCATAAAATAGAAAATATTGAAGCTATAAAAAATAAACTGGCTGAAAAATATGCCGGTTTAGAGGACCAAAATAATAAACTTTTGGCTGATGTTAATGTTAAAGAGGCGGAAAGCGTCGCTCTTAAAGTAGACCTGGATAGGCTTAATGAGCAGTATAACCAGCTGCAGACAATCTTGGCCGAAAAAGAAAAGCATATTGAGACACTCCGTGGTCAAGAAGGGGTTATGGAAGAGAGAATTACTCAAAGCCATAATAATATTGAGCGCCTGCAAAAAGCCAAAGACAAATTAACAGAACAATTAGCGGCTATGAATGCTAATCTGGAAAGCATTGCCAACCAATATGATGGTTTGGATACGGAGCGTGCCAAAGCTCAGGTTGCTACAGACCAGTGTGCGGAAGAACAGGAAACAGTAACTGCTAAAATAAAAGAATTAGAAGAAAAAATCAGCAATTTCCAGTCCAGTGTTTTTGAAGGGATGCAGGAAATTGTTAATATGCGCAATAAAATTACTTCTCTGCAACAAGAGCAAGAACAGCTGCATAGAAAGAATGAGCAGCTTAAGATTAATATTGCTGATGGAGAAGCTAAGTATAAAGAAGCTGACAACAAAAACAGAGAATTCGTGGATGAGGCGGAGAAGCTGGCTGCAGACCGTGCTAATGCTAAAGAGCAAATGGGCGGGGCAGAAAGGTCCAGGACATCTTTGGGTCAGGAATTAAATGAACAATATAGAGACAGAGATGCCATTAATAGAGAAATAGAAAAAACGGAAGCCCGTCTTAATGTTTTAGAAAACATGGAGAAAGAGCACGAAGGATTTGGCCGGGGGGTTAAAGCTGTTATTAAAAATCAGGCACCCTGGCAGCAAGGTGTAGTTGGCGTAGTGGCAGAACTCTTTAAAGTAGACGGACCTTATGTAACGGCTATTGAAACTGCTTTAGGGGGAGCCATGCAGAACATTGTTACTAAAGATGCTTCTGTAGCCAAAACTGCTATTGAATTTTTGAAGAGTACAAAAGCAGGCAGAGCCACCTTTTTGCCTTTGGATACTATTAGGCCGAGAAGCCTGGCAGACAGAGATAAATCTGCTCTAAAGGAACAAGGAATTTTAGGTATTGCAGCAGATTATGTAAAGACAGATGAACAGGTTCGTCCTGCTGTTAATTTTCTTTTGGGACAGGTACTTGTAGCCCAGAATATGGACGCTGCCTTAAATGCTGCTCGCAAGAGTGATATGAGGCTGCGTATTGTTACTCTGGAAGGAGAAATAATTTACGCCGGTGGTTCTATGAGCGGCGGCCAGAAACAAAACGGAGCAACCAGTTTTCTTTCACGTAAGCAGGAAATTGCCAGCTTGGAAGCAAGCCTAGCGGTAAAGCATAAAAATCTTTTGACTCTGCAGGAAACTCTGGAGGTTAAAGAAGACAAAGTTAAAGCTTTAAATAAAACAATATCCGACTATCAGACAGCTTTGCAAAAATATGAAGTAAGACAGGCCGAATTAACTGCTTTTCTGGAACGTACTAAAGCAGAAAAGGCTTCTCATACAGAAAATATTACGTTACTTTCCGGTGAAAAAGAAGCCAACAGCAAACGCTTCATGGAAGCTAATAGTGAAGTTGCTGCTTTGCAGCCTAAATTGGCGGCCATGGAAGCTGACGATGCTCAAGGTAAGGCAGAAGCCGACAGGTTAAGTAAGGAACTGGCCAGTGCCAAATTAGCTCAGGAAACAATTAATTCCCGTTACCAAGCGGCTAAAATTTCTTTGGAGACTGCTAAGAACAGCACAACTGTAGTAGGGGAAAGAATGCAGCAGGTTGATGCTGAGGTAAGCAGGCTTCAGAACGAAATCAATACCAATGAAGAAGACGTTGTGAAAACTAATGAGCTTATTACTGCTACCACCAAGTCCAAAGAAGAACTGGCGGCTCAGCAGCAAATTTTGCTGCAAGAATTAAAAACGACTGATTCAGGAAAAGAAGAATTCCTGGGGAAACGTCAGCTGATTATCGACAAGCAGGCTGCAGCTCAGGAAGCTTTGGATGAGGTCAAGAAGCAACAGATTATTTGCCAGCAGAAACTTCATACTGTTGAAATGGATAAAGTAAAACAGGTAACGGAATATGATAATGCCCTGGAACAAATGGAAAACACTCACAAGCTGACTCCGGCAGCAGCCAGACAGGCAGGCATCGTTCTGGAAATGAGCGATACGGCCCTGCACAAACAGGCTACGAGCCTCAATAAGGAAATTGAAGCTCTGGGTCCTGTAAATATTAGTGCTATTGAGGAATATAAAACAACCAATGAGCGGTTTACTTTCCTGGACAAGCAATATAATGATTTATGCGAAGCAAAAGGAAAATTGGAGACAGTAATCAGCGGGATCAATACAGATATGAGTAAGCGTTTTAAAGAAGCTTTTGCTAAAATCAACGAATACTTTGGGTCATGTTATACAAAGTTGTTTGGAGGCGGTAAAGCTAAACTTGTGATGTTGGATGAAAACGATATTTTGGAATCAGGTGTTGATATTATAGTACAGCCACCGGGGAAAAAGCTTCAGAACCTGGCCTTGTTATCAGGCGGTGAGCGGGCTTTAACGGTTATTGCTTTGTTGTTTGCTTTATTGACTTATCAACCGGCTCCTTTCTGTATTTTGGATGAAATTGATGCTCCTTTGGATGAGGCAAATATTGACCGGTTTGCGAAATTCCTTGCTGATTATGCCAAAGACACTCAGTTTATTGTTATTACTCACAGAAAAGGTACTATGGAAGCAGCTAATGTGCTGCATGGGGTAACTATGGAGGAATCGGGTATTTCCCGGCTCCTATCTGTTAAATTAACGGAGATTGAATAACTATGAGCTTTTTTGATAAATTAAAAACAGGTCTCACCAAGACTAGAGCAAATTTCACAGATAGAATGGAAGATTTGGTAGGGGCCAGTGTGGACCTGGACGAAGATTTCATGGATGAAATGGAAATGATTTTAATCGCTGCCGACGTAGGGGTTAAAACTACCGAGAAAATTATGCGTGCTTTGCGTAAGGCTGCTTACGAAAGAACTATTAAGAAACCGGCGGAAGCATTGCCATTCATTAAAAATTATATTGCTGAACTATTAAGTTCAAATGGTCCCAGAATGAATTTTTCCGGGCATCCTTCTATTGTTTTGGTAGTAGGAGTGAACGGAGTAGGTAAAACCACAACCATTGGTAAACTGAGCAATTATTATCGTCTTATGGGTTACAAGGTTATTATGGCGGCTGCGGATACTTTTAGGGCGGCAGCAGCCGAACAATTAAAAATCTGGGGAGAAAGAGCCCAGGTAGATGTTATTGCTCATGCTGAGGGTGCTGATCCTGCGGCAGTGGTTTTTGACGGGGTAAAAGCCGCTATTGCCAGAAAAGCAGATGTGTTATTTATAGACACAGCCGGCCGGCTCCATAACAAAGCTAACTTAATGCAGGAATTAGATAAAATTCATAGAGTTATTAAACGGGAAATCCCCGATGGACCTCACGAAACTTTATTGGTCCTGGATGCTACTACCGGTCAGAATGCAATTAATCAGGCTAAGGTGTTTTTGGAAACAGCTCAGGTTACCGGCGTGGTTCTGACCAAGCTGGATGGCACGGCCAAAGGTGGCGTAGTTATTGCTATCAAAGAAGAACTGGGTCTGAATGTTAAATGGATTGGTATCGGCGAAGGGATGATGGACTTTAGACCATTTGACCCGAAACAATTTGTGGAAGCCTTGTTTGCGAAAAAATAAGCAGCAGCTTAATCACTTTACATTGTTATTTATTAAAATTTAAATAAAGGGTGGAGAGAACAATGGTAAAAATTACTAAAGTTGTGGCATCGTATTTCAGTGCTACGGGAACTACGAAAAAGGTTGTTGAAGCTATGGCTGCCACTGTAGCTAAGACTATGGGATTACCATGTGAAGTCCGTAGTTTTACTTTGCCGGCAGGCAGAAAAGAACCTCTGACTTTTGGGGCAGGGGAATTGGTGTTTTTGGGTACTCCTGTGTATGCAGGGCGTGTTCCCAATGTGCTTTTGAAATACATTAAGACTATGGTTGGAACCGGTGCGATTGGTGTGCCTGTAGTTGTTTACGGTAATCGTAACTATGATGATGCTCTGATTGAATTACGTGACCTGATGGAAACGGCGGGCATTCATACTATTGCAGGAGCTGCTTTTATCGGAGAACATTCTTTCTCAAAAATTTTGGCGGCAGGTCGTCCTGATGAACAAGATTTGGCTAAAGCTAAGACTTTTGGTCAAGAGGTTGCAGCAAAGTTAGCAGGAAAGCTTAATGATGGACCTATTGAAGTTAAGGGCTGCGAACCTTACAGGCCTTATTATGTGCCGAAGATGAAGGACGGTTCCAACAAGAATATTATTAAAGTTTTCCCGAAAGTAGACAAGGATAAATGTATTAATTGTCTTCATTGTGTGAAGGTTTGTCCTTTAGGTTCTATTAATGCTGAAGATGTGGCAACTTATAATGGATTTTGCATTAAATGCGGTGCTTGTGTGAAAGGCTGTCCTAAGGGTGCTCGTTATTATGATGATCCTGTTTACGAATATCATAAGACCAATCTGGAAGAGAACTTTATGCGCCGGGCTGAACCGGAAATGTTCTTATAAGAGTTATAGAGCTGCGGTCACACTAAAAGGTCGGCCACTCTCCCTGTGGCATGACACCACGCCCGGGTCGAGCATGTCTGGCCAGTTTAGTACTCCCTTGCTCACGTACTAAAAAAGCTGTAACATAATGATTGTTTAATCATTGTGTTACAGCTTTTTAATTTTTGAAATTGGTCGGAGCGGTGAGACTCGAACTCACGGCCTCCTAGTCCCGAACCAGGCGCGCTACCAAACTGCGCTACGCCCCGACAACGTAACAATATAATTATACGGGCAACTTCTTAGTTTGTCAAATTTACTTTTCCGAAAGTTGGAAAAACTTTTAAACGGATTTCGAAAAATCTATCCCAGGGCAGGGTAGCTTTGTAATTAAGGTCTTGCAAATAGTAGGCTCCTGTATTGTCCTGATAAAAAGGGAACCGGCGTAAATTACTAAAGAGCAGGAAATTTTTATAAAAAGCAAGTTCACGGTTAATATAATTTTCCACTAATTCGGTGTATGGAAGTGTATTGTCAGCATTAATACCATTAATTTCCTGAAATTCCCCAACTTTGCTACGTACTTTTCGCTGATAAGCCCAATCGTCCAAAAAACGGGCACAGGTGAATTTTAAGTTTTGCGCATAAAGATAGGGCAGTTCTTTTTGTGGCAGGATGGCTCTTTGTCCGGTGACAATGACGCTTTGAGCCAAAGCTGTGCCTATGGAATTGGAGGCAGAATTCCAGCCGGCATAAGAAATAAGCTGCGGCAGGGGTACCTTGTCAGCTATTAGTTGGGGCAAGATACATTCTTTGGCATCATAATTTAAAGATAAATCTACAACAGCAACAGGTTTGATGGTCATTAATTTTTTCACATTGGTACCAATGGTACTAAAATCCTGTGTGTTTTCATTGCCACAGTGAATAAAAAGAATAAAATCGGCATTTTCCGGTTTACCGGTCTGGATACCACCCAGCAGATTGATTTTATCGGCTACTAATTGGCTTAAAGGACCGGGCACAAAGTGGAGAACCATGTTTTGGACCTGAGGTGTGCTGTAGGCAACGAATATTTTTGGAATGTAATTATTCTTTTGGGAAAAAATCTTGGCTACGGCCAGCATACCTAATTCATCGGCACCTTGGGTTACATGATAATTGTTTTTGCCGGGCAGGGAAGATAAAAGCTTTTCAATTGCCAGTCTGTTATGATTAGGCAGACCAAAAGACTGAGCATCATCCTGGCCGATTACTAATTGATTAAAGCTGTTTTCTTCTGCAGTCTGAGCCAGTTTTTCGTTGAAATCATTATTGAATTTATAAAGCTGCAGATATTTCCATTTTATGTCCATAGGAATTTCTCCCTGCAGTTCTTCATACTGCTTTTTATCATAGGGAAGACCTTCCAGTTTCTTATCCATGCTGGTGGCCCATTGCATCAAGTGCCATTGGTACCAGGCATCGGGAATAATCTGATCGCTGACCAAAAGCCTGGGAATAATGCTGTAAACATAAAAATATTGAGTGGGGTTTGCGATTCTAAGGTTGGTTAAATAGTCCAGAAAGTTATTTTCCTGCCATGGGGTAAGAGGTTTTACTCTGGTGTGCAAAAGACCTCCATAGCTCAACAAATCTGTAGCAATAATTGCTCCGTCTGCCTGGGGCAGAATATCACTAAGCCATATTTTTAAAAGGTCTTTTTGAGCGGGAACCAGATTATGGTCCATGAGCCAAAGGGGAGGCAGCTGGACCTTCATACCGGCTAAGGCCCCCATTTGGGAGGTAAAATCCGAACAGGGAGGACGGCTGTCCAAAGGCAGAGTGGCCAAAAGGTAGTCAGTTTTGAGAGGCACAGGTGAAAAAGTGCTGCCACGAGGCCTGATAGTGTGGTAGAATACACCTGTAACTATTAATATGGATGTAAGGCCTATGGATACAAGCTTTTTCATAGCCAATCCTTTCTTTTTTTGCTTAAACTTAATTATACCATTATTAGGAGAAAAATAGATGAGAATTATTACAGGCAAAGCACGGGGACTGAAACTGTTTACACCCAAGGACTATAGAGTGCGTCCTACAGCTGATAGGGTGAAAGAAGCACTATTCAATATTATAGCAGGATATCTTCAAGATGCCCAGATATTAGATGC
>Ga0160425_1003976_pt1 | contig 10361 bp, 9 predicted proteins | sample BioMet8_FD_108193 | JGI IMG/M metagenome (GOLD analysis project Ga0160425, IMG submission 108193) | Microbial communities from bioreactor (seeded with sewage sludge) at Lawrence Berkeley National Lab, California, USA - Biofuel... | ecosystem: Engineered > Bioreactor > Anaerobic > Unclassified ...
CGGCGAGTCCTGGCGCATGCGACATGCGCTCATGCAACAGGATAAGAAGGCGGCGCAGATGCCGTGACGCCGTGGCTCAGAAAAAGATGACGTTGATGGCTCAGAAAGGCTTGACGGAACACATAACCACTTCACACGTCTTCACCAGGCCCTACAGCCTATGGCAGAACGGCAAGGGGGAGCGCACGGACCAGACGCTGGCGAAGGAGTGGACCTACGCCAGGCCCTCTCCTCCTTCGTCGACCACCACGATTGGGGCAGGCCGCACAGCACCTGCGGGGGTCTTCCGCCCATGTCACGTGTAAACAACGTCTTGGCGCGCAACACCTAGACGGCCTATGCATACCTAATGGTGTTGGACTTCAAGCTTCAGCCAGTCACTTCAAAGCCTAGCTCCTCAAACTTGGCCTTTTGAGCATCCATGTTTCTGAGCATGCTCTTCCTAACGATGACCGTGAGACTGTTCCTCGCCCGCGAGCAACCAACATAGAGGAGCTTGTATGCCATGAAGACTGAGCTCACGGTGCTCGGTTTTAGGACTTTCTTCGCATTGTTCGTGTTTTTCTTACCACCATAGGTTCTGAGCGCTTGGTCGAAAAAGAAATGATAATACTCGTTGCTTTCAAACGCTTTCTGATTCTCAGCAACAGTTCTGTCAATAACCTCAGAACGTACGGCATAGTCGGCCGCACTCATCTTGGATACTGTAATTCCGAGGGTACGTTCCAAGGCGCGCACGGAAGCCGAGTAGTCGTAGTAAAAATGCTGAAAGTTGTTGAGTGCAATGTCTATTTTGGTACACATCTCGAAAAGACCAGACATATTTACATGCGGGTTGTGGGTGCTGTTCTCTGCAACGAAAATCACGCTCTCATGGCTCTCCCCCTTCACGCCGTGCTGGGTTGAGACGGGTTGGCTATTCAGATAGTCATATGCATGGATCAGCTGATCGGTGTTGACAGCAAGAAGAGGCTCATATTCCTGCCTTTCGCTTTCTATTCCCTCTACAAACTCATCGCGTAGAAACATATTGGCGCGAGTAGCCTCAAAAAGGTCGCCTACTGTCCCTGTCTCGCTTTTGAGCACAGCAAAGACACGCTCGAGCCTCTGTCGCAGAGCGACCTTATCCTCATGGCGCTTGACACGCCAACTTGTGCGGTCAAAGACGTCATCGTTCGTCCTGAGCGTATAGATGATAGACCCGTATTGTCCTCCGCCAAACAGGTTGCACATACCTGCGATATGGTAGAAAAGCTTCATCATGGGGTCAGGGTTGTCCCTTGCAGTGGTCGTGAGCACATCTACGGGGTTGTACTTCTGCCCGTACCTATAGCGCTCCATTCCGCTGAAAGCCTCGTATAGACCGAGCGCATCTATCGCTTCAAAGCGCTCCCGATTGAAAAGCCGCAGTACGAGTGGATTGTCGTATTCCGTTTGGACGCTTTGAATAGCTTCATCTACGTCATCGGTGATAATCAGACGAGGCTTATTGGCAGAGTACGCCTCGCGCATCTCCGGCGAGCTTTCCTGTCTGGCATCTTCGTCGTTGTAGATGTTGTTCAGCAAGCTCACGATCGCTGGCTGCGAGCGGTAGTTCACACACAGTGGCTCGCTTCTGTCGAAGAGAGCAAGCTCCTTCTCGAACGATCCGTCGTAGGACTGGTAGATCTGCTGCATGCGATCCCCATAGAGGTAGAGCTGGGAGCCACTTCCGGCCACGCACATATTGAACAATCGCAGTACCGACGCGGACGTGTCCTGGTATTCGTCTATGAAAATGTGCTGGTACTTTGCTCCAAGTGCATCAGAGATGGCCGGAAAGCGCTCGAAGGCCTGCTCAGTGAACGTTAGGAGCGAGTCGTGCGAGAGCCCTCCATAGTAAAGGAAGTCGTGTTGAGTCTCGTCGTAGTAGATGCGTTCGATGGCTGCCCGCACTGTCTCCATATCGAGGGCACCATGCTCTTCGCGATAATGGGCATTTCTCTCCTCGACCCTCTCGTCGGCATCCTCATTGCGAATGCGCTGCTCGATCTTTTCTCTATATAGCTCGAACCACAAATCGACAATTGCGGGTAGACGGAAGTATCTGTCCATGAACTGACTCAGAAACGAGTGAATGGTGCCTGCAAGGACATTTCCCTTGGGAAGTTTGGCCGCTAGCTCATCCGCTGCACGGTTCGTAAACGTAATGCAGAGCACGTTATCCTGAGGTTGGGAGACAACAATGTCGCGAACTTTCTGGACGATGGCCGTCGTCTTCCCACTGCCGGCAGGAGCGTTTATCAGGTGACAGTTGCTCAGCTCGCCAGCCATTTTAGTCCTCTCTCAATATAGTAGGGCAGCATATTTGGAACTAGCTCATTTAGGATGACGGAATACATAAAGTCGGTCTTGTTGTTCGATGTCGCATTCTCAATGTCCCTCAGATTGATCGGAGTATCACCTGCCACATCTTTCCCATCAATTTTCCTTGGGATGGAGAACTTTAGTTTATATTTCTCACTAGACGAATCCCTCAAAGTCTCCCATTCGTCCCTCGTCTTGGTGCCACTAATGCGCATCTTGCAGTATCTTGCGAGCATAGCCTCCTCAAGCGTTCGCGTACAGCCGTCTTTCTCTCCTTGGAAAGCAATGGCGACAAGTCCGTCTTGAATCTTAGGAATGTCAGCCCGACCCCATGCATACAGATCTTTAACAGCAGGTTTATCTCCACTTTTCTTTACTGGGTAAACAGTATTGAGCGTAGCGTTCGTTGTTTCGGACTCCTTAATGCCTTCTGGGTCCCTAAGACCCGATTCGTAGTCGATGTCAGTAATCACAAGAGTCTTTATCTTGAGAAAACGTACAAGTTCGAGATAGTAGCACGCATACGCCCCTCCTACCTGCACATATGAGACGTAACTATTATGGAGCGTCTTGTAGGCTTCGTCGCCTAGTGCGCTCTTGATGAGCATCCGCTCAGTGTCCCCTTCATACAGGATGACCCGATCAGAAAATATGATGTCAGAAAAGTTGATGCCATAGAGCAACGAGTAGAACCGTTTCCGTTCTTCATCAGGGCGTTGCTCGATGAACTCCTGGAAGTCATAAAGCTCGCTTGTGAACTCATCTTTCTCCCGGAGCACCCTCAGCTGCGTCATCGTTGTATCGCGCACGACTTCATGCGAGTGTGTGGTTACCATACCGGTTAGATTGGTCGTCTCCTTGTAGCATCTGAAAAGACACTTCGTGAAGATCGCTTGCATCTGTGGATGCATGTGAGACTCTGGCTCTTCGATCACGAAAAAATTGACCACGAGTGGATCAACGGACTTCTTGAACTTCTCCAGCTCGAGCAGGATGTACATGAGGTTGTTGAAGCCCAATCCCTGCGATGACTCGCCGAGACAATAGTCATTGATGGCATACTTCACATGTGTAACGTTCTCAATCAGCCGTAGGACGGACTCGTCAGTGACGGCCATGTCGAGTACGAGTGTGCCCGCATGCCCACCGTTAGCTGTAGAGACCTCGCTCATTGCGTTTTGGAGTGTGTCAATCGACTGCGCTCGTACATGATCCATAATCTCAGCGCGTTCAAACGGCTCGGAAACCTGATCGGGCAAATCAAGCACCATGGCATTCCAATTTTCATCGCTTCGAGCAATCTCGATTGCACTTCGACTCAGCTCGCCTCCTTTGTCTGTGGCTTCGTCATCAAGACGTCGTACGGCACTAATTCGCTTGAAGTTAAATAGGCTCTTGAAGCTGTTCATCTCCATTGACGTGACAACTTCATACATACAGTCAGCAAAGTATGCGGTTGTCTTGAAAGCATCAAGGTAGTAGGCACCAAACATATCTCGCAGCAGACGTTCCACATGACCACGCCCGCCTTCTTCGCAATTAGCCTCATCATCAGCACTTGTGGCTGGAGCATCTTCAAATGTGGCAAGCTTCTCTACGCTCCGTCTCAGCTTCGGAAAGTCTTTGACGATAGGTTTGTCTCTGCCCACAAGATGGCTAAGATCCACACGATATCGAATGAGAAAGTAGAAGCTGGTATTATCCTCATCGAGATCCATTAGATAGTCAGCAAATCGTCTGATGTCATCGCCTTTTGGATCATAGGTAACGTGCAGCCTGATCTCGATACCCGCGAACTGCATGCCCTCTTCTTCGAGTAGTGTTCTTACATCTTCAGCAAAGACGATGGCATCGGTATCTTGCTGAAGGATATCGAGAATACGCGGCCACGCGTGGTCGTACCATTTCTTGAATGCAGTGATTGATACGTCGCTTGTCGCAAGCCCACCTTTGTCAAACAAAGACGAAAAAAGCTCGACAACTGATGTCTTTCCGCTGTTATTCGCTCCTGCTAGCACGGTGATATCGTTGCCGAAGGTTATCGTGGCATTTTCAATCTTCCGATATCCAGAAACCTGCACGGATGCGATTCTCATAGCGATTCCTTCCAATCTCCGAACAAGCCACTAATATAGTTTGGTATTGTTGTTTTATAGTGAGGGTATATAAAGATGCATTTCTGGCTACAAATGATACCTCCTTCTTTTCTAATCAGCTGTCGCTTGTAAGCGGTCAAGTAAAAGTCAGAACTTGGGACTGGCAGCATAGAAAAAACGGTCCAGGCTTCCCACCGCAGCGCCGTTCCATAAGCACGCTGTCCCTCCACCGACCCTTGCCATCTATGCTCTGGCGTATGCCCCTGCCCTCGAGCAGACTGACGTAGTCGTCCGACCCGAAGGCCGAGCCCTGGTCTGAGCTAAGCCGAGATTCTCACCGAATCAGCAGCTCGTCCGCGCATCGCTCGCTAGCCAGGAATCGGCTTGGCGTTTGTCATATCCTCCCCCGTATCCATTCGACGGGAAAGGGAGAGGTGATGACATGGACATCAGAATCAGCTCGATATGTGAGTCGGCCGTCGAGGCATTGAGAACCGCAGGCCACGTGGACTCGGCAATCCGCGTGTACAGAAAGCACTTCTGATACCTGGAGGAAGCGTCTGCGGACGGCTCCTATACGAGGGAGTCGGGCGAGCGGTGGGCGAACGCCTCGAGGCCGGACGGCGGTCCGTACTGCGAGAACGTAATCGTTTCCAGGCGGCGGATAGCGGACATGGCTGAGACGTATGCCGCAAGCGGCCGCGTCGACCCGTCCTTCCGGAGCTGCAAACCCGCGCAGTCGATGCCGGGGTCCCCTGATCTGCTCGATACCCTGGAGAGTCACGGCCGCGACAACCACCTGCGCGGCCTCGCGCAAAGGACCCGCGACCACTACTGGCGGCTGGCCAGGGAAAATATACTCCGTCTACCTCGAGCGCCGCGGCGCACGAAGTATCGAGGGCGCGGACGCGGCCAGCATACTCGGGTTCATCGCCGACATCCTGGGCCGTTGGGCGGGGACCGACGGGCGACACCTGGCGACCAACCTCCGGCCCTTTCCCAGGTTCCTCGGCCGAAAGGACCTCTCCGACGCGCCCAGGATAACGAGCCTCAAAAGGCGGCACGGCATCGTGCGCATCCTGGACGACGCGGACGAGGAGGCTCTGACGGATGCCTGCTGCGACAGACTCGTGCCCGCACGGGACGCCACCATCACCCTGCTCGCTCTTTCGACGGGCATGCGCGCCTACGATATCGCCAGCCTGAAGACGCAGGATATCGACTGGCGCACGTCGACCCTGACCGTCCTGCAGCAAAAGACGAGAAACCCGCTCACCGTGCCCCTGCTCTCTGCGGTCGCCGAGGCGTTGGCGGAGTACATCCTGGCCGAACGGCCCGATACGGAGTTCGATAACGTGTTCGTGTCCGCGAATGCGCCGCACCTCCCCTATACAACGAATGCATCATCGGGTCGTTCTTGGACTATGTGGGGGCGAATAGTCTGCTTGCATAGAGCAACACCGACCGGCTCTTCCGAGGGGGTGGTCGCGTCTTTCTGAGGGAATACGGTTGGAGCATGTTTGCACTTAGAATAAAGTAGAAGCTCGTCATCCCGAAAAGGGTGACGAGGGGATGCAAAACCCACTGGTGAATCAGTGCGCGCATACGCGTCCTTCGTCACCTTTACAGGAGCCATGGCTTTTAGGACGGCCCTTCAGTGCCGGTTGGTACCCGGTCGTTCAACCCGTTCTTGTCTAGACTGCATTGATTCCCGTTTTTGTAGAACAGCAGGTGTCTTCCCGCGCGGAATGTGAGAGTAGGGTGACATCTCGCAACATCGGCAGTCCCGAAAGAGTCCTGGTTTCTTTTCCTCATGCGGGGCACAAATCGAGCCTGAAATCTCCTTTGGCAAAGGACAGTCTGTACTTCGAGCCGATTATGATTGCTACCACCGCCACGGCGACGCCGCAGGCGGCGATTTTCCAGGCGGAAGAGAACCCCTGTACCTGGTTGTCGCTGAGCTCTAGGGTGCCATCCATGGCGCTGGTGATGTCGCTGGCAATCTGCCTGGTTACCTCATAGGCATTCATGAGGTCTTCGAGGTCCCCCATCGGTTGGTTGGTCGTCTCCATATCGGGTTTCTCCTATCGTCGTCACTTACTTTCTGCTTAAATTATCGACCGTTATCAGGATTGAGTTTTCTTCGGCATAGGTCGATTACCTACAATTCCATAGGTAATACTGCGTTTATTGAGGAGGAGCCTTGTCTAGGACGTTCGCCGAGAATGAGATTGCTGAGCTGAAGCGCTTGGGTTTCGCCGCCGCCGGCTCTTCAAGGAGCCGCATCCTGTCGGTGCTCGACATTCTCCTCGGATTCACCAACGAGAACGAGGGCATATCTGCCTCAGAGATAGCGCGAGTTATATGTGTCTGCTCGGGCAAGGCAACATCCGAGAACGCAGTTCTCAAAGACCTGCATCAAATTCGGGAGAGCAGGCCGATGGGTCTTGAGATAGCGGTCCCAGAGCACGGAGAGAACATCGGTTTCAGGGCAATAAAGAAGCCGTTGTCGTCCGAGGAGGCAGTCCTCGTCTCTGACGTGCTGAGGACGAGCGCCTTCATCAGTAAGGACCAGAAAGATGATCTGTGCGCCAAGGTACTCAGGTTCGCCTCGGACTCCAAGATTGACGAGAGCATCGAGACGGTTTTCGTCGATGAAAAGGCCGGAAAGGGATCAGCCTTTGTCCTCGATGCGCTCCGTGTCGCTTCGCATGCAATCAAGAGGAACGAAAGGGTTTCCTTCAAGAGGCAAAACCATTTGATGAACGGGTTCGTTCAGGAATCGATCCTGTACGAGGAGGACCCTGTGGCCATCGTGTTCAGCTACGGGCGCTACTACCTCGAGACCTGCCACCTGGACAAGCAAGGCTCCGCTTCCCCCTACTTCCACCGCATAGATGACGTCGTCGGCATGCTTGCCACCGGGAAGCCCATATCGGATCAGGAAGCGGTCAATCAGCTGAGAGTTCGCGTGGTCGCGGACACGAGGCATAGAATCGACATGTACGGCGCTGGAGAGGTCAGAACCCTTTTTCTCAAGGTTTCGGGCAGTCATGCAAAGTACGTCTACGAGCGCTTTGGTCATGACATCGAATTCTGCCATGTCGACGAGCGAGACAGGGATAACGTCATCGGCTACGTCTGCGTGAAGGTCCTGCTGTCGTCGACACTCTTCCGGTGGCTGTTCGGGATGAGAGGCGCAGTCGAAATCGCCGAACCGAAAGGTGAACGTTGGGTGCGCTCGTTCCCCGGGCTGTTCGACGTAGATCTTCCGATGCTCCAATCCGACTACCGAATCGCTTTGACGGAATATTCAGACATGCTTTCTGCGGCAACGGCAGCCATCAACCCAGCTTACTTATAAGGAGAATAATGGATACAGATGAGATTTACTCTTCTTGGGGCGGACCGATCCTCGATAAGATTGAGGTGTTCAAGTTTTTCGCAAACGCGGGATTAGAGCAGTCACGGCTCTTCTCGTTTGCCGGCGATGATTTCTACGCTCTGAAGTTCATCCAAGACAAACTGATGGAAGAATTCGAAGCCGAATTCCCTAGTCTAATTTCGGAATTGTGTAATCGTTACGGTATCCCGAATAGAGCAATTGCAATTCCTGGCACGGACAGGATTAACAGCACTTTGCTTGTCGTGCGAAAGAATGCCAGGGATATTGCCATTTGTTTTGCGAACCATCCATCTGCACAGATCATCGGCGAAAAGAACGGAACCGAAATCGAGGCGGTGCTTTCTGAAGAGGGGATTCCTCTCGAGAACGTTGTTGTAGCCAGCCTCACCGACGACGAAGCTTGGGATTCTTGGTACGAGAATCATGTTTCTCGAACTTTCCCGGGGGATTCTTCGTTGCATATGGACGCACTCTGTCTGTTCAAGCGGCTCTTCGGGGTTGACGAAACGGACACTTTTGTGCGCTATCTATCTAGGTTTAGGATGATGGCGTCATTCGCATCGGGAATTCAAGTAACAGCTCTTCCCACCGAAAACGTGCTCTCGTTGTTTCGAGAAGATCTGAGGCGATCGTTCGCGGAAGAGTATCAGTTTAGAGTTGAGGGGATTATCCGAGGATACGGAGCCGCCGAGAAGCTTGTCGTTAAGCTAAGAGAAAAAGTCATCGGAGAAGGATGGTCGGATTGCCTGTTTGGACAAAGCGATTTCGCGGCAAGCTTCCTATCTTCGGAATGGCGACGGCGAGCCGATGGCCGCTTGGAGAATTTGGAGCGAACCGGGACGGTTTCCGGTTACATCAAATGCGTCGAGCAGCTGTGCTCTTCCATTCTTGGGTATTTCGCCCAGACGAGAACCTCATCTATCACGCTCAGGGCTCCCAGAGGCAATAAATCAGGCCCTTGGGGCAATAAGGTATATATGGTGAACGGCACTCTTACTTCGGAGCAGCCATCCGAAAAAAAGCCGAAAGTCTTCTTCAAATACCCGTTAACTGAGGATTTTCTTGAATCGAGAGGCCATGAGGTCACTTTGGGGACGATGTCGGCTTTCTTCTCTCATCAAGAGCTGTGCGGAGACATATTCGATTGCGCCGTAACGAAATCATGCAGTGGTGGCAATTCGCTCATGGGCATTCTCGACAGCGTACTCAGTGATTTCACGAAGCAGATGAGAAACGACAAGTTCCATAAGAGCAACTTTTTCGACAAAGAAGAAGTCGAAAGGATACGCTTCCAAGCTGTTGCTGTTGCCTGGCTTCTCTTTGGCGGAATTTCCTTTACCTCAAGTCAGCGTGTCGCGTTTCTCGGAGGCGACCCCAATCAGGATATGGTAGCAGTCATAAAGGAGGGTATTTCCAAGGCTGTAAGAGATTTCAAGCCAAACGACATCTCCTCGTACGACGCTATGCGATTCTTTTTTCCTAAAAAGAGAAGTGGCGAAGGAAAATGGATACCAGCAATCAACCTTTTCAAGGGAGACGATCCAAACACGAACGTGCCAAATCCGTCTGCTATCATCTACACTAGCTGGCACAGTGATATCGCCTTAGAAGACGCTTTAAAAGTTTTCGAAAAAGCGGTGCTGAGATTTATGGAAGACGTTTTGAAAGACGAGACATGGATCTCGAATCTTTCGGTTGTAACCATGATATCTCCACTTGGGACGAAAGTACTGTACACCCGCAATAGCAAAAGCGGCATTTTGGAAAAACCTAGTGTTAGCCAGTACAATCCACATGTCCACTCCAGCCAGAGCCCAGCGTGAGATATTCACGGCTTTCGGGCATGACCTACACAATGGTGTAAGAGTGTAATAATGTGTTGATGTATTTATACCACCATGCGACGATAGACGCATGCGTCGCCGTGTGCAAACGTACCAGTCGTCAGCAGGGGATACGCTCCTCCACCTGTGCCACCGTCTCCCTCATGTCCCTCGGGTCCACGGCTGTGTAGACGTCCAAGGTCGTCATCGCGGAGCTGTGCCCCATGAGCGCCTGCACGGTCTTCACCGTCGCACCCGCGCCGACGAGGCGCGTGATGTACGTGTGCCGCAAATCGTGGAACCAAACGCCGGTAAGCCCGTTCTGCGGCGCGAGCATGATCCACTTGCGAGAGAGGACGGTCGGGTCCATCGGCCTGTCTGGCGAGGAGCCGAGCAGGTACGCCCTGTCATTACCTGGGCATTCCTCCTGCACCAGGCGCTTCCGCCGCAGCAGGTCCTCCCAGAGGGCCTTCAGTATCCCCACCGTCCGGTGGCTCGCCGCCGTCTTTGCCTCCTTCTCGTACAGATATGACCCATTTGTGTTTGATAGCCTCTAAGGTGCGGGTTGGGGGTGCTGACGTTTCTCCGTACATTCTCTAGGCGGCAAAACCCATCGCACGACGGTAGTCGAGCGGGCTCCTGCAGCCGAGGGACATCTTGATCCGGCCCTCGTTGTACCAATGCATGTAG
>Ga0160425_1003978_pt1 | contig 10358 bp, 10 predicted proteins | sample BioMet8_FD_108193 | JGI IMG/M metagenome (GOLD analysis project Ga0160425, IMG submission 108193) | Microbial communities from bioreactor (seeded with sewage sludge) at Lawrence Berkeley National Lab, California, USA - Biofuel... | ecosystem: Engineered > Bioreactor > Anaerobic > Unclassified ...
GAAGAAAGCCTTCCGTTTTCATCACATCTCAACGGATGAAGTATATGGTGACTTGCCACACCCTGATGAGAACCTTGCATCAGCCGAGCTGCCACTCTTCACTGAAACCACCGCTTATGCGCCAAGCAGCCCTTATTCTGCGTCAAAAGCTTCCAGTGACCATCTGGTTCGCGCGTGGCTACGTACCTACGGTTTTCCTACTATTGTTACCAATTGTTCAAATAACTACGGACCGTATCACTTCCCTGAGAAATTGATCCCGCTGGTTATTTTGAATGCGTTGGAAGGTAAGGCCCTGCCAATTTATGGCAAAGGTGACCAAATTCGTGACTGGCTGTATGTGGCAGATCATGCCCGTGCATTGTACACCGTTGTGACTCAGGGGCAAATTGGCGAAACCTATAACATCGGTGGTCATAATGAAAAACAGAACCTTGATGTAGTTAATACCATTTGCGACTTGTTGGATGAAATTGTGCCAAAAGAAGGTTCGTACCGCGATCAGATCACCTATGTCAAAGATCGCCCAGGACACGATCGTCGCTATGCAATTGATGCAGCGAAAATTGGTAATGAGCTAGGCTGGAAGCCAAAGGAAACCTTTGAAAGTGGTATTCGTAAAACGGTAATGTGGTATTTAGCGAATGAGCAGTGGGTCAATAATGTAAAAAGTGGAGCGTATGCTTCCTGGCTTTCTAAACAATATGGAGATAATAATTAATGAAAGGCATTATTCTTGCTGGTGGCTCTGGAACAAGGCTTTATCCAATTACTATGGGGGTTTCTAAACAATTACTCCCTATATATGATAAACCTATGATTTATTACCCACTGTCGGTGCTAATGCTGGCGGGTATACAAGATATTTTAATTATTACGACACCAGAAGATCAGGCTGGATTTGTCAGGCTGTTAGGTGATGGAAGTCAGTTTGGAGTTAATCTGAGTTATGCCATCCAACCAAGCCCAGATGGCCTTGCACAGGCATTTATAATTGGTGAGGAATTCATTGGTAATGATTCAGTTTGCCTTGTTTTAGGCGACAACATTTTCTTCGGCCAGGGTTTTACACCAAAACTGCAAATGGCAAGTAGCAGAGTCAGTGGTGCAACGGTTTTTGGCTACCAGGTAATGGATCCTGAACGGTTTGGTGTCGTGGAATTTGATGCCAATTTTAAAGCACTGAGTATTGAAGAAAAACCGAAAAAACCTAAATCCAACTGGGCAGTGACAGGTCTTTATTTTTATGATAATGATGTAATTAATATTGCGAAAAATATTAAACCATCGCTCAGAGGTGAATTGGAAATAACAACTGTTAACGAAGTGTATCTTCATAATAATAATTTAAATGTTGAATTATTAGGTCGCGGATTTGCATGGCTTGATACAGGTACTCATGATAGTTTGATTGAAGCTGGCAGTTTTGTTGAAACGGTCCAAAAGCGCCAGGGCATGATGGTTGCTTGCCCTGAAGAAATCGCCTGGCGCAATGGATGGCTGAGTAATGAAGACTTAATTAAATTGGGTGGCAATTTAAGCAAAAACCATTATGGTCAATATTTGATAAAGCTGGCTAATCATATATGAAAATAGATTTCATTCCTCTTCAGGTTCACGGTGATGAACGAGGTGCATTAATTTCTCTTGAAAGAGAAATTAATATCCCATTCGATATAAGAAGGGTATATTATATTTTTGATACAAAGAGCGGTGTTACTCGTGGGTTTCATGCTCATCGGAGGCTAAAACAGGTTGCGATTGCTGTGAAGGGTAGTTGTCGTTTTATCCTGGATGACGGTAGCGAGCGAGTCAGTGTTATATTAGATAACCCGGCACAAGGGCTTCTCATCGATTCATTTATTTGGCGTGAAATGACGGATTTTACTGAAGATTGTGTTCTGATGGTTATTGCTGATATGGAATATGAAGAATCAGATTATATCAGAGATTATTCTGCATTTAAAAATTTAGCACAACAACAGCAGGGATGAATCTCTTGTGTGACAAGATAGCAATTGGTATCCGATTCTAATTTCCTGCTAGTTGATAAGCAACGTACAAATAATGGTGAAAAAAATGGTTGACTTCTTAAATCTTAAAAAAATAAACAATCGTCAGAAGGATGAGTTACTCAGCGCTGTAGAAAAAGTAATTGATTCAGGCTGGTATATTATGGGTGAAGAGCTTAAAGCTTTCGAGCAGGAATTTTCAGAATATTGCCAAGTTAACTATACCCTTGGTGTTGCTAATGGTCTGGATGCACTTACTTTAGTCCTCCGAGCATGGAAAGAAATGGGTAAGTTAAAAAGTGGTGATGAGGTTATTGTTCAAGGTAATACTTATATAGCCTCGGTTTTAGCTATTACTGAAAACGATCTCGTTCCAGTTTTAATTGAGCCAGATAGTAATACTTTTAATTTAAATGCCAATAATATCCGAACTGCAATTTCTGATAAAACTAGGGTTATTTTGCCAGTACATCTTTATGGTCAAATCACTCCTATGAAGGAAATTATGGAGATTGCACGCGAATACAATCTGTTGGTTCTTGAGGATAGTGCCCAGGCTCATGGTGCTCAAATTGATGGCAAACGGACTGGCAGTTGGGGCGATGCTGCTGGTTTTAGCTTTTATCCTGGGAAAAATCTGGGGGCATTGGGGGATGCAGGAGCTATCACAACGAATGATCCGGAATTATATAATGTATTGAAAGCATTAAGGAATTACGGTTCTGAGCAGAAGTATTTGAATATATATCAAGGTGTTAATAGCCGTCTTGATGAAATACAAGCTGCCATTTTGCGCGTAAAACTGAAAACGTTGGGAGAAGATATTGAAATTAGGCAGGGTATCGCGAGACGTTATCTTTCAGAAATAAAAAACCCACTGCTGGAATTACCATATATTGAAAATATGGAAAACCATGTGTGGCATTTATTCGTGCTGAAAACCAATCAGCGAGAAGAACTACAAAGCTGGCTTCATAAACATAACATCCAGTCCCTCATTCATTATCCAGTTCCACCACATAAGCAAAATGCATATAAAGAGATGAATGGACTTTCATTACCACTGACTGAAGCTCTGCACAAAAAAGTGTTATCCATCCCTATGGACCCAACAATGTCAGATGACGATATAAGCGCCGTAATTGAGGCTTTAAATGGTTTTGTGGGATGAAAAAACTTTTAAAAGTGACCGCCTCAACTGGAGTTTTAACCCTGGCTAAAATGGCTATGGGATTTGCTATCGCTAAGGTTGTTGCAATTTATACAGAGCCATCAGGTATGGCCCTCCTTGGGCAGATACAGGGATTTGTAACTGCATTGACAGGGGTCATTAATGCACCGGTAAGTAACGGTGTAGTAAGGTATACATCTGAATATAGCAAAAATGGTTTTAATGATTGCTCGCCATGGTGGCGAGCTTCATTAATTTGGGTTGCGGCTATTTTTTTTATATTATTACCTGTTTCATTATTAGCTTCCGATAAACTTTCCGTATATTTTTTTGGTGATATCCAATATTATTGGATTATTATATTAACAGTGTTGCTGTTACCAATTTCTGCACTTGGAACTCTTTTTCTTTCTATAATTAATGGTTTTCAAAATCATAGGCGATTCATTGCTCTAAACTTTTTTTCAGTGATGATATCAAGTGTTGTAATGATTTTATTAATTATTATGTATAATATTCAAGGGGCAATAATTGCAGCAGCAATTCAAACGGCATTAATTGGCCTTGTTATATTACTAGTTAATTTAAATCAGCAATGGATGCAGATAAAAAATTTTATCGGTCATATAAATTTATCATCATTCAATGGTATAGGTAAATATGTTCTTATGGCGATGACGAGTGCACTTGTCATGCCAGTAGCATTGCTGATTATCCGAAATGTTTTGGTGCAACATACAGGTTGGCAGGGAACTGGTCTCTGGCAGGCCGTATGGAAAATTTCTGAAGTTTACTTAGGTGTGATCACTATAGCCTTGAGCACCTATTACCTGCCTAAGTTGTCTCAACTAAATGATATAGACAGCATTATGCGAGAAGTCACCTCAACGGCAAAAATCATTGTTCCTGTCATATCTATAATTGCTGCTATGGTTTATGCATGTCGAGATATTTTGATTGATATGTTATTCACAAGTGAATTCAGGGGAGCAAGGGAGCTCTTTTCTGTTCAGTTATGTGGAGACGTGATAAAAATTATTGCATGGCTATATGCATTTCCGATGCTATCACGATGTGCGGTAAAATGGTATTTATTCACTGAGATATTCTTTGGTGTCATGTTTGTCATTTTATCATATATATTGATCCCTATGTTTTTATTACATGGTGCTAACTATGCTTATCTGATTAGTTACATTTTTTATAGCATTATTGTAATATTAAATGTTAGACGATTTTCAGCATAGGAAAACCCACTTGAATTTTATTATCAAAGCTTATCGTGTTGTATTTAATATTGTATGTCTTTTTATTTTAAAAAAAATATCGAAAAATACAATTTCATTTAAGTCACCAAGGCTGGGAAAAGGTCTAAATATTACCGCCATCAATAACTCTATTTTGGATATTAATAATTTATCGGCCAGGAATAATTTAAGCATCTTTGTCAGTCATGGAACATTGATTTTCGAAAAGGACTGTTTTGTCAATAATGATTGTTCATTTAATTGTTTGAAAAGTATCCGGATTGGCGAGAATACAATATTCGGTGAGGGAGTTAAAATTTACGACCATGATCATTCTATAGATGAGAATTACGTTGTAAGCAAAACTGATTTTGTAACATCACCAGTAATGATAGGTGCTAACTGTTGGATAGGCTCTAATACGGTCATCTTAAAAGGCGTAAGTATTGCAGATAATGTCATCATTGGTGCTAATTCGCTAGTGAATAAATCTGTTTTAGTGTCAGGTATATACGTTAATAAGAATGGCTCATTGACTAAAATTAAATGAAGACAGGCCTTGTATGATCGATTTTGAAGTGAAGGAAATTATCACAGTAGCGGTTATCTCTTACAATTCAGGCAATACTATAGCTGATACATTGAATAGCATAGTTAGCCAAACTTATAATAAAAATGCCATTGAAGTTATCATCGCTGATGATGGATCGAGAGATCATACGTTGTCTGTAGCCCAGCAATGGAAAGAACAAAATAATCATCTCTTTAATAATATTGTGATTGTCACTCATGAGAAAAATAGAGGAGTAGCGGCTAATTGCAATCAAGCATGGCAGTTAGCCTCTGGTTCATGGATAAAAACCATTGCAGCAGATGATTTGCTATTACCTAATTGTATCGAATTAAATGTCAGATTTATTTCTCGCCACCCTAAGGCTAAAATAGTCTTTTCTGATATGATACCATTTACAGTTGATGGGAAAAATACTCCGATTAAACATGATAAGAAGAAAATTTGTGCAAATCAACAGTTGCAGCTAAAAAACATTCTTTCTGAGTGTTATCTACTTGCTCCAACAGGATTTATTAGTAAAGACGTATTGGAATATGTAGGTTATGCAGATGAGTCATATCCAATGATCGAGGATTATCCGCTTTGGCTTAAATGTTTGAGAAGCGGTTTTACGCTTTCTTATATGGAAGAAAATACAGTTCTTTATCGTAAGGGTGATTCTTTGTCACAGCAAGGAAGTAGAATTGGTAATTTACTATATCTACAATCTTTATATTCGTTTCAAAAAGAGAAAATTTGGCCCCTGTTGCCTGCGAGTATGCTACTAAAAAAATGGGATGATTTTTTGCTCTTCAAGCAAAAAACTGTATGGATGAAAATTTTCGGTAATAAAGTGACCGTGCCATATCTTGTTGTCCAAAAATTAATGTTTTTATTAAGACCTTATAAAGTGTTTAATGTGACAAAAAAAAATCTAATAAAGTAGAGAGAAAAAGATGGCTATAAATGTGTTGTTGATGCTATTTTTCGTGATGATTACTTTATTTGCAAATATTCGGTTGCGAATTTTTAGCTTTAAACCAACAGTGTTGGGAGCAATATTCCTTTTGGCTCTTTTTGTACAGATTGTTCCCGGTACAATACTGGTAGCATTTTTTAACTATCCAATGTCATTTGGTGTTGATACACTTATAACCGATGAAAGTAAAATAGAAACGTTCAGGTATACGTTCCTGTCAATATCAATTTTGCTGCTTATCGTTTCTCTTTCTTCTTATGTCTGCAGATTTGATATTGATATTGATAAGTTAAATACAAATCATCTGCGAGCCAAGCTAATTACATTTTTTTCCTTTGTGGTAATTTGTATAAAAATATTGTCAGTCGGGGATATTCCATTTTTAATGGCCCTGAGAGGGGATTTTGATGGGGCTGCTTTAGCGAAAGCTCAAATACTTAAGAATGAAGTCGGGTTTGGTGGTTTATTCATTGGTTATATATTTGTTTATTTCCCTTATATTTCACTTGTATATTCATATTGTCATAAGAGAAAATATACATTCGGTCGATTCCTTTTTAAACTCAATCTCTTACTGATAATAATATATAGTATGTACGATATGCAAAAATCAAAGCTTATTGTCGTACTATTTATCCTGTTTATTCTTTACTTAAAGTCTTCAAAACGAATTAATTATCTACTTATAACGATTATCCCTGCTATGAGTCTAATGCTTCTGTGCGCATTCTTTATACTCTTGCATAATATACCCATAGGCGAGGTATTTGACTCTGTTTTGGCCCGGTTGTTTATAGGTCAAACCGAAGGGTCATTTATGATTTATCAAGCATTAACTCCGGATATTTCTCGTATTGCCTATGGAATGCCTTTGGGGGGACTTTTTGGTATATATGCAATAGATCCGGCAGCTGAAATTATCACAATATTTTTCCCTACAGCAGGCGATGCATGGGTCAATTCAAATAGCTATTTCCAGGCTCATGCATGGTCGATTTTTGGTGATGCTTCGTTAATATTAGGCCCATTTTTTGTAGCCCTGAATATAATAGGGTTGTATTTCCTTAAAGAAATTTTCAGTAAGATTGATAGGACATATGCTAGCAGTGTTTATATCGTATCTATATTGACTTTGCCGATTGTTAATGATTTTTCATATTTTCTTTTCTTCAAGTCTTGGTTTTGTATAATTGTATTAATGATATTTTACATCATAACGATAAAAATTGTAGAGCTCACGTGTAAAGTAAAAAACTAAGAATTTGATTTTTATTTTAATATCTAAATTGTTTAAACATAAATTTGGTAGCTATATGAAAGTACTACATATTGTTGGGAATAAAATAGAATCATCAAATGGCATAGGTCGTTTGTTGCCTGAAATGATAGAAATGCAAAATAAATACAGCGAAAATATGGAATGTGCACTCTGCTGTGTAAATGATGTGTATAATACATCTGCATTCACAGTTATTAATAAGTATGAAATGAATGATAAAATTATTGATGACTATGATGTTTTTATTTTCCATGGATTATATTTTTATTCCTATATTAGCCTGGCTAAGAAAATTTTATCACGCAATAAATTATATTTTGTCAAACCGCATTCAAGTCTTATTATTAGTGCGCAGAAAAAATCGTTTGCAAAAAAAATCATAGCCAACTTTGCTTTCTTTCGGCGCTTTATAAAGAGTGCTAGCGCAGTAATATTTACTAATGAAGATGAAGCTAAAAATTCTGTTCAATGGAATTCTAATTCCTTCTATGAAGGAAATGGGCTTTCAAGTGTTCAGGTGCCAGATCTAATTGTAAGAAAGAAACATAAACCATATAAGTTTGTTTATCTTTCCAGGATTGATTTTACACATAAAGGTACTGATATTCTCCTTGATGCTTTGCAACTATTGAAGGATAAATATAAGCTTAAAAATCTAAATCTTTCGATATACGGCAAGGGAGATGAAAGTGAAGAGAGTGAACTTATTCAACGAATCCAAAAACTCAATTTTCCTGATGTGACTTTCAATGGTCCTATATATGGAAAAGAAAAAAACAGAATGCTCTATGAAAAAGATATTTTTATTTTGACCTCACGATATGAAGGATTCCCGATGGCTATACTGGAAGCTTTGGACTCTGGTTTGCCATGCCTTGTCACCCGTGGTGTGAATATGACGACCATTATTGAAAAGCATCAGGTTGGGTGGGAGTGTGAGACAACAATTCAAGGTGTTGCTGAGTTAATCTTATCAGTACTCAATACGGATGAAACTTTGATTGATAATATGTCGGCTCACGCTCGAGAGTATATTATAAAAGAACACAATTGGCCTTCACTCGTTAATTACTCTGAATCGACTTATACAGATATATATAAGAGGAATATGTGAAAGAAAAGATTCTCATTTTAGGAGGGGCAGGGTTTATTGGGGTCAATCTCATTGAACATTTTTTACAACATAACCATGATGTGATCGTCTATGGAAGAACAAAACCTTTAGGCTTCGAAGGTAGAATCACATTTGTTGAAGCTAATTTAACTGACATCAATGAAAAAAAAGAATATCTCAAGAGCCTTGAGATTGACACGGCTATATACTTGATAAATAGTTTCTCTGTCAATTCCAAAGTTAATAACTATCAGGCTCTGTTGGACGAAAATAAATATCTGATAAATGAGATTTTTGATCTTGTTGAACGTTTTATCTTTTTCTCTTCCGGTGGGCGAGTTTATAAGAGCAGTGAACGGCCTCACCATGAAGATGAACACCTTGAGGCTGTGTGTGACTATGGAAAAAGTAAAATCGCTCTTGAAACTTTTGTCACAAAATGCGGAGCCTGCAAGAAAAAGAAATTTCTTATAGTGAGACCTTCAAATCCTTATGGGCCTCATCAAACATTAACTGGTAACCAAGGATTGATTGCTGTCCTTACTGGGCGCATAATTTCTGGTCAGGTTGTGGATGTGTGGGGAAGTGGGAATGAAGTAAGGGATTATATATATATAAGGGATTTTGCTAAAATATTCTATGCACTTTTTTGCGTCAAAAACCCTCGATATAATGTATACAATATAGGATCATGTACAGGTGAGTCGACGTTATCTATTTTGACAGCTGTTCGTAGGTGCCTGCCAAATTATAATGTCCAACTTAACTATATTCCTAACGATACTATAATTAAGTCCAACATACTTTGTAATAAACGTGTATTGGAAGAAATCGGTGTTTACAACTACACCGATATCAATTCTGGAATTGCACAGTTTGTTGAGTGGTTGCAGATTACATCACGGAATAAATGATAGCGGTTTTTATTCGGGATTATTCATGAAAATAAGTGTTTTATTATCTCTATATATAAAAGAATCTCCAGATTTTTTGGACTCATGCCTTGCCAGTTTGTATAATCAAAGCCATTTCCCCGATGAGGTCGTTATTGTTTTCGATGGGCCTGTTACTATTGAGCTGAATGAGTGTGTCGCCAGGTGGTCAGAAAAATTACCCATTGCAATTGTAAAAATTAAAAATAATGTAGGCTTGGGTGAAGCATTAAATATTGGTTTAAAATCCTGTAGACATGATATTGTTTTTAGAATGGACACTGACGATATATGTCACAAAGATCGTTTCATGAAACAGTTGTCTTATTTTGAGAACAACCCAGAAGTAGGATTGTTGAGCTCGACTGTTGGTGAATTCAGGGAATCTATTGATGACGTTTATGCCTGCCGGAAACTGCCGCTGACGCACTCAGAGATTTTACAGTTTGCAAAAAAAAGAAATCCTTTCAATCATATGGCTGTGGCTTTTAGACGGGATTTAGTAATGGCAGCGGGAGGGTATCAACGTGAATATTTATATGAAGACTATGCGCTATGGGTTCGAATGATTCAAAATGGTGTCATTACTGCTAATCTGCCCGAAACGCTGGTTTATGCTCGAACTGGAAATGGAATGGCAGCCCGGCGTTCTGGCCTTAAATATGCGAAATCAGAGTTTGCAGCACAAGTTAATTTTTATAAAACTGGTTACCTAAGTTTTTCTGAATTGATTAGAAATTTATCGATCAGAATACCTTTAAGACTTGTCCCTGTCTCAGTTCTATCATTGTTATATTCAACTGTTTTGCGTAAGTGAATTATATTTAGATGATTGTTTTTCTAAAAATGCTTTTAAGAAATTAAAAGTTATAATAAACATTTATCGTCGGCCATCTATCCGCTAAGATACAATGTACATTGAAATACTCAGCCGTACGTGCTGAGAAACACACCTGACAGGAGTATGTAATGTCCAAGCAACAGATCGGCGTTGTCGGTATGGCAGTGATGGGGCGCAACCTGGCGCTCAACATCGAAAGCCGTGGTTATACCGTCTCCGTTTTCAACCGC
>Ga0160425_1003986_pt1 | contig 10341 bp, 10 predicted proteins | sample BioMet8_FD_108193 | JGI IMG/M metagenome (GOLD analysis project Ga0160425, IMG submission 108193) | Microbial communities from bioreactor (seeded with sewage sludge) at Lawrence Berkeley National Lab, California, USA - Biofuel... | ecosystem: Engineered > Bioreactor > Anaerobic > Unclassified ...
ATACCCAAGGAGCTGCACACTCCTCACCCCCATTTTACTTTTACAATATTGTTTGCAGTCAACAATTTCAAATGTGACAATACTTATTTTACAAATGTAGTTTTCATGGCTGATGGACATAGAGGACTTGATTTTAGCATATTCCAATTTGTAGCTACTAACCTGTAGGAGAGCATACATCCTATCACAATTGTTTAAAATTGTAGTATATAGGTCAGTAGGGCCATATCTACTGATCAAGATAGGCCTATTTCTTTAAGTTTCCATGTTTTAGATTTTTGAGAATGAATAATGAGAAATATACGGACTAATTTTTGTTCCTTCGTTATAGCGGAATATGGTTTACCAGAACTTCGCAATATTTTTATTTAGTTTTTTTTTTAGAAAAATTGATAGGAGATTATGATGAACACGACAAAATGTTTTATTTACACTTCCAATTCATAAATTGATATTACTATTTTACTTTTCACCTGCTCTTGCATCAGTCCTAACATATTTCATCGCCAAAATGATATTAAGGTGAATTTTTATTCTTTGGTCAAATATCAAAAATAAGATATAATTAAATAGTGGGATGGAGTGATTGATATGAGAGTGAGTGAGGGAATACCTAAAGGAAGAATTGCAGAACTATATAATCCCAATATGTTCCAGGAGCATGAGGAAGTTATAGTATTCACAAGAGATGAATTTAATAGATTTTATACTTCTATGCAGGACCAGATAAACTATATTAATAATATAGACTTGTTTCTTGATAGGAGTGAGAAATGGAAGTTAATAGGATATTGGCCGAAATTTATGGAATAATATATCTTCTAGATGTAAATATGGATTCATTATTAAAAAAAGAAGCATTAAAAACTTATCTTGATGCAAGCTTGTATAATACTATTAAAAGTTCTCATAAAAATGTTGTAGCATCTAAAAAGAAGGTATCAGGACAATTAACTCTCCCAATTTGAATTTATTATTAATTTTATAATACAATATCAATTATTGTTATTCATCGAGACATGTAAAAGTAAAATAGATATACTCTCAATGATAATCTTGTAATTAATGAGTAATACTTATCCTGTATTCATAGTTATTAGTGCTGAGGATTGTTGCCAAAAATGTGCAAATACCTACGCAGGGAAAGTATTCAGTACAGAAACGGATATGGATAAAAAACCACCCCTTCATGATGATTGTAAATGTGCTATAGCGTATTTTAAAACAAAAGAACTTGGTTTAGAAGCATCTAAAAGGATTCAAGATAAACGCTCAAATATTCAGGATTCAACTCAAAAAAAATCATAAACTCCTCTTAGACGCTAATCTTGATGTTATCATGGTTTTTGCCATAACAGATCCCAGTCTTTATCTGTAGAATTTTCTAATTTATCTTGAATCTGGTGGAGTAAAGATTCTAGTTCTTCAGGTTTACAGTTATTCACTTGATTTAAGATTTCTTCTGAAGTTTTTTCTTTTCCTTTGGATTTTCTAAAATTCATAAATGACGCCCTTAAGTTTGAATAGGAGGTGGTCGAAGCCCATTTTAAATTTTTTAGGGGACTTCGACAATACATTTGATATTAGTAATTGTTTTGGAATGAATTTCGTCGTCCAATAAAACCTGTTTCACATATATATAATAAATATTATTAGATTTTATAATTTTAGAATAGAATTAATGGGTGAAATATATTTAATTAATAGATGTATCCATATAATATATATCCTATTTTTGGTATGAGAATTCAATTTTGGTGCATTATTATGCTAAAAGATGATGATAACGTTAAATTGGCCTATGAAAAAGAGAAGAAAGTGGCATCGGAACGAGCAAAACAATTTGAAGAGTCTGAAATTTCAAGCGATGTTACACAAACTGATGAATTTCTGCAGGCTGTTCAGAACCGTTCCTGGCTGAATTTGACGTTGAGATACGTTTTATCAATTCTTGTTGTAATGGTATCATTCGGGCTATACTTTGTATTGACAGCATTGTTTGGCCCGGGACTACCAACATATATCTTGTTTTATCCTGCTATCATAATCGTAGCTATGCTAGCTGGTTTAGGGCCTGGTTTACTTGCCACAATTATATCTGTAATGTTAGCAGTAATCTGGATTATACCACCGGTGGGACAATTTACAATCAAAACACCTATAGAAGAGATCGGAGTTGTACTTTTTACTAGTTTTGGAATATTGATAAGTAGCGTAGCAGAACTATATCGTAGAAATCGAAACAAAGCAGCTGCATATGATAAAGAAAAAGCCCTGCGTGAAACACAACGAGAGAAAGAATTCTTAGCCGATATACTCGAACATGCCTCCCAACCTTTTGCTATAGGTTATCCTGACGGACGAATGGGACTACTCAACCACGCCTTTGAGCAACTCACTGGCTACACAACAGAAGAGCTTCATAACATTGACTGGTCAACTACCCTCACACCAACAGAGTGGAGGGAGATGGAAAATCAGAAATTAGACGAACTCAATCGCACGGGCCAGCCCACCCGTTACGAAAAGGAATACATTCGAAAGGACGGTTCCCGAGTACCAATCGAGTTGCTGGTCAGCATACAATTAGATGTGGAAGGAAATCCTGAATTTTATTATTCATTTATCACAGATATTTCTGAGCGTAAAAAAACAGAAAAAATAATTGAAACAACGATGAATGAATTAGAACATTCAAACAAAGAACTGGAACAGTTCGCATATATAACCTCTCATGACCTTCGAGAACCGTTGAGGATGATAACAAGCTTCTTACAATTATTAGAGAGGCGATATAAAGATCAGTTGGATGAAGATGCTAATGAATTTATAGGGTTTGCAGTTGATGGGGCTAAAAGATTAGATGCTATGACAAATGATCTTTTACAATATTCTAAAATAACCAGTGAAAAAAGAGAATTGAAACCTGTAAATTTTGAAGACGTCTTGCAAGAAGCTTTATTAAACTTGAAAGTACCAATAGAAGAAAGTAATGCTGTCATTACTCATGATCCGTTACCCACTATCAAAGGGGACGAACACTTAAAGGTGCAATTATTCCAAAACATTATAGGAAACGCCATTAAATATCGAAGTCAAGAAACTCCAAAAATTCACATATCTACAAAGAAAGAAAAAAATCAATACCTCTTTAGTTTTAAAGATAATGGAATTGGAATGTCATCTGAACACTTAGAAAGAATATTTACCATATTTCAAAGACTTCATACACATTACGAGTATGAAGGAACTGGAATAGGACTCGCAATTGCACAAAAAATTGTACATCAACAAGGTGGACAGATCTGGGTTGAATCAGAACTGGGGAAAGGCTCAACATTCTACTTCTCCATACCCACTCAAAATGCTAACAATTAGTTATTGAAAGTATCAATAACTTAACCATCTTAAATTAACAGCAGCTCTGTGTAAATGACATATTAAATATGTACCTATATGAATAAATATGGCTATATATGATTAAATGCATCTATTTATAAGTTACATCATATATATGATGATGAATCTATAGCAACAGATACAAATAATATCTAATTGTGTTTATAACAAATTCTTTATTCGACAATTTCAAATTACAATCCTATGAGTTTTGATATTCCAAATATTAAAGACGGAGCAATTGCACTACTAGCACAGCCTTCTAAAATAGTTCTTATTGAATCTAATGCTTCGTTAATAATGCTCTTATTAGGATTTTTAGATTCTAATTGTGATTCAATTGTTTTAATTCCTACATTTAACTCATTTTCATTATTGAAATCTAACTCTAAATCATGTAAATCTCGTTTAATAGTAGTCAATAATTCAATAATCTCCCCTAAATCAGATTTACTGATATTCTGAATATTCCCAGTTCCTAATTGAACTTCCGAACCATAAATTATAGTGTTATAAGTTATATTATGTTCATTTGCAATTTTTTTCTCTTCAGGAGTAAAATTTAAGTTTTCTCCTAAAATACCATCATCTTGTAATTTTATGGACCATTCTAATACTTTGTTCCTTACAGAATCAATTAGCCTTTTTATTTGAGACACCGATACGGATAATACATCAGGGACAATATCTTCCCTAAAAAATTTTTTAAAGACTTGCCTCGCTCTAGGGTCTATCTCAATATTTATCGTTGTACTAGATTTTTTATAAAGATCTTCCAATTCAATTATGGAGTTTGATAAATGACGAGTTGATGCTAGTTCATGTATTTTTTCATCTTCAATGTTATACTCGGCATATCCTGTAGCAGTATAAGGATTTAAAAATTTTAAAGTGCCATGAATTGTCCTATAGTCTGGTTTATCATCTTTTTCCCCATAACCATTTAATTCCAGATTAACCCAGTGTTCTAATTCATTAATTTCTAATTTTTTAGCTATTAAAAATGTTTTTCTTAATAAGTTTGAAATGTCAATATCTGAATCGATAGCTTCTTTTTGTAGTTCTAAAACAATAGAATTCATTGAATTCTCCTCTGTATATTAATATTATTATTACATAGCATCTTCAATAATCTTTATTTCATCTTCTGTCAACCCATACAATTCATAAACCAACTTATCTATATGCTTATCAGTTGCATCTATCTGTCGCTGAATTAATTCCTTATTTTGTGGAGTTCTGGCTATATCAATGTCTTTATGGAGTTGTAACATTTGTTTTACTAAATCTACCATTTTATCATGAAGAACAACATCTTCCTGTTTATCAAAGTCTATATTACGAATTGGTAACTTTTCAATAAAGCGTTTACCATAAGACCAATAGCCACCACGAAATGGGCTGCTTATCTTGTGCAAATAAAAATCCAATACCTTAGAACTCAATATTCCTTGTAAATAATGTAATGAATAAGGACTGTCCTCTTTTAAAAACCGGATTCCATAATACGGACCATTACCTCCGCCAGTAAAGTATATTCCTGAATCATCGTAACCATATTTACCTGTTTTTGAGATTACTTGGATGATAATTTTTGGTTCTTCCATCTGAGTTAAATTTTGAGTTCTACCAAATGCATACCATCTTTCATGATTCCATTTTCCTCGCTCCCGATTTCTCAAAATATCTTTGAATTTTTTCAAATATTTCCAAGTATTTGGATATTTTTTATTCATGATTTCGCTTGGAATCAACTCTGCTTTGCCTTCAATATCATATGGAAATATAATACAATGTTGTGGTATAGGATATTCAAATGTTGAGATACTGACATCTTTAATGAAAGGTTTTAAGATTTCTTGCTCTAAAACCCATTCCAATCCATTAATATCTCTTACTTTTATAAATTGACCTTCTATACCTAAAATTTCAAAAATAAAGGTCTTATCTGAACCGGTAACTAAACCTTGGAAAATTCTAGCTAATTCTCCTAGTTTTGTTGGTATTTCACTCAATTTTTCAAATAACTCTCCTTCTTTTCCAACAATAAAATTCCATTCATCACTAGAAACTTTCTTCAAATCTATTTCTCCTTCTATACACTTTCCAGAACTTCGCCATTTATCTAAATCCTCAATTTTTATGAATTTAAAGCTCTTATTAACGGATTTAGTTAAGAATAAAAGATTTGTATAAGTGGTAGCATTATCAAATATTTGTTCATGACCAAAATGCACAATTTTATTTATATTGTTTCCCTCTGCAATTAATGAGCGTAATGATTGACCATATTTAGCATTAAAAAATTTATGTGGTAGAATGAATCCTAATTTGCCATTTTCATTTAGTAAAACTAGTCCCCTTTCAACAAAAACAACATAGACATCATAATTCCCCTTACTAGCAGAAACGTAATTCCTCTTATAAAATTCAACTTCAAAAGGAGCCCATTCTTTCATAGCCTGAATACGAATATAAGGAGGATTTCCTATGACTGCATCAAAACCTCCTTGTTTCATCACTTCTCTAAACTCTGTCTCCCAATCAAATGTGTTAATTCTTTTAATGTCTTCGGATGTTAGTACGAAATTCGTTTCATCATATATTTCTGGCCCTATTAAAGTGTTACCACATTTTATATTATCATCTAGGTTTGGTAATGCTCTTTCTTTGTAAAGTTTTTGTTGGGCTTCTAGTAAGTCTTTGTTTTCTCCTTCTAAGACTTTTAATAGAAGACTTAGTTTAGTTACTTCGACAGCTTGGTGGTCAATGTCTAGTCCGTAAATGTTGTTTAGTAAAATTCGTTTTTTTTCTTTTATTGTAAGGTGCCATTCATCATTTTTTCCTTTATATATCTGGTCTTTTAGGCGATTTTTATCTTTAAGATTAGAATAGTATATTAAATGCCAGTTTAAAAGGTAGTTGTAAGCTCCAAGTAAGAATGATCCGGATCCACAGGCAGGGTCTAAAATACGAAGTTCAGAAACTTTTTGGGGCGTTTTATCTTTGCATAACTGACCAATGGTGTTTTCTACGATATATTCTACTATGTATTGTGGTGTGTAAAATACTCCGCCCGCCTTTTTAACTTCTGGTTTTTCTTCGACTTTGGCCTGGTGACCCTTTGTTAGTCTGATAACTTTTCCCAGAAACTGTTCATATACATTTCCAAGGATCTCAGGTGATAGTACTGAAAACTCATAAGGACTATCGGGATAGTACAAATTCTTTATTATTTGTTTGAATGTGCCATCTTTGATTTTTAACTGTGGGGTCAATGTATCAGGGAGACTATTCTGTCCTTTTTCCTCCTTGAAGTGGAATAGGCCTGAGTTATATTTTTCGTCTGCGGCCTTCCATATTCTGCATAATTCTTGATATATCTCTTGTTTGTCCAAGAGTTTCTGTAACTGTCCGTATTTTTCGGCTCCCCTATCTTCAGCCATACGTAAAAAAATGATTCTGTCAATTATTTGTTGTACCGAATAGTTTAACTCTTCGACGGTTAAGTCTGAGTTTCTGAGGGCAATTTCTTTGGCTAACAATTCTCTCCAAGTTTCTATTTCTGATAGAAATTCGTCATCTACAAGTGTTGTGCCCTTCTTCTTCTTAGTGGATTCTGCGTACTTATCATAGTCTCCCTTAAATACTGCATCCCTAGAGAACGTATTATATAAAAAATCCCATTGGTCCACATAATCCTTGTAGGTCAAATACTTTATTCTACCAGTACTTGCTCGGTCAGTTTTCTTCGGAGTGGTCCGAGAATCATAAACAGCAAGCTCTTCAAAATCGGTTAGAATAGATAATGGCAGTTTTGCACTCCACGCATATCGCCGGAGCTGATAAGATGGTTTTATATCTTTGTCTATATTTACGGATGGCTTTTTGGCCTCTACAAAGAACATCTTCCTACCTGCAAGCGTAAAACAGTAATCGGGTGCTCTTGTACCTCCGGAGATCTTGATTGAATCTTCAAAAATAACATCTCGATATTGTGGGGCTGCTCCTGCTGTATTGTCTACATCCCAACCTAGAGCTTTAAAAAAAGGATTGATGAACTCTTGTTTTAGTTGTTCTTCCTTGTAACTTGAGTTTTTATAAGCTTCTAGGTTTCTTTCAAACTTATCTACTAATTCGATTATTTCTGCGGGGGCTTCCATATTATCTAGAAATAGTATTCATTAACTGAAGCTTAAATTTTACTATTTAATATTTAAACTGGCTTGATGGAATAATAGCAGCATATAATCAAATCTTTTTTTTATCGTATCACATTTCTATTTATTTATCCCTATATCGAGTTATTTATTCATTTATTTACTTATAGATACATGTATACGATTTGAAATGCATTTATAAAGCTATGAAAAGTTATTGTATATGTTACAGTTAGGGTAGGGGAATAGGGTGATTTTTGTGTCTTATTTCAACATTATTTTTGTTAATTCATATTAATGGGCATTATTAATGAGGTTAACGTTATCTTAGGCTGTTTTGGCGACATGTTTATATTACCGCCGTACGGAGTTTATATTGTAAATGTATAGGGAGGTGGGAATAATGTCTAGAGATAATAATGAAGCTAAATTGATATTCATTAGCGAAGAACAAAAGCAAAAGCTTTTAGAAATTCAGAATGAGGTTTCAGAGCATGGTGGAGACATCTCAATGAATCAACTCATTCGTGATGCGATAAACATACTCATAGATTTATACAAAAGTGAGATAGTCAAGAAATATGAGCCATTTAGGCTAGAAACAAAATAAAAATGAATGATATAGGTGATAATATGAAGAAAGAATTTGAAGAAATAAAGGAAATAGCCGATAGTTTAAAACGCAGCCTTATAGAACTGGACATCTATTTAGATTATTTTAGCGAGTGTGATTCGAAGTTGGAGAGAGACATTTTCATTGATTGTAAAATTCAGCAATTGGATGCTTTAGATTACACTAATGATATCTTAAAACTATTAGAATCTAAGTTACAGGATAGTTGAGATTATCCTCTTTTTAATTCAAATCAAAAGGATGATTAGATATGAATGTTAAAATAGGGAGTAAGAAGGCGGGTTCTTATATTGATTTTATAAAGCATAACTCGTCAGAAACTTTTGAGATTCTGTCTAAGGGGTCTAATAATTCTAAGGCAGTTTATGTGGCTGCTGTGATAGTTAATAAAGGTTATAAGATAAATGATTTTGACATTTGGACTGAAGACATAGGTAAAAAAGAGCCGTTAGCTGTTTTAAAAATTGTATTGAGGGCTAATAATGGTAGCGAAAATAATTGTAGAAGATCAACCATTAATCGAGATTTATCCGGATTTGGGTAGTAATTTGAAAGAAATTAGAGCTATTTTACCGTATATGGGTTATGAATCTCCAGGTATTCATTGTTTGGATATTCAACCAGGTGTTGGTAAAACTCATGCAGTTATGGATTTTTTGAAAATAGAAGAGAATTTTATAGTAGTTACAGGAACTCATAAGCTTCTTAAGGGAGAATATGAAAGATTAAAAGCCGAACATTGGAAGAATTTTGATACAAAATGTGAAATATATTCCAAAGTTAAAAAGTTACGTTCTCATAATGTACCTATACGATTAATCTGTGATTATCAAGGATGTGATAAAAACAAGTGTCCATATTGGAAACAATTTGACACTGCGAAAGCTATTGCCCCCTATCATTATCTATCTACCGATAGAGTAACAGAAGACTTCGAATTTAAATTTAATATGCTTGTTTTAGATGAAGCCATGACAGGATATAACAGAATTAATATCGATATTGATGAATTAAATGAAATAGCTGATGTTATTTCAAAATATAGTCTCGCAGATATATTATACGAACTAAATCTATACATCGACACCGGCGAAGACCTCTTTAAATTTATAAGAAAAAACAAGAAAGAGATTAATAAAATTAGATATGCCGCTCTTAAAAAAGCTATTAATAAAGAAGAATGGGCTGATGTTGAAAGGATAAGCTCTTTAAATGTTTATGAATTACTTAAATTCTCTTATTATAAAAGTATACACGAAGAAATTTCTTTTTATGATGAACCATTTTTTTATGAAATATTTGACCTGGCAAGACAAGGTGTGCCCATTATACTGCTAGATGCTAGTTTTGATGAGAAGTTATTTCGCCTAATGTATGGTAGATATGCCTATGAAGAAAGTAAACAGCCTAGATCTCTGGTATTAGGTAAAGAACTCGGATCTCTTAAAGAAGTTAAAATAAAAATATATCAAAGTAACTTAAAAAACAAAGAAAGAAAAATCTATCGAATGGATAAAGACAACTATTATTATAAAAGAGGGTTTTTTGGTCTTGAAAATGAACTTACAGAATCTGGTGTAGAGTCAATAGAAAAACTAAGGAGATATATTCAAAAAACCAAAAGAAAACATCCAAATGTTGGGATAATCACTTATAAGAGTTTAACAAAATATTTTGTAGATATTGGCAAAACTGACTATTTTTTTAATTTACGAGGATCTAATGAACTAGAACGTTGTGATGTTCTGTACATAATTGGAACACCACAGACAAATCCTATAGAAACAGTGAAAGAGTATAACAAACTTACTATGGGTGAAATCAGCCCAAAAGATACCTATAGGCGTACATATAAAAAGAAAGATGGTGTATTTGAGATATACGACCCTACTACGGGTGAGTCATTTATACGTATTCGGGGTGAAGGTAAAGAAAAAATACCTGACCCTATTAGGCTTAAAGAAACTGCTGATTCTAAGCCCTTAACGTCATTTTCTGAAGCATTTGATGAAGGAGAAATAGATTTAGATGTATATTGCGAACTGCCCTATTTTGATGAATTCAAATCAGAAAGTGAACAATATCAGGCATTACATCGTGCTAGACCATTATTGAATCTAAAAGAGATATATGTATTTGGGAATATTC
>Ga0160425_1003988_pt1 | contig 10340 bp, 5 predicted proteins | sample BioMet8_FD_108193 | JGI IMG/M metagenome (GOLD analysis project Ga0160425, IMG submission 108193) | Microbial communities from bioreactor (seeded with sewage sludge) at Lawrence Berkeley National Lab, California, USA - Biofuel... | ecosystem: Engineered > Bioreactor > Anaerobic > Unclassified ...
AAATACCGGTTGGGGGAATTTATCCCTTCAGCCGGCATTTTTTTGGGAGAAATTAACTCTGCATAAGAGTTCATATGGTATAATAAAAGGTACGATTAAAGGAGGCTATTATGAGCAGGAAAACTATAGAATTATTAGCACCGGCAGGAACATGGGAAGCGTTGGAGGCAGCTGTTAATGCCGGAGCAAATGCAGTATATTTAGGCGGAGCTAATTTCGGAGCAAGGCAGTTTGCCGAAAACTTCGATCGTTCTGCTATGGCTAAAGCCGTAGTGTTAGCTCATTTACATAATGTCAAATTATACGTGACAGTTAATACTCTGGTAGATGACAGTGAAATGTCGGAACTAGGGGATTACTTAGTCTTTTTGCACAATATTGGCATTGACGGCATTATTGTTCAGGATATGGGCGTAGTGAGAGTTGCCAGAAAAGTGGTACCTGATTTGCCTCTTCATGCCAGCACGCAGATGACGGTAACAAATTCCCAGGGGGCGATTTTTGCCTATAATCAAGGTATGCAGCAAGTGGTTATAGCCAGAGAAACGACTTTAGATGACATGGGAAATATTTGTGATAAAATGCCCGGGCAAATCGAAGGCTTTATTCACGGGGCATTATGCGTATGTTATTCGGGACAGTGTTTGATGAGCAGTCTGATTGGGGGACGTAGCGGTAATAGGGGTAAATGTGCCCAGCCTTGTCGTCTTCCTTATACTCTGGTTGATAAAGACGGAAACAATTTATTGAGTCATGTGGATGCAGGACAATATCTCCTCAGCCCTAAGGACATGAATACGTTAGATGTTTTGCCCAGACTTATTGAAGCGGGGGTGGCATCTTACAAAATTGAAGGTAGAATGAAAAGGCCGGAATATGTGGCTGTAGTCACAGATATTTACCGTAGGGCTATGGATAGCTATTTGGCAGGAGACTATCATGTTTCCGATGAAGATAAAAAGAACATCGAACAGATTTTTAACCGGGATTTTACCACAGCTTATTTGGAGAAAAAACCGGGACGCACCATGATGAGTGACAGACGTCCTAACAATAGAGGAGTGTTGGTGGGCAGAGTAAACCAGCTTTTACCGGCTGACCACCAAGCAGTTATTAAATTAGATAAAGAGTTGAACATAGGCGATGGACTAGAATTTTGGGTTACGGTAGGAGGCCGGGTGGGAACCACTTTGAACCATTTAGAAGTTAATGGCATTGAGACAGAGACTGCTCCTGCAGGCAGTAAGGTTACCATTGATGTGCCTGCCGGCATTCGGATGAATGATAGAGTATTTAGAACTTTTGATGCTAAGCTCATGACCTATGCCGGAAAATTTTTCGGCGAACACAACAAAACCAGAATTTCGGTGAATGCTAAAGTCGTTGCGCATTTAGGAGCTCCTATGACCATTACTCTTACAGACGAGGCGGGCAATGTAGGCAGGGGCATTACTAAGTTTATTGTAGAAAAAGCCAGAAAACATCCTATGACAGAAGATACTGTCAGAAAGCAAATGGATAGATTGGGAACAAGTGAGTATGTTCTTAAAGATTTAATTCTTGAGGATGATTCAGATGTTATGGTGCCTATGAGCGAAATAAATGAGGCCAGACGTGTTGCTACAGAAGCATTGAACAATATTAGACTGGAAAAATTCGCACCCCCTAGAAAGCAAATAAAGTGGCAGGATAGTACTCTTTATGAACAAAAGAATCACACTACAGGAAAGCATCCTTTACTGAGCGTGCAGGTTGATACTTTAGTCAAAGCTCAAGATGCTTTAAAAGCAGGAGCAGATGTGCTTATAGTGGGCGGTGATAGTTATAGTCTGCCTCTTTTAAAACAAGATGATTACAACACAATTAGCCAATTAGTACGTGGAGCAGGTAAAAAATGGGCTATTGCTACATCACGTATTGTTGCCGAAAAACAGCTTCCTTATTATCGGCAAGCTTTTGCTTACTGGCAAACTTTACAGCCGGATTATTTCCTTATTGCCAATAATGGTTTATGGGAAATGGCTCAGAAAACCGGCATTCCACTTTGGACTGACTATAGCCTTAATACCTATAATGGTCAGAGTATTCTTTTTTGGCAAGAAGCAGGGGCTAGCGGTGTAACATTATCACCTGAGTTAACCATGAAACAGGTGGAATCTTTGGTGGAAAAAACACCCTTACCTTTAGAGTGTCTAGTGGAAGGACCTTTGGAAATGATGGTTTCTGAATACTGCGTTGAGGGCAGCTTTTTAGGAAATCTTCAAAGTGGCAGTTGCTCTTTTCACTGCCGGCAGGAAACATTTTTGCAGGATAGAAAACAGGAACATTTTCCTTTAAAGCATGATCAGTTTGGACGCACTCATATTTTAAATGGACATTCTCTTTCCATGGCAGCTAATTTGGCACAAATGGCTAAAATAGGTGTTCACACCTTGCGTATAGACGGACGGAGCTTTAGTCTGGATAAATTGAGAGAATTGGTAATGTTGTATAGAAATGTCTTAAATGGGGAAGAAAAGGTAGAGGAAAATATACCGCATACTACCAGAGGACACTATTTTAGAGGAGTTTTATAATGGCAAAATTTGCAGTAAAAGTTCTGGAATTCGATAAAATTAAAAATGCTTTAGGCAATGAGGCGGGAACCTCATTGGGGAAAAAACTGGCTCAAGACCTGCGCAGTTCAACTGATTTTGCTGCGGTAAAAGCCATGCAGGAAGAGACCGCAGAAATTATGCGTCTCCAAGCAGAAGGCAAACGGCTGCCACTGGGCGGGGCTGCTGATATTACTGAACAAGTTAAGAGGGCCAAAGTAGGGGGAGTATTGGATCTGCCTGCTTTACAAGAAGTGGCAGGCACCGTTATTGCTATCAGACAGGTAAAAATGTTTTTATCTGAAGTGGCTGCGGAAGTACCTTCTTTAGGTGAATATGGGAATAATATGGCAATGTTTCCCCGGTTGGAAAAGCAATTGAACAGTGCTATTGACGAAAAAGGAGAAATAAAAGATAGTGCTTCCAATAAACTGGCAGGGTTACGGACCGGCATCGTTGTAGCTAAGCAGAGAGTCAAAGAAAAATTAGACAGTATTCTCCGTTCCCCGGATTATCAGAAATACTTTCAGGATCAATTAGTTACCATGCGTGAAGACAGATATGTTATTCCTATTAAACAGGAATATAAATTCAATTTTCCCGGAGTAGTTCATGACCAGTCAGGAAGCGGTGCTACGCTTTTTATTGAGCCAATGGCAGTTGTAAACTTAAATAATGATATTAAAAAATACATGTCGGAAGAAAAAGAAGAAGTAGAAAGAATCCTTAGGAATCTTTCGGAAAACGTAGGAGCTGAAGCAGATGGTATTAGCGGCTCTTTGAAAATTTTGGCTCAGTTGGATTTAATTGCAGCCAAAGGATATCTTGCGGATAAACAAAAAGCTGTCAGACCTATGTTGCTTTCCAGTTGTAAAGTTGATATTCTTGCCGGCCGGCATCCATTATTGGATCAAGAAAAAGCAGTGCCTTTAGATATTACATTGGGAGATAAATTTTCCACACTTTTAATTACCGGTCCTAATACCGGTGGTAAAACCGTAGCATTGAAAACAGTGGGACTTTTCGCTCTTATGGCTCAGGCCGGGTTGTGTGTTCCTGCCAAAATGGCTAAACTTCCGGTATTTACGGGTATCTATGCGGATATTGGTGATGAGCAAAGTATAGAGCAAAGCTTATCAACATTTTCCGGACATATGAAAAACATGGTGGAAATTCTTTCTCAAGTACAAGAAGGTGACCTAGTACTTGTAGATGAAATATGTGTTGGTACTGACCCTACGGAAGGTGCAGCTTTGGCTATGGCCATGCTGGAATATTTATTTAACAGGCATGTTTTAACACTTGTGACTACTCACTATAGTGAATTAAAAACATTTGCTTTTGAACACCAAGGAATGGAAAACGCCAGTGTAGAATTTGACCCAGTGTCCTTGCGTCCTACTTATCGTTTACTTATGGGAGTTCCGGGCAGCAGTAACGCTTTCTATATCAGTAAGCGTTTAGGTCTGGCACCGGAAATTATCTCTCAGGCGGAGAGCCTAATTAGCAAAGAACATGCTAATATGGAAAATGTTTTGCAAAACTTGGAAGGGGAACGACGGGAATATGAGATGCGTAACCGGGATATTGAAAATCTCCGGTTGGAAGCTGAACAACTAAAGAATGAATTAAATAAACAAAAATCTGATTTGTCCAAACGTCGTAACGACATATTGCGCAAGGCCAGAGAAGAAGCCGATGATATTTATCGCAGCGCCAGAAGAGAGAGCACGTCGATTTTAAAAGAGCTAAGGGCCAATAAGAGTTTAGTGGATGATGCCAAAGTAGAAGAACTGGCCAGCCTAAGCCGTAAGGGACTTAACAAGAGTTTTGCCATGGAAGGCAAGCCTGTGCCGGAAGGCCAGGGATTAACAGCAGGAAATGCTGCTTTAGGTAAACATATTTATATTAAGAGAATTGGACAAAAGGGCATAATTGAAGCAATTAAGGGTAATGAAATAGTGGTATCAATAGGCAGTATGAAAATGACTCTGCCTATGAAAGATTGCCTGTTGATTAAAGCTCCACCTGTTTTCAGCAACAAGAGGAATATTAAGAGAAATAAGCCAAGTGAAAGCCATACCATGTTTGTAAAAAAAGCTCAGGAAACCTTGAATGAGATAGATGTAAGGGGTAAAACCGTAGATGAAGCTATTCCTTATGTAGACAAAGAGATTGATAATGCTCTTTTATCCGGGATGGATTCTTTCCGCCTGATTCATGGTAAGGGAACAGGTATGCTGCGAGCCGGCCTGTTAGCGTATTTAAAGGAACACAGGTCAGTAAGTAAAGTCCTTGAAGCACCTCAGAATGAAGGTGGTTCAGGAGCAAGCATTGTATATGTAAAATAAGGTATATAGTATACATTAATCAGGGAATTGGGTTGACCAATGGCAGAAATAATGTAATAATATAAAGATAAACTTATAGAATTACCAAGAGATACATTATGCACGGGAGACTAAAGGAGGAGATTGTATGACAATGCACAGTGTTGCAAATCACGCTATTGGGAAAGCCGCAAAGGATAATATTTTTGGAGCCTCAGCTGCAGCTAAAGCTGCCGCAGCTAAAGTAGGAGCAGAAAATATTGTTAACGCCACGATTGGTGCTATTTTGGATGATAATGAGAAATTGGTTATTTTGCCAACTGTTGACAAAGCTTTCCGTAGTTTAACAGATGATATGTATTTTTCTTATGCGCCTATCTCAGGTTTACCTGATTTCTTAAAATTAGTACAGGATGATTGCTTTGGTGAATCCAGACCTAAAGGTTATATTAAAGCAGTGGCTACGGCCGGTGGCAGTGGTGCTATTCACCATGCTATCTGGAACTATTCTGAACCTGGTGACACTGTTTTAACATCTGACTGGTACTGGGGACCTTATAAAGTATTTTGCCGGGATATGAATCGTAAACTTGCTACTTACAAGATGTTGACAGATGACAATAAATATAATCTTCCGGCTTTGACAGAAAAAGTAACGGAAATATTGACAAAGCAAAACAGCCTTGTTGTTATTATAAATACTCCTGCCCATAATCCCACCGGTTATAGTCTTACTTCTGAAGATATCGCAAATGTTATTGCTATGTTGAAAAAAGCTACTGCTGACAATGGAAAGAAAGTAACACTGGTTCTTGATGTGGCATATATTGACTATGCCGGAGAAAGAGAAGAAGTCCGTAAAGTGTTCAAGAATCTTTCTGACTTACCGGAAAATATTATTGGCTTAGTAGCTTATAGCCTGTCTAAAGGATATACTATGTATGGACAACGTTGTGGTGCTCTCATTAATGTAACTGCCAGTGAAGAACAAAGCCAGGAATTTGCAGATGTTAACCAATATACTAGCCGGGCTACCTGGTCCAATATTAACCATGGCGCTATGCAGACATTGGTTAGTATTTTAACGGATCCTGCTATGAAAGAGGACATTCGCAAAGAAAGAGCTCATTATTACAGCTTGATTCAATCACGGGGTGACTTATTTGCTAAAGAAGCTAAGGAATGTGGATTAAAGATGGTTCCCTATATTGCCGGATTCTTCATTTCTATTCCCTGCAAGGATTCTAAAGCAGTATGTGATAAACTCCATGAAGACAACATATTTGCCGTTCCTTTGGCAGCAGGCGTGAGAGTAGCTGTCTGCGCAATTTCCACTAAGAAAGTCAAAGGCATGGCAGCTAAGATTAAAGCTGCTATTGACGCAGTCGAAAAATAAAAATTGTAAGGAGTTCCTAAATGCTAAAAATCACTTGTCCAACGGGGAAAATAAAAGAATATCCTGAGGGGACGCTTCTTTTAACCTTGGCCGAAGAATTTCAGCCAACGCATAAAGAGGTAATTGTAGAAGGAATTGTTGATGGGAAGGGAACAGATTTACAAGAAGTGCTTACTCACGATTGCCGGGTTGATTTCATAGATGTATCCACAGCTGAAGGAACCAGAGTATATAGACGAAGTCTGCTTTATGCTTTTATTGTAGCTATGCACACTATGAGGCCGGAAGTAGAAATTGAGGTAAAAAATTCTTTTGGGGATGCCTTGTTTTGTGATGTAAAAAATAAAATCGTTTTAAGCAAATATGATTTGGCTGATGTGGAAAAATGTATGAGAAAAATGGTCAGTGACAAAGAACCTATTGTTTATAAAGTTACGACCAAAGAGGAAGCATCACGCTTTCTCAAACCTCAGCTTGTTCCTGATTCAGCACCACTGCTGGATGTTTTAGCTCCGGAAACCAAGATTAAATACTATGGATTAAAAAATGAATGGGTTTATTTCTTTGGTCCTATGGTGCCCAACCTTAGTTATATTGATAAATTTTCCTTGGAAAATTATCACAAAGGAATTTTGGTTTGTTGTCCTAATCAACATGACTACAGTAAAGTCGAGCCGTTTGTTGATAGCCCAAAACTGTCGGTAGTTTATGCAGAAGCAGAAAAATGGGGTCATAGTATTGGGTGTCCCACTGTAGCTACTTTGAATAAATATATTACAGAGGGCGATAGTCGGGGTATTATTCAAATCTGTGAGGCTAGGCACGAAAAACGTATTGCAGAAATTGCCGATACGGTGGCAGCGGAAGGACATAAAGTAAAGCTGGTGCTGATTGCCGGGCCATCTTCTTCGGGAAAAACTACTTTTTCTCAAAGACTGGCAGTACAAATGAGAGTTAATTGCCTGAATCCTATGCCTATTTCTTTGGATAATTATTTTAAAGAACGTAAAGACAGTCCTAGATTGCCTGATGGCAGCTATGATTTTGAATGTTTGGAAGCATTGGATTTAGATTTGTTTAATGATCATTTAAAGCGTATGTTAGCCGGAGAAACAGTTAAAATTCCTCGCTACAACTTTCAGTCGGGAACAAGAGAATATCGTGGTCAGGAAATCAATTTAGGTGACAATGGTGTATTGGTAGTGGAAGGTATCCACGGTCTAAATGAAAAGTTATCAGTAGTTGTGCCAAGAGAGCAAAAAACGAAAATTTACATCAGTGCTTTAACACCTTTATCTTTTGACGACTATAATCGTATTCCTACCAGTGATATGCGTTTATTGCGGCGAATGGTCAGAGATTCCCAGTTTAGAGCCCATGATGCAGAAAAAACCCTGCAAACCTGGAGCAAAGTCAGAGCAGGAGAGGAAAAGTATATTTTCCCCTTTAGTGAAGATGCTGATGTAATGTTTAACACTACTTTGGTTTATGAATTTGCGGTTTTCAAAAAATATGCAGAACCGCTGTTAAGGGCTATTCAGCCAGAATCAACAGCGTATTTAGAGGCTCAGAGGCTTCTTTCTATGCTTAATCTGGTGCTGTCTATTGATGAAAAAGCTGTACCCAATAATTCTATTATGCGGGAATTCATCGGTCATTCTATCTTCGGAGATTTACTGTAATAAAAAAGACTAGGAAAATTTTTCCTAGTCTTTTTTGTATTTGTATTATCTATTGTTCTTGAAGAAATTCAAAGCTACATCAGGGAAGGATGCATAAGAAAGCACATCTTCTTCACTGGCATTAGGATAACCCTTAGCAGCCAACTCGCTTCTCATTTTATCCATTTGAGGAGGAATATCATCAGCAGGACGATGGGTAATAGGCTGTTCTCCGTTTTTTAAAATCATAGCCTTCAGCTCTTCGCTGATAGGACCGGGAGTACGGCCGTATTTACCGCGGACAATGTCTTTGACTTCTTTAGGAATCATCTTATAGCGGCCTACCATAACATTCAAAGCAGCCATAGAACCAACAATCTGGCTGGAAGGAGTAACCAAGGGAGGATAACCTAAATCAGCCCGAACCTTGGGCATTTCTTTTAGTAAAGCATCATATTTATCTGCTGCACCTTGTTCTGCCAGCTGCTTCTTTAAGTTGGAAAGCATACCACCGGGGATTTGGAAAGAAAGAACTTGAGGGTTAATACCAATGTTGGTATTAAGATTAAAGTCTTTTGCCAAACTAGCTTTTACTTTTGTAAAATACTCAGCAAGGGGATACAGTTTATTAATATCAATGTGAGGATCTCTGGGACGACCGGTCAAGGTATCAACCAAAGATTCTGTGCAAGAGTGGGAAGTACTCATGGAGAAAGGAGATAACGCAGTATCAACCATATCAGCACCGGCCTCAATAGCCTTAAGAATAGTCATGCTGCCCATGCCGCTTGTACAATGAGAATGTACATCAATAGGAACACTTACTTCACTCTTTAAAGCTTTAACTAAATCATAAGCAGCATAAGGAGCCAACAGACCGGACATATCTTTGATACAGATAGAATCTGCGCCCATTTCTACCATTTCTTTAGCTAGTTTTAAATAGTCGCTATCTTTAGCATAGGGACTAATGGTGTAAACAAAAGCACCTTGTGCATGAGCACCGGCTGCTTTAACTGCTTTCATGGCACATTCCAGATTACGTGGATCATTAAAAGCGTCAAACACTCTTACAATGTCAATGCCATTAGCAACACTGCGTTTTACAAATTCTGTTACCACATCGTCTGCATAGTGATTGTAGCCTAAAATGTTTTGGCCACGCAGCAACATTTGTAACTTTGTTTTCTTAACGTGTTGTCTGATAGTGCGTAGTCTTTCCCAAGGGTCTTCATTCAAAAAACGCATACAGGAATCAAACGTAGCACCGCCCCACATTTCCAGAGCATAATAGCCTACATCATCCAATTGCTCCAATACAGGGAGCATGTCCTTGGTACGCATACGAGTAGCGCAAATTGACTGATGACCATCTCTTAAAACTGTTTCTACAATTTTTACAGGTGTACTATTTTCCATTTCTTCCTCCTTGAAGAATTTTTAATAAAACTCTTTCTAATTACCCTTAGCGTAATTATAACATAGGAGCTAAGTAAATTGCCAATATAAGAAATCTAATATTAGGCATAATAAAAATGATAATATAGTATACTACAACAAAGATAAAGGACTGTAACACAATGACTTCCGGTCATTACGTTACAGTCCCTAATATTTTATTTATCTGTTTTTAGAAGGAGGTCTTACAGGCTTTGGCAAAGCTGTATTTCTGTTCTCGGAGCTGGGAGGTCTTGGCACAGAACCTTCTGAACCACCGGGGAGCTTACCTGTACTGATGCTTTCATCTGTATTTTTGGTAGATTTCTTGTTCTTATCCTCAGCTGGTTTCTTAGTAGTGTCTTTTTTCTCTTCTTTTTTACCTTCGTCTCTAACCGGGGCAGGCATCTTAAAGTTATCCGGCCTCTTAAAGTCTTCAACAGGTAATTCATCAACGGCATTTGCCATAAAGGCATGCCAGATAGTAGCCGGTTCGCCGCCGCCGGTCATACCGCTTAAAGGATCATTATTATCGTCACCAATCCATACAGCAGCGGATAAGTTCGGGGTAAAGCCTACGAACCAGGCATCCCTATATTCGCTTGTTGTACCGGTTTTGCCGGCACAAGGACGACTGATAGCAGCACCAGTACCAGTACCATGTCTCATAACATCTTGCATCATATTGACTAACATATAGACACTGGCAGGTTTGCAGACCTGAACGGGATTGGGTTTATATTCAAAGATAACCTTGCCGTTTCTATCAACTATCTTAGATATAGCAACAGGTTTGTTAAATTGTCCCATATTGGCAAGGCCGCCGAAAGCACCGGCCATTTCCAGAGGTGTTACACCATGAGTCAGACCGCCTAAGGCCATAGCTGGGTTAGCATCAGTTTGGGCACCGCCTTCTACCAAA
>Ga0160425_1003992_pt1 | contig 10331 bp, 10 predicted proteins | sample BioMet8_FD_108193 | JGI IMG/M metagenome (GOLD analysis project Ga0160425, IMG submission 108193) | Microbial communities from bioreactor (seeded with sewage sludge) at Lawrence Berkeley National Lab, California, USA - Biofuel... | ecosystem: Engineered > Bioreactor > Anaerobic > Unclassified ...
ATTGGCAAAATTGTCGCCCCGCATGGTGTGCGGGGCGAGTTTCGCATTATGCCGGATACGGATAATCCGAAACAGTTTTTAAAAATGAAAAATATCTGTTTGGAAGATGGCCAAAGCTTCACTGTGGAAACAGTGAGGTTTCATAAGCAATTTGTTTTAATGACAGTTGCGGAAATCACCGATATGGACCAGGCTAACAGGCTGAGAAATAAACACATTGTAATTACTCATGATCAATTACCCGCCTTACCCAAAGGCCGTTTCTATGTAACAGATGTAATTGGTTTTAAAGTAATCACCCCGGAAGGGGAAGAAATCGGTACCCTGAAAGATGTTATTACCCCGGGTAGTACTGATGTGTTTGTAATAGCCGGCAAAAACGGTGAAGATATTATGGTTGTGGCTATTGACAGTAATATAAAAGAAATAAACATGGAGCAGCGCACCATTAAAGCAGTGCTGCCTGAATGGATTGAATAAAATGAAATTTGTCTTTCTCTCTTTATTTCCGGAATTTATTGAACAGGCAGGGGATTTCAGCATTTTAGGCCGGGGCAGAAAAGCCGGCCTTTTTGAGCTGTCAGTTATTAATCCTCGTGACTATACCACGGATAGACACAGAAGTGCCGACGATACGCCCTGCGGAGGGGGCGCCGGTATGGTCTTAAAGCCGGAGCCTTTTTCTCTGGCTATAGATGAGGCCAGAAAAACTGCTCCTGAAGGTGTGGTTATAGCCCTGACTCCCGGCGGTAGGCCTTTGACTCAAAATATAGTTAAAGAATTAGCAGCGGGCAAAAAAGATTTAATCTTTGTCTGCGGTCATTATGAAGGCTTTGATCAAAGAATTTTGGATAAGACTGATTTACAGTTGTCGGTAGGGGATTATGTGGTAACCGGAGGGGAATTGCCGGCACTTATAATCATGGATGCTGTGGCCAGATACATTCCGGGGGTCTTAGGCAAGGAAGCCAGCACAGAAGAAGAATCTTTTTCTGATTATCTTCTGGAATATCCCCAATACACCCGTCCTGTTGATTACCAAGGAGCCAAAGTACCGGAAGTACTTTTGTCAGGGAATCACGCTGCTATCAAAAAATGGCGGCGGAAAGAAGCTATTCGAGCTACTTATAAGCTCAGACCTGATCTTTTAAGCAAGTTAAAATTTGACGAAGAAGACGGCAAATTGTTTTTGGAAGTTTTAAACGAGGAAAAGACAACGCAGTCTGAATAAATAGTAAAAATTCCCTCTTGGATGATTTTATCGTGCCAGAGGGAATTTTGTATGCTATAATATAATGTAAAGTTTTTTTACATATGTATTTTATTATTAGGAGATGAGTCTGTGAATTTATACGAAAATTTGCTGGCGGGGAAAGAAAAATTAGCTGTAGTAGGACTTGGCTATGTAGGTATGCCTATAGCTGTTGCCTTTTCACAAAAGATTAATGTTATTGGCTATGACTTAAATAAAGAAAAAATTGCTTTATATAAAGAGGGCATAGACCCAACCCGAGAAGTGGGGAATGAAGCAGTAGGTAAATGCAAGGTAGATTTCACGGCAGATGAAAAGAAACTGCAGGAAGCAAAATTCTTTATTGTAGCAGTACCGACACCTGTTCATCAAGACCACACTCCTGACCTGAGTCCTGTAGAGAGCTCCAGCACTATTGTAGGCAGAAACCTGAGCAAAGGCAGTGTTGTAGTGTATGAATCTACTGTTTATCCGGGTGTGACAGAAGATATTTGCAAGCCTATTTTGGAAAAAGAGTCCGGATTGGTTTGCGGTGTGGATTTCAAAATCGGCTATTCACCGGAACGTATTAATCCCGGTGATAAAAAACACCGTTTGAAGAACATTGTGAAAATTGTTTCCGGCATGGATAAGGAAACTTTAAATACGGTAGCTCAGGTTTACGAACTGGTTGTGGAGGCCGGAGTTCATCGTGCCGAAAGCATCAAAGTCGCTGAAGCTGCTAAAGTAATCGAGAACAGTCAGCGTGATATTAACATTGCTTTCATGAACGAGCTGTCCATTATTTTCAACAAAATGGGCATTGATACCAAAGCTGTTTTGGCAGCAGCAGGAACCAAGTGGAATTTCCTGAAGTTCCAGCCCGGTCTGGTAGGAGGCCATTGCATCGGCATTGATCCTTATTACCTTACTTATAAGGCAGAAATGCTGGGTTATCACAGCCAGGTGATTTTGGCAGGCCGCCGGATTAACGACGATATGGGTAAATATGTAGCGGAAAATCTGGTAAAAAATCTGATTAAGGCAGACCACCCGGTTAAGGGCGCTAAAGTTGGCATTTTAGGTTTTACGTTTAAGGACAATTGTCCTGATACAAGAAACTCCCGAGTTATTGATATTTATAATGAACTGGGCGAATATAACATTACTCCTATTGTTTGCGACCCTGTAGCAGATGCAGCAGGTGCTAAGCGTATCTATGGCCTTGACTTTGTGGATATAGAAAAATTCCAAAACCTGGATGCTTTAATCGTAGCTGTTTCCCATGATCCATTCAAAAAATACACTATGGAATATTTAAGCAGTATGTTTAATGCTAAGGGACAAAAAGTCCTTTTGGATGTAAAAGGTATTTACAACAAAGAAGCATGTATTAATGCAGGGTTCGCTTACTGGCGTTTATAAAAACACTTAAGAATCTTTCAATAAACTATAAGATAAGCAGAGGAGATTAGCATGAGCTACAAAGGTTTAGTCTTTCCAAAGGACGCAGTATTTCTGGTAACAGGTGCTGCCGGTTTTATTGGTTCTAATTTATGCGAAGCAGTTTTGAATATGGGTTACAAAGTTAAAGGCATGGATGATCTTTCTACGGGACACATAGAGAACATGGATTCTTTTATCAATAATCCACGGTATGAGTTCATTAAAGGAGACATTAAAGATTTGGACACTTGTCTTCACGCCTGCGAAGGAGTTAACTATGTACTGCACCAGGCAGCCTGGGGCAGCGTGCCGCGCAGCGTAGAACAGCCCTTGTTTTATGCTCACAACAATATTATGGGAACCATCAACATGCTGGAAGCAGCTACGAAACAGGGCATAAAAAAATTCGTCTATGCCAGCAGTTCTTCAGTCTATGGTGATGACGAAATTCTTCCTAAAGTAGAAGGTTCGGAAGGCAATCTCCTTTCTCCTTATGCTGTTACCAAACGGACTGACGAAGAATATGCCAAACAATATACTATGTTCTACAAACTGGACACTTACGGCCTGCGTTATTTCAATGTTTTCGGACGTAGACAGGATCCTGAAGGAGACTATGCTGCCGTAATTCCCAAGTTTCTTAAAGAACTGATGGCAGGCGTTCAACCTACTATTAATGGGGATGGAAAGCAGTCCAGAGATTTTACCTATATTGACAATGTAATAGAAGCTAATCTCAGAGCAGCTTTGGCACCATCTTCTGCAGCAGGGGAAGCTTTCAATATTGCTTACGGCGGCAGGGAATATCTCATAGATATTTATCATTACCTGACTGAGGCTTTAGGGGTGAATGTTGAACCTAAATTCGGTCCAGACAGAAAGGGCGATATTAAACACAGTAACGCTGATATTTCCAAAGCGAAAAAATTACTGGGTTATGACCCGGAGTATAGTTTTGAAGCTGGCATTAAACTAGCCATTGACTGGTATAAAGCCAATCTGTAAAAGAAAGAGGCAAACATGGAACAACCTGTATTAATACAAGGAGCCATGGCATGTGAATTAGAATTTTTCCAAAAAAAACTGGAAAAACAACAGGAGGTCAAAATCGGCCCCTACAGCTTTTTCCGGGGAACCTTTAATAACACGCCTGTGGTTCTTTCCAGACTACAAATCGGCTTTGCTACTACTGCAGCGGTTACGGCTTTAGCCATTGAGAAATTTGAGCCTAAATTTATTGTTAATCAAGGAACAGCAGGGTCATATACGGAGAACCTCTGTAACTATGATATAGTTATAGGCGAAAGATTTTATGATGCAGGAGCCATCTTTACCGGTGGCGGTGGAGACGCATTAACAGGAGTTACCCTGCCCTGGAAGTATATTGACTTGGAGAAAATAGAAGCAGCAGAGTCACTGCAAAGCTGCATATCTCTTCATCCGTATTACTATTATAGTAATGTAGAACTTTTGCATTTGATAATGGAAGCAGCGGTAAAATATACTAAGGGACGTGTAGTGCGTGGTACGGTGGCCTCTGCCGAACAATGGAACTGCTCATCTGACCTTTTGCAGCAGCTTCATAATGTGACCGGGGCTGACTGCGAAGAAATGGAAGTAGCAGCAGCAGGAAGGGTAGCCACAGACTGGCACATACCATTTATCTGCCTTAAAATTATTTCTAATAATAACGTAATAGGCCAGTCTTTTGATGTTCAGACGGCCGTTGCTTTGCAAGAATTTATTTGGGGACTATTTTAATGGACTAACTTGTGCTATTATTATTGTGTATTTGCAAATTTACCTTTGCAACTAAAAAATGGAGGGGATACCATGAAACAATTTGTTCCGTTTAAGTCAGGAAAAGTCAGAGAGATGTATGATGCCGGTGACAGCATTATTATGGTTGCCACAGATAGAATTTCTGCTTTTGACCATATTTTAAAGAATCATATTACGGATAAGGGTGCGGTTTTGACCCAAATGTCTAAATTCTGGTTCGATTTCACCAAAGACATTATTCCTAATCATATGCTTTCTACTGATGTTAACGATATGCCTGAATTCTTCCGTACTGATGAATTCAAGGGCAGAAGCATGAAATGCGAAAAGCTTACCATGATTCCCATGGAATGCATCGTCCGTGGCTATATCACAGGAAGCGGTTGGGGAAGCTACCAAAAGACCGGCGAAGTTTGCGGCATTAAGCTGCCTACAGGTCTGAGGGAATCCGACAAACTGCCCAGACCGATTTTTACACCCAGCACTAAAGCTGCTTTGGGTGACCATGACGAAAATGTTAACATGGAGCAGGCTATTAAGTTCCTGGACAGAGATTTTCCCGGCAAAGGCAAAGAATATGCCGAGAAACTGAAAGAGTATACTATTGAACTTTATGTTAAATGCGCAGACTATGCTCATTCCAAAGGTATAATTATTGCCGATACCAAGTTTGAATTTGGTATTGATAATAGTGGTAAAATTGTTTTAGGTGATGAAATGTTAACACCGGACAGCTCACGTTTCTGGCCGCTGGAAGGCTACGAGCCCGGTCATTCACAACCTTCTTACGATAAGCAGTTTGTTCGTGACTGGCTGAATGCTAATCCCGGCAATGATTACTTATTGCCTCAGGATGTAATTGACAAGACCATAGCTAAATACAAAGAAGCATATAATATGCTTACAGGCAAAAATTTCAAATAAAAAGAATCCGGCAAAGGTGACGGTTCTAAAGTGGTGTAACGGGGCGAGCTCACAACACCGCCCTAGGGCCGTTTCTTATTAAAAAAGCAAAAAGATAAAAAAGCTAAAAAGAGGGGCGGAAATCAGAATGCATATTGTATTAACCGTAGTGGGAAAAGATAGGGTAGGTATTATTGCTAAAGTCAGTACTTTATTGGCTGCCAGCGGAGTAAATATTTTGAATATTAATCAAAATATCTTGGACGGATTTTTTAACATGTTTTTAACAGGCGATATGTCAAACGCTACAATACCTCTAAAAGAATTACAGGCCAAAGCTGTTGCTTTAGGAGAAGAACTTGGTGTGGAAATCAGACTGCAAAGTGAAGACATTTTTGCAGCTATGCACAAAATCTAGGAGGGAACAGCATGCCTTATAATTTAAAAGATGTGTTGGAAACAACACAGATGATAACTAAGAATAATCTTGACGTTCGTACTATTACTATGGGAATCAGCCTGAGAGACTGCGCTGATAATAATATCGATAAATGTGCCGTAAAGATTTACGACAAAATCACTAAAACAGCCCAAAACCTTGTGAAAACAGGGGAAGATCTGGAAAAAGAACTGGGTGTGCCCATTATTCATAAGCGTATTTCTGTTACTCCTATTGCTATGGTCGGTGAATCCTGCGAAGCTGACAGTTATGTAAAACTGGCGGCAGCCATGGACAAAGCAGCCAAAGCTGTTGGCGTGAATTTTATCGGAGGCTTTTCTGCCCTGGTACAAAAAGGCGCTACCAAAGGTGATAATATTTTAATTAATTCTATTCCTGAAGCTTTGGCTACCACGGATTTAGTATGTTCTTCCGTAGCTATCGGTTCTACTAAAGCAGGCCTAAACATGGATGCCGTAAAGAAAATGGGACAGATTGTGAAGGAAACAGCCAGACTGACTGCAGATAAAGATGCCCTAGGCTGTGCCAAACTTGTTGTATTTTGCAATCCTGTTCAGGATAATCCTTTTATGGCAGGGGCTTTTCACGGCGTAGAAGAACCGGAAAGCGTTATTAATGTAGGTGTTTCCGGACCCGGTGTTGTAAAATATGCATTAGAGGCTGTCAGAGGACAGGACATTGGTGCCGTGGCAGAAACTATTAAAAAAACTGCTTTTAAAATCACCAGAGTTGGCCAAGTAGTGGCTCAAGAAGCTGCTAAACGGCTTAATACTCAGTTCGGTATTATAGATTTATCCCTGGCACCTACACCGGCTGTGGGTGACAGTGTTGCTCATATTCTAGAAGAAATAGGCTTGGAGTGCTGTGGGGGACCCGGAACTACTGCTGCCTTAGCATTGCTGAATGATGCGGTGAAAAAGGGCGGTCTTATGGCATCTAGCTATGTAGGTGGCTTAAGCGGAGCCTTTATACCTGTCAGCGAAGATGCAGGCATGATTCATGCTGCAGAAGTTGGCTGCCTGACTTTGGAAAAACTAGAAGCTATGACCTGCGTTTGCTCTGTAGGTCTGGATATGATTGCCATTCCCGGTGATACAACAGCTGCCACAATTTCGGCGATTATGGCCGATGAAGCAGCCATTGGTATGATTAATAACAAAACAACAGCAGTACGTCTGATTCCTGTACCCGGTAAAAAAGTAGGGGACAAAGTTGAATTTGGCGGACTGTTAGGCTATGCACCTATTATGAAAGTAAACACCAGCAAGGCTGAAACCTTTATTAATAGAGGCGGGAGGATTCCTGCTCCTGTAAGGAGTTTAACCAATTGAGAAAAAAAGATAGACAAGCAGCGATTTTACAAATACTGGAGGAAACCTATAAGGGTACTAAAAGTGCCCTTAATTATAGTAGTCCTTTTGAGCTGTTGGTAGCTGTTATTTTATCGGCTCAATGTACAGATACAAGAGTTAACGTTATAACGGCCCGTTTGTTTCCCAAGTACAATTCTCCTAAGAAAATGGGAGAACTGACTCAGGAAGAAATGGAAACCCTTATTCATGACTGTGGTCTTTACCATGCCAAGGCTAAAAACATCCTGGCTACCTGCCACAGACTGGAAGAGGTTTACGGCGGACAAGTACCCCGCACTATGGAAGAGCTGGTAACTCTGCCGGGTGCAGGACGGAAAACCGCCAATGTGGTTATGAGCGTGGCTTTTGGCATGCCGGCCATCGCCGTGGATACCCATGTGTTTCGGGTGGCCAAGCGGTTAGGACTGGCCCGGGGTGAGGATCCCTTGGCTGTGGAAAAAGAACTCCAAAAGGTAATTCCTCAGGACAAATGGAGCGAGGCTCATCATTGGCTCATCTGGCACGGCAGAAAAATCTGCAAAGCCAGAAAACCTTTGTGCAGCAATTGCCCTTTGGTAGATATTTGTCCCTCGGCCCTGCCTGAATAAATAGCTTGTCAGAGTGTGATTGATATGGATAATGTATATGATTTAGTTGCAGATTTTTACGATAATGACGATGGTTGGAACCAGGTGCTCAGGAGAGAATATGCAGAAGGTTTTCTGCGTAGGGAAGCCTGGCATGGGAAAAATGATCCTACTTTGCAAAAAGAGTGGGGTTATATTCTCATGCTTTGTATTTACCTAGGTCACGGTGAAAAGTATCTGGGTGATTTAAATGCCGATGATTTAGTTGACATTGTGGCCTGGTCCGGCAGAAACGTTTCCGACTTTCCTGTTACATATAAAAACGTTAAGAATTTTCTGGGAGTTATTGGTGATTTATTTGTTTATCTGAAAAATGAACATGCCATTAGCAGCTCTCTGTCACCACGTTTGGCTCAAAACATGCTTTTACGGGATGACGGGACTTTAGCCATTATTTCTTCAGGCGGAGAATTTCTGCCGGGAGAAGAAAAACGTAATGAAGAGGCCATGCCTGATTCTCCCAATAAAATATTTTTAAACGTAGGAGAGACTTTGTCCCTCCTTTTGGAAGAATTGCATAAATTTTTCCAGAAAGATTCCTTTAATCTTGATCTGGAGCGTGCGGTGTTCTTTTATCAGGGCTTTGCCAATCGGGAAAAGCGCATGGAAGAAGCAGAAAGCGAAGAGTTCTGGCAGTGTTTCTGGGACTATTTTCTTTTTGATTACCATCTGATCAGAGATGACAAGACCCCTTTAGAACATTTTGCTGACTTGGGAGAAAGCCATTATCAGGCTTTGGTTAAGGAATTATGCAAGGCCAGATTGGCACTTTTTATGGTGGAAGAGATTCAGGATGATGACCTGTATTTGTGCCGGGACTTTTTGACGAATGACAGTTATGTTCTGAACCTGCCTTTAAGTGAAGATATGGATACAAAAGATATGCTGATTATCGGGCATATTTTCTATAACAAAACCATGGTCATGAACTATGTCCGTTGTTTCCAAATTCCTAAAATTGGGAGAAAACGGCTGAAAGACCAACTGGAAAATTTTTATAATTGGTATAAAATTCAGGAACCTACCGGTACAAAAGAAGATTTCGTAGCAAGGCATCCTATGGTAGTGAGAAGGCTGACCTATTATGCGGCTCATTCCTTCCAGCTGGGAACCTTTAATTATGAAACAAAGGTTCAAAACTACATCCCGGAGAGCAGTACGGCCGGTAAAGATGAGGTAGTTATTTGCATTGAGAAAATGATGATGCCCCAGCATTTTTCCTATCGTGATGTGTCCTTAGCCACCAGATTGTGGAAGGATTTTTCCGCTTTGGAGACCAATGCCATTCGTTCACCGGAAGTCTGGGCTTCAGGGGTAGTGGAGAATTACGTGCGGTTGAACGGGGTGTACAGCTATTCCCCCCAAAGCATTGCCAATATGTGCTGGCACGTGCCTTTAGCATCCTTGCGCAGCGTGTCGGCAGCTATAAAAGAAAAGTTGAAGTTGGAAACCCATGATCCTCGTTATTGTAATGAAGAAGGGTTTCTTATGATGATGTTCGCTGAAAAGTTAAATTAGGAGGACAACTATGATTTGCAAAAATTGCGGGTTTGAATATGAGGACGGTTTAAAAGAATGTCCTAACTGTCAGGCACCCAATACTCCTGAAGAACCCCAAGTTCTTTCCAAACAGGAACGAGATACTTTTGACGGCATTACCATTGAAACAGCCAAAGAAGAAGGGGACACAGAATATAAAGTTTACGACCAGGAAGAAGAAAAAGCCAGACGAGAAGAGGAAAATTCCCCAAAGAGCAATATACATTTTAAAGTGTTCAATGGTACCAGTATTATCTGGATTGTCCTTATCATTTTGGCAATTTTAGGCATTTTGATTTTTATCCTGCCGGTTTTTTCTATATTTTTTGTAGTGGCAGCAGTATGCTACTTTCTCTATTCGTGGCTTTTCTAAGTTCTTTTCAAAAAATGTTTAAAATATCAGAAAATAATTATAAATTTTCAGAAAACACAAGGCATAATTTTAAGGTATAATTGAAACAGATAATTAGTTTAATCTTATATCACTGATATAATTTCCTTTATCAATTGTTGATAAAGAAGGTTATTTTATGGTATAATTAATTGGTTGACTTAAAACGATGTTACTATATTAACATTGTATGAGTAAATACATTTTAGAAGGGATGGTTTAAGTTATGCGCGAAGTAGTTATAGTAAGTGCAGTAAGAACAGCAGTAGGCAGTTTTGGTGGGTCCTTGGCATCACTTTCAGCACAACAATTAGGAGCTATCGTAATCAAAGAAGCAGTTCAAAGAGCTAATCTGAAACCTGAGCAAGTTGACGAAGTAATTATGGGTAATGTTTTACAAGCCGGTTTAGGTCAGAATCCAGCAAGACAAGCAGCTATTGGCGCTGGTCTTCCCATTGATGTACCGAGCTTTACCGTTAACAAAGTTTGCGGTTCCGGTCTGAAATGCGTTGAATTGGCAGCACAAGCTATCAAAGCCGGCGACGAAGATATTATCGTTGCAGGTGGTATGGAGAGTATG
>Ga0160425_1003995_pt1 | contig 10330 bp, 9 predicted proteins | sample BioMet8_FD_108193 | JGI IMG/M metagenome (GOLD analysis project Ga0160425, IMG submission 108193) | Microbial communities from bioreactor (seeded with sewage sludge) at Lawrence Berkeley National Lab, California, USA - Biofuel... | ecosystem: Engineered > Bioreactor > Anaerobic > Unclassified ...
AGTTTCCCGTGTTTTGTCAAGCTTTTTTTCAAGAACTTAACTTCCCCTTTTCAGTTCCGCCGTCCACTCTCGCGGACAGCTTTGTTAGAATACCAGCCTCAACCAAAATTGTCAACCCCTTTTCGACTTCTTTTTTCTTTTTTTGATATTTATCATCTTTTTTCCTTATAGCGGCCGTCCCACTGGCAATTTCGAAATGGCTCTGGGCTTTTTTGCTTATATATGATATGATATGCATATATGAAATTTATTAAACAGAGGTGATTTCTCTGCGTATCCATCGTATGAGCGCCACATTCGGCAAACTGAATCAGGAAACTCTGGTTCTGTCCGACGGCCTGAACATTTTGCAGGCACCCAATGAGACCGGCAAATCCACCTGGTGCGCGTTTCTGCTCTCCATGCTGTACGGCATCAACAGCCGGGAACGGGATCGGGCGGGCTTTATTGCGGACAAGAACCGCTACGCGCCCTGGAGCGGCGCGGTCATGTCTGGCCGTCTGGACTGTCACGCCGGGAATGATGAGCTGACGCTTTTCCGGGAGACAAAGCGGCAGACTGCTCCTATGGGCGATTTTAAGGCAGTCTATGCCGGAACCGGCGACGAATATCCGGGCATCACCGGTCAAACCTGCGGTGAAACTCTGCTCGGCGTCAGTCGGGAGGTCTATGAGCGCAGCGCTTTTATCCGTCAGACAGGTCTCGCCATCAGCCAGGACGCGGGCCTTGAAAAGCGGATCGCCGCCCTCATCACCACCGGCGAGGAAGACACGTCCTACTCCGAGGCCGCCGATACATTAAAAAGGCAATTGAACCGCCGCCGACATAACAGGACCGGTCAGATTCCGGCGCTGGAGCTGGAGTTGGCGGAGACAAAACAGCAGCTGGACGCTCTGTCGGGTGCGGAAAGCAAGCTTGTGGAAGCCCAGCGGGACATTGCGCGCCTGTCCCAGCGGGAAACGGACCTCTCCGCACTTTTGAAGCTCCACGACCACTGGGACGCAGCCCAGGAGCGCCGGGTTTTGGAGGCGGCGGAGACCGCTGCCGTGGAAGCGACGCAAGCAGCTTCCAATCTCCGTCGGCAGGCGGAGGAAACCCGTCTGCCGCAAAACGAGACCATCGCCCGGCTCCGGGGGGCCATCGTCAATCTGGAAACGGTGCGCAAAAGCGAGGAAAAGGCCATGGTGGAAAAGGACACTGCCATGAGAGCCAGCGTCAAGGCTGAAGCCGCTGTCAGCGAAAGTCCCTTCGCGGGGCGGACGGCAGAGGAAGCCCGCAGAGCCACGCAAAACATCCCCTTTGTCCGCCCTAAAGCATGGTGGTTTCCCGTTCTCTTGCTGATTCTAGGCGCTGGGGGAACATTTTTTTTGAGCGTCCTGAACGGAGCGCCATATCCACTGTGGGCTCTTGCCGCGATGGGAGGCATCTGCTTTCTGTCGGGCGTTTTTGCCGTTTTCAACCGGGAACGGAGTGACCGGAAAAAGCTAGCTGCATACCTCTCCGCTTATGGCACGACCTCTGTTGAAGGCCTTGCATCTTTGACTGACACCTATGCCGCGCTCTGCCAAGCTCGGGATGAGGCCCAGAATACGGTGGTAAAAACCACCGCCACCTACGACGCGCTGTACGCCTCCCTTACCTCCAACGAACAGGGCATCTTGCTGGAGGTCCGCCGGTTCGCGCCCGCCGCGTTTGACATTCCTGCCGCTGACGCAGCGCTGCGGGAGTGTGCTGTCCGGCGCAGGGAGCTCTCTGCCGCTCAGACCGCCGCGGAATCTGCCCAACTGCGGTATGAGACCATACGCCGCCAATCTCCTGCCGAAGTGCTTTCGGCAGACGTCCTCCCCACCGCGCCTCCGGAACAGAGCCGGGAGACGTTGAGCGCGGCCCTGCTGTCCGTGAAAGCGGAGCTCGCCGCCGCCCAATCCACTGCCGACCGGCTCTCCGGTCAGATTGCCGCTCTGGGCGGCCGAGCCGCGCTGGAAGCGCAGGCCGAGCAGCTCTCCGGACAAATTGAAACTCTGGAGGGGGAATTTCAGTCCATCGCCTTGGCTATGGAAACGCTGGAGGGCGCCAACACGGAGCTGCAAAATCGTTTTTCCCCGGAGCTGGGGCGGCGGACTGCGCAGATTTTCTCCGCCCTCACCGGCGGGGTCTATACCGGCGTGGTGCTGGACCGCAGCTTTCACCTCTCGGCTGAACCGGCAGGAGACGCGGTTTGGCGGGATGCACAGCTGCTTTCCGCCGGAGCGGGCGATCAGCTGTATCTGGCTGCGCGGCTGGCTATCTGCGAGCTGGTTCTGCCGGAGGAAGATGCGCCTCCGCTGGTACTGGACGACGCTCTTGCAAATTTCGATGACCGGCGCTGTGAAACCGCCCTGCGTCTTTTGAAGGAGGAAGGGAAAAAGCGTCAGATCCTTCTCTTCACCTGCCACAGCCGGGAAGCCGCCTTTTTTGCGAATGACCCGGAGATTGCCGTCCAGAGGTTGACGAACGGCCCGTCCGGGGTATAAGATATCTTCCGATCCAAATACTACTATTTTAAGTGACATTCATAAATATGGCAAAAGGAGTATTGACATGAGCGAATGCACCCACGATTGTTCTACCTGCGGAGAGAGCTGCGGAGAGCGGCAGGAACCCCAGTCCCTGCTGAAAGAGGCCAACCCCGGCAGTCACATCGGGAAGGTCTATGGCGTTGTCTCCGGCAAGGGAGGCGTCGGCAAATCCATGGTCACCAGTCAGCTGGCGGTAACCATGAGGCGGCGGGGCTTTAAAACCGGCATTCTGGACGCCGACGTCACCGGTCCCTCCATTCCCAAGGCGTTCGGCATTCACGAACGCGCCAAGGGCGACGGTCAGTCTCTCCTGCCCGCCGAAACCAAGACCGGCATTGAGATCATGTCCACCAACCTGCTGCTGGAGCATGAGACCGACCCGGTGATCTGGCGCGGTCCTGTGATTTCCGGTGTGGTCCAGCAATTCTGGACGGACGTGATCTGGGACGTGGACTACCTGTTTGTGGATATGCCTCCCGGAACGGGCGACGTGTCCCTCTCCGTGTTCCAGTCCATTCCTCTGGATGGTATCCTCATCGTGGCCTCTCCCCAGGAGCTGGTGGGCATGGTGGTGGAAAAAGCCGTGAAGATGGCGGAGATGATGGAGGTTCCCATTCTGGGTCTGGTGGAAAACATGAGCTATGTGGCCTGCCCGGACTGCGGGAAAAAGATCTATCTGTTCGGCGAGGGCAAAACCGCCGAGGCCGCCGCGCGGCACAGTCTAAAGCTCTTGGCGCAGATGCCCGTTGACCCGGCTCTGGCCGCGCTCACCGACGCAGGTAACATCGAGGATTTTCAGGGCGACTGGCTCTCCGCCGCCGCCGACGCCGTCGAAGGCAAATAATTATGGACGAAACGGGGCAGGCATCGCTTTGATGCCCGCCCCGTTTTTTTATGCCGTTTCAGGTTGCATTCTTTTCTCCGAAAATCTGCCGGTCCATCCATCCTCGGAGAATCCAGCTGATATAGATCGCTGCCAATCCCATGGCGGCAACCACGGCTTTCCGCAAAGAGTCCGGCGCAGCAAGCACGGAGAGCAAAATTCCCACACCTCCGCCGCCACAAGCATCACTGATTCGTTTCCGCCTCAGCCATATTTTCTGCTCTGTCAACGCCGTGAGTACATTGATGTCCGCCGCCTGCCGAAAGTCAAAATCCTTCAGACGCCGTCCGCTCAAAAGCTCGTTGACGCCGATTTTCAAAGCTTCACACAGCGGCACCAGTGCCGCCAGATCCGGCATATAATTTCCGGTCTCCCAGCGAGAAACCGTCTTGTTCGTCACGTTCAGCTTCTCCCCCAGCTCTGCCTGCGTCCACCCTTTCTCCCGGCGCAGCGCCGCGATAAATGCCCCAATCACTTTCTGGTCCAAATCATCCGCCTCCCTTTGGATAAGGATAGCACGGAGAGGAAGTTTTGTCTTCCCCTCATACAGCGATTTCCCGTATAAAGACAAATTTAACAAGCATTGTTTCCAGAAAACCTCGTTTTTGTCTGTAAAAACAGTTGCAAAATTGCGCCCCATCCATAATAATAGTACTGATCAAAAAACACGCGTCCCCGCACCGGGGCGCGAAATAAACGGAGGGGGACACAGCTCATGCAGGAATTGAAGGACCGCATTGCCAGAGAAGGCAAGGTTCTGCCCGGCAATATCATCAAGGTGGACGGTTTTCTGAATCACCGGATCGACACCACCCTGATGGTCCACATAGCCGAAGAATTCGGCCGGTATTTTGACATGGATCAAGTCACCATGATCCTCACCGCCGAGGCCAGCGGCATCGCTTTGGCAGCGATCTGCGCACAGCACTTCGGCAAGCCCATGGTCTTTGCCAAGAAAGCCAAGAGCGACAATATTGAGGGCGGTCTCTATCAAAGTGATATCTTCTCTTATACCTATAAGAAGAAGATTACCCTGCTGGTAAGCAAAGAATGGCTCTCCGCCGACGACAAGGTCCTGATCATCGACGACTTTATGGCCAACGGAGAGGCTATGCGCGGCCTATGTGACATTGTGAAAGCCGCCGGCGCTTCGCTGGTTGGTATTGGCTGCGCCGTGGAAAAGGGCTTCCAGGGCGGCGGTGACCGGCTTCGGGCTGCGGGCATGAATTTGAAATCTCTGGCCATCATCGAATCCGCCGAGCCGGGCAATATCGTATTCCGGGAGGACGACTGATATGCAGAAAGTCATCGTTCTGGACTTTGGCGGGCAGTATAACCAGCTCATTGCCCGCCGTGTCCGCGAGTGCAATGTCTACTGCGAGGTAAAGCCCTATTCCACCCCTCTGACCGATTTGAATACAGACCCCCCCATTGGCATCATCTTTACCGGCGGGCCCAATAGCGTATACGACCCCGCCTCTCCTCAGGTGGATCCGGCTATTTTCGAGCTTGGCGTTCCCATTCTGGGTATTTGCTATGGCTGCCAGCTGCTGGCCCATCATCTGGGCGGCAAGGTCACTGCCGGCACTGGGGACACTGCCCGGGAATATGGTAAGACCGAGACCTATTTCAACACGGAATGCAAGCTCTTTAAGGGGCTTCCCCGGGAGGGCATCACTTGGATGAGCCATGGCGACTATATGGAAAAGGTCCCCGCTGGCTTCTCTCTGGTGGCCCACTCCGACGCCTGCCCCACCGTTGCAATCTGCGATGAGGCGCGGAGTTTTTACGGCGTCCAGTTCCACCCCGAGGTCAACCACACCCAACATGGGTCCGACATGATCCGTAACTTCCTCTATGAGGTCTGCGGCGCCGCGGGCGACTGGACCATGGGCGACTACAGGGATACCGCCATTGGTCAAATCCGTGAGAAGGTCGGGGACGGCAAGGTGCTGCTGGCCCTTTCCGGCGGAGTGGATTCCTCTGTGGCGGCTGCGCTGATCGCCGAGGCCGTTGGAAAGCAGCTGACCTGTGTTTTCGTGGATCACGGACTGATGCGTCTGAACGAAGGAGACGAGGTAGAAGCCGCATTCAAAAAATGGGACGTCAATTTTGTTCGCGCCAACGCCGAAGATCTGTTTTTGGACAAGCTGGCGGGCGTGACAGAGCCAGAGCATAAGCGCAAGATCATCGGCGAGGAGTTCATCCGGGTCTTTGAAGCAGAAGCCAAAAAGATCGGCAAAGTGGATTATCTGGCGCAGGGCACCATTTATCCGGATGTGATTGAGTCGGGTTTGGGTACCTCCGCCACCATTAAGAGCCACCACAACGTGGGCGGGCTTCCCGACTTTGTGGACTTCAAGGAGATCATTGAACCCCTGCGGATGCTGTTTAAGGATGAGGTACGAAGCTTAGGCCGGGAGCTTGGCCTGCCGGAATACCTGGTCATGCGCCAGCCGTTCCCCGGACCCGGCCTTGCCATCCGGGTGATTGGGGAGATCACGAAGGAGAAGCTGGACACCCTGCGTCTGGCAGACTTCATTTTCCGGGACGAGATTGCAAAGGCGCATCTGGAGAGCTCCATGAATCAGTATTTCGCGGTGCTGACCAATATGCGCTCCGTGGGCGTCATGGGCGACGGGCGGACCTATGATTACACGCTGGCCCTGCGCAGCGTAACAACCACGGATTTCATGACCGCCGACTGGACCCGTATCCCCTACGACGTGCTGGACCGCGTGTCCACCCGCATCGTCAACGAAGTTCCCCACATCAACCGCATCGTCTACGACATCACCTCCAAGCCCCCGGCCACCATCGAGTGGGAATAATAGCGCAAAGTCAGGTATCCATTGTACCGCAATGGATACCTGACTTTTATTTTGTCGTTTGACCACATTTTGACCACTATTTTATCCTGTTGTTTACCCCTTATTTTGCAAATAGCACATCGACAATAAAAATAATTAGGGGTATTTTTAATATGGGCAAAGGAGCACTCCATCTTTGAAGAACGCTAAATTGTCAATGTGAACTTGCTTTGCCAATGGTTCGTCTTTCAGAAACCACGTTCAATTCACTTGCTATTTAGAGGAGGGGAAATCTTTGACATACGCTTCATATAACGAAATCATATCGCTCTCCAAATCTCTTGGATTCGACACAACAAATAACGCTGATCTAATTCGTGAATACTTTTTTCTCACTCTGATTCACAGTTGGAAGGGCAAGAATGCAGGTAGCAAGGCCATATATGAATCATCCAAGTTTTTTAATATTTGGAATCGATATCAAATGGATTTTTTTGATTCGGAGCAAGTTGGGAAAACCAGTTTTTGGGAGACTGTTGATGCTCTTTTATTACTCTTTCAAATTAACAATCTCTATGATTTTCAAAATTTTGTATGTAAATTATGTCCTTGGGTTATCGCAGATTGGCAAGCTTTTGAATCTACATTTTCTCATGATGATTTATCCATCGGTTCCAAAGTAGCCGCCTTGGCACTCCTTCTCAAATATATCGGCTTAAGTGCAGATTACGATAATATCTCAAGTGTTGACCCACAACAATTCTTTGAAAAGATGGTTTTGATTCTATTTGGAAAAATGCAACAACCCTATCAAGTGAGATTTTTTTCTCTTGTTGGAATGCTGTTTTTACACACGAGCTACGGAGGTGTCTTTGGACAGGTAAAAAAAGCCGTTCGAACTCATCAACGCCGCAGGTATCAACCGTGGGTTATGGACATAGACACTCTTAATTTTAAGAAAGACGTGGACTGCGTCAGACTGCGGAACGCCATATAAAGGCAGCGGTTGGAAACGAGCATTGCGCTGCATAAAAAGAAATACAAAAGAGGGCTGGCGCTTTGCAAGGCAAAGCTGCCAGCCCTCTTTTGCCGATACGCAGGGTGAGCGCAGGTTCTAAAGGGTGAAAATCCTCAGTTGCGGGAAGGGCATAGTTTAACACCAAGGGTGTCCATCGCTGGGTAGAATTTGAAAGCACAACTCTACCGTAAGGGTCCCAAGCCGCCTATTGTGAAACTTCCGTTGGGGAGGCAGTTTTCATCTTGCACCGACAAGACTACCTCGTCCCTGCTCCATCGCGTGACAACTCCCACAAAATTTTTTGGGTTCTTTCTTGCCCGGGACTCAGTTACAAACTTCAGATGCGCTTGCAGATTCTGGGAAAGATATTCCAGCTTTTTGAGAAAGGCATAGCAAAGATTCTTCTCCGCCTTTGTGCTAAAAGCCAAGTATATCGCCTACTAATAGCACGGTAATCCGCCCTGGAACCTTGTTAAATCGCGTAACAAGAATTTGACAGCACATACAATCTACGTGTGTGCAGTTTCCGCATTTTCCGGTCAATCCACATGGCGTACCCAAATTGTGACGTAACGCGTTAGCAGTGCAGGCATCTGTACGAATACGTTTAATGGCCGAATCCACATCTGCGGTAATTTTGTTAATACCCACCACAGCAATCACATGTTCCGGGCCGAAGCAGAGAGCGGCACAACGATTGCCTCTCCCATCGATATTCACTAACTCGCCATTTAGCGTAATTGCATTACTGCTGGTTAAATAATAGTCACAGGATAGAGCGCGGCGCATAATTTCTGTTCTTTGCGCAATGTCCTGGCCTGCAGCCTCTCGGTCGATTACTTTGTACTGTGGATCGGCGCGGAAATAGTCCTTAATACCTAGGCTTTCCAGCGTATGAGAGTCGCCCCAGCTTACGGATGACTCGACCGGCAAATTTTCCTTAATCCAGTTAAGCACCTGATTAGCATTATCAAAGTAAAAGCCTTCCATCTGCCTGCGATGCAGTGCTGAGATAACTGTGGCCGCTTTGATGCGGCCTGCTTCCCGCATAAATTCTTCCATTTCGAATAGCTCCTTAAAATGTCAGAGTACAGTGTGCTTCATAACATGTACATCAGTCACAACATCTTAATTAATCACGAACGTAAACGTAGCCTTCCATAATTCTCCTAGCAGTGCGGTCCAGATTGCCGCTGAGAACAGTATAGGTTCCGTCAGGGTTTTCCTGTAGGTCTGCGTAGGCATCCATGATTCCCCAGGGATGACCGATGGCAATGTGATTAACCCGATTGGAAGGGTTCTTACCTTCACTGCAGACAATTTCATTCACAATCGTCCCGGGAGTATTGGCTGCGGTGACGGTGCAGATGGCCCCGGTACCCATGTAGGCATCAATCATCTTCATGCCTACTGAGAATAGCCGCCCCACCATGTCAATCTTACTGGCAAAAATGGTCTTACCGCTGCCGGCGGTGTAATTCACAGGCTTAGTCGCAAAGGCAATTTTAGGTAGGGTCTGGCTGTTCTTTTTGGCATCTTCCAGATCCGTGGCAAAGCCCAGCAGGATAGCTCCGGTGCCACGAATAATTTCCAGCTTCCGGCAGATCTCAGTGCAGTTGGGCAGAGCGTTGAACTCAGAGGGGATTTCACTGCCCCTGACACCAAAGTCCTCAGGATGAACAAAAATTACAGGGTTAGCAGCATCCACAAAGCTGTATTCGTATGTCTTTCCCTCAATTTCAATGGTATCTTTCACATGACCGGTCGGCAATAGCTTTCCTGAAGAAGCCCCCTGAGGTGCCAGAAATTTCAGGGTAACCTTTGCAGCAGTTCCAGGTACGCCATCAATAGCGAAGTCGCCCTCTGTGACGGCGCGGCCATTCTTTACGGGAACCTGTGCAACAATTTCTTTCTGAGTGTTCGTGTTAAAAATATGTACCTCTGTCATGGGTTCCACCGGCTCCACCAAACCTTCATCAATGGCATAGGGTCCAACGGCGGAGGATATGTTACCACAGTTCATGGTCTTGCCCACAATGGGGTTGCTTACGTCAACCTGACCGAAATCATAGTCCACATCGATCCCGGGACGCTCGCTTTTTTTAATGACAGCCACCTTGCTGGTAGAAGTGTTAGCGCCGCCCATACCATCGATCTGGCGGCGGTCCGGGGAGCCGAAAGCGCTAAGGATGATCTTGTCACGCTCCTCTACATTCTTGGGAAGATCCTCATCGCGGAAGAATACAGCCTTGCTCGTACCACCTCGCATATAGACACATGAAATCTTTTTGTTGGGTTTGTACATAAAAACGCCTCACTTTCTAATCAAATAGTATAAATTACATTTAATCTATTTCTTTTCGTTTCTTTTTTCTAAAATGTGCTATAATATGTTCAGTTGCAATTTTAAATTGCAGTCTTCAAAAAGTTCTGAAACTAATTTGAAAGTTGGGTTAAGTAATATGCTGAATAACTTTCAATATTTCTTAGTTCTCGCGGAGGAACTGAACATTTCCAAAGCGGCGGACCGTCTATTCATCTCCCACCAGTGTCTGAGTAAATACCTTAAAAATTTGGAAGATGAATATGGAGTAATGCTTTTTCACCGTAAGCCGAAGTTTGCTCTCACTTATGCGGGAGAACTTGTTCTGCAATCCCTTCGCAAAATTGAACTCATTGATGCAAATCTATCCAGTCAGCTGGCAGAACTGCAGGATGGCAAAACAGGGGAGGTACGCATCGGCATCACTGAGGGCCGTCTGCGCATTATGATCCCTGATCTGCTGGAGGAGTTCAAAAAATTGTATCCCAATATTTTGGTTAAGGTCATAAGTGCGCCGTCACCTGAAATGCTGGAACAGCTTCTGCAAAACAAGCTGGATTTCATCGTGGCTGGCTCTGCCGATAATCCAAACCCCAATTTAATTTACCAGACCATTTTGAATGAGCGGTTATATTTAGTTATTTCTGACAATCTGTTACAGCAATATTTTGGAGATAAGTTTTTGGCTTGCAAAAAGGCATTTTCTGAGCAGGGAGTCGATCTTTGTCAACTCAAAGA
>Ga0160425_1003998_pt1 | contig 10316 bp, 10 predicted proteins | sample BioMet8_FD_108193 | JGI IMG/M metagenome (GOLD analysis project Ga0160425, IMG submission 108193) | Microbial communities from bioreactor (seeded with sewage sludge) at Lawrence Berkeley National Lab, California, USA - Biofuel... | ecosystem: Engineered > Bioreactor > Anaerobic > Unclassified ...
CCTTTAATCCTACAAAGATCAATGCCGATGTTAGGGCGGCTATAGGAACTGTTGCTACCCAGGAAGAAACAATTTTCCAGATCACGCGCAGGTCAACGGCTGCAATCCCGCCTGCAAGTCCAACCCCTATAACCGAGCCGACAAGTGTGTGCGTAGTCGAAATCGGAAGGGAACTGTAACTGTGAAGCAAAACCACGGTCGCTGTTGCGACTGGGCAGAAAAACCACGTGTAGGAGTAAGTTGCGTAATCTTTGAGCCAATTGTTAGAACTACTTTATAGCCCCAGGTGGCCATTCCTATTACCATTCCAAGACCTCCCAGTAAAAGCACCCAGAAAGGAATTCCGGATTCTGTCCCTGAAACTCCCATAACATTAAGTGCTGCACAGAGAGGACCAATCGCATTTGCTACGTCATTTGACCCGTGTGCAAATGCAATATAACAACCAGTAATGAGTTGTAAGGATATGAATTTTTTCTCAACAAAAGGCAGGTCTATAGCTCTATGAAGGTAGATTTTTCTTATTAGGGAAAAGGTCAGATAAGCAAAAACCGCTCCAAGAACTGGCGAGATAAACCAGCTGGCGACAATTTTCAGAAGCTCTCCCCAGTGGATTTCAGAAAAAGAGATCGTTCCATTGTAAGCCGCAATCAGCCCGAAGCCGAGCACTGAACCAACTATGGAATGGCTGGTTGAAACGGGAAGGTTATAAAAAGTGGTGAGAGTTACCCAGAAACTTGCCGCAAGAATCGCAGCCAGCATCCCGACCGCCACAATACCCGGGTGGACTTTGCCAATGATGCTGATGGGGACAATCCCATTGGCAATTGTAGAAGTTACTCGTCCACCGAACAATACGGCGCCTAAAAGTTCAAAAACAGCAGCAATAACAATCACTTGCTTGATTGATAAGGATCCTGTTCCAACTGAAGTCCCCATAGCATTTGCGAGGTCATTTGCCCCTATATTCCAGGCCATATAAAGGCCCGCTAAAATAAGCGCTATGATAAGTACATCCATTTTTTTCTGCTCCAGAAATATTAAACCTCAAATCTTTTAGTAATTATAATTATAACCCTTAACTAATAATAACCATAAACTCCGATTTTTAGTTATTATAATAAGTTTATCTGTTTCATTTATCCAAAGATTTATTATTTTCATTAATTCCTGAACACTTCTCTTAATTCTGAGCTTGTATGCTATTTCAGACCATTTCATTATATTTTATAGTTTCCATATATTTTCGAGCGCTCTATATAATCTATAGATCTATATACAACTATTTTTGATATATTCATATTCTCTTTACCTCAGGTTAGCAGCTTTAAATCTCCTATCTGAAGATAACATGGACAAACTCTAAGAGAACAAAGCTTTTCCGTTATTCAAAATAACGTAAAGTTTTTATTCGGATATGCCTTTCCAGAACTTCACTAAAAATATTTAATTTTGAAAAAGAAGTCTTTGGATATATTTTGTGGAAGGATTCGAAATCTGTTCCAGAACTTCAATAAAAATGTTTGATTTTAAAAAAGAAGTCTTTGGATATATTTTGTGGAAGGATTCTAAATCTGCTCCAGAACTTCATTCTGGAAAAGCAGAGAAATTATTGCATAATTACTGATTGTAATAGAGTACTGTAACAGAGTATTAATGTAACAGAATTTGGTTTTTAAGAGTACTAATTGTATAATATTTCTATAGTTATTCAAATGGATTATTTAATATGAATTAGTTGACAGAAATTATGCAAATATTGGGATCATTCAATAAACCAGATCATTTAACAGTCGAGATCATTTAACAGTCGAGATCATTTAACAGTCGAGATCATTTAACTGTACAGATCATTTGATATAGAACAGTAGAGGAAGATATTTTTCAGGTTTCAAGCTCATGAAATTCCTGATCTTTCAGTTCTTTTTTCCTGATATTCTCTCTGAGCAGGTCCAGCACCTCTTCATCCGAAACATCGTACCATCTCTCGTAAGCCTGAGCAACAGCCCTGAAATATGCCGGAATCTCAAGCACCACGAGCTCATCTACTATTTTCTGAAGCTCTTCTGCGACCTCTACTCCTGCTACAGGCACTGCAACCACTATTTTACTGGCCTTCCTGTTTTTGCAAAGTTCAATGGCTGCCCGCATTGTAGAACCCATTGCAATGCCGTCATCAATTAGAATTACAGTTCTTCCCTCAAGCTCGGACAGGGAATTTCCTCCTCTGAGAGCTTTTATGCGCCTTTCAATCTCAGCAATTTGCTCCTGTTTTATCCGTTCAATGGTTTCTCCTGAAAGCCAGTTGTGTGCATTTTCTAAAATAAACGTGCTCCCGTTCTCGGCTATTGCCCCGAATCCGGCTTCAGGATTGTCCGGGAAAGGTAGTTTCCTTGAAATAATTAGAGAAAAATCGGTATTCAGCTTCGCTGCAACCTGCAGTCCAACTTCCACTCCCCCACGTGGAATTGCAAGAATAATAGGATTTTCAATCCTGTATTTTTCAAGAGCTTTTGCAAGCTTCTCCCCTGCGTCTTTACGGTTTTTGAACATGTTTCCACCTTATATTCAAAAATTATGTCTTTTTTCCGTACAAATATTAAAATCAAAATATCCTCATAGGCCGCCTGTAAATTTCTACTGAAGAACCTGAAGGAAGAACGGTTTCTGGTAAACAAAGTTCCAAAACTTTGTTTGCAACATCTTCAGGCTTGAGAACAGGCTCATCTGAAAAAAGCGAGCGGTACATGTCGGTATCCACACCTGCAGGACAGACTGCATAAACCTGAAGTCCACCTCCGACTTCGTAAGCAAGAGACTCTGTAAAACCAATTACTGCAAATTTTGAAGCGCAATATATCGAAAGCTTCGGTATGCCATGCTTTCCCGCCCCCGAAGATATATTTACAATCCTGCCTTCTCCTCTTTTAAGTAGATGAGGAAGAGCGTATTTTGTGCAGAAAAACATACCTTTCACGTTTGTATCTATAATCTCATTATATTCTTCAGTTGAAGTCTCTACAAGATATTTCCTGTATGCCACTCCTGCATTGTTCACGAGGATATCAATTTTTCCAAAAGCATTTACTGCCTCTGAAATCATGTTTATGACTTCATCTTCTTTTCGAATGTCGGTCTTTACTGCAAGGGCCCTTCTCCCTTCCCTCTCCACCAGCCTGGCAGTTTCTCTAATTTCTCTTTCGGTTCTTGCAACAATTACAATGTTGGCTCCTTCTCTTGCCAGTGACAGGCAGATGGCCCTGCCAATTCCTTTTCCCCCACCGGTTACAATGGCTGTCTGGCCTTTCAATCTCATAGCAGTCACTCTACAGTCAGCAATCACTCTACAGTCAGCAGTCACACTACAGTCAGCTGTCACTCTACAGTCATTTTATTAATTGTCAAGCAGGATAAGGATATAATTTTGGAAGCACTATTTCTAAACTGCAATCAAGAGCTATCTCTTAAAAAGAAAAGGAAATTCCGGCAAAAGAATGCAGAAGACCTGGCAAAAAGATGATTTAGGTACTATAAAGCTGCCAGAGCTATCTGTTATAAGTCTGCCAGAACTGTTCCAGAACTGTCCCATAACTGTCCCATAACTGTCCTATAGTTATCGGAGGCCTGCTCCTTGGTATTTATAATTAAAGCTGAGGGACTGGAAGAGCCTGCATCTCGATTATCTTCCCTGATGTAACTTTTGAATCAGGCGAAGCAAGTTCCAGCACTTTTTCTGCGATGTGCTCTGGCTTGAGCGAAGGCTTGTCCGAAAATAGTGACCTGTACATACCCGTATCCACAGCGCCAGGGCAGATAGCATAGACTTTTATTTCTCCTTCTAACTCGGACGCAATAGATTCTGTTATTCCGTTTACTCCAAATTTAGAGGCAGAGTATACGGAAAAATTCGGAAGCCCGTGTAATCCTCCTACCGAGGATATATTGATTATTTTTCCATTATTGCTCTCTCTAACGTATGGAATCGCATACTTTGTGCAGAGAAAAACTCCTTTTAAATTGGTATCCATCATTTGTTCATACTCTTCCAGGGTGGTATCTTCCAGTTTCTTTTTGTAAGCCACTCCTGCGTTGTTGATAAGGATATCAAGCCTGCCGCATTTGTCAATTGTCATTGAAATCAGGCGTCTTACGTCCTCTTCATTCTGCACGTCAGCCTGGACAGCCATGGCTTTACTGCCCATTGCTTTTAATTTATTTACGATCTCTTTGATTTCACTTTCATTCCTTGCTGCAATAACGACGTTTGCTCCCTCTTTTGCCAGAGCAAGGCAGATAGCTCTTCCTATCCCTTTGCTCCCCCCAGTTACAAGAGCTGTTTGACCTGCTAAACTCATTGCTACTCCTTTTATCGGTTTATATTTATATAATTGTTTTTTATTAAATAAAAGATAAAACGGAGAAAAAAGGGATATATTTTTGGAAATTAAGTTTCTGAAAAGAAGTTCTTCTCGCGAGAATGAGCTTTTTGATATTCTCAATTTCTTCGGCTGTCAGCCTTTTATTCAGAATTCTGGTGCGAATTCCGGCAGACGAATAATATTTCGTTTTGGGTTGTACCATTTTTGACGCTCCAGTGCGTCTGAGATTATGTGAAGATCCCTCCATCAGCCCTGAGAAAATGGCAAAAGCTTTGAAGTTAATCAAGATTTGACGAGTCGAATATGAGAAGAAAATTTATGAATACACTGAATATATAACAACTCATGTTTGTGTCATCTATATCCCTTTCTGGTCATGCAGACATCGGAAATAATACACTAAAAAATAATGCACTAAAAAATAATACACTAAAAAATAATACACTAAATAACAATAAAATATCTGTAGTGTGTATGGGTGATTCCATCACATACGGTTTTTGTGGAAATGGAACTTCATATCCTTCAATATTGCAATCACGATTGTCTGGGGCAGTAATACACAACGCTGGTGAGTGTGGAGATCAGACTTACGAGATGCTAGCCAGGTTTGATAGAGATGTGATATCACACCATCCAGATTTTGTTATAATAATGGGCGGTATCAATGACCTTCTCCTTGGACAGCCGGAACAGGTTATTGAAGATGATCTAGCTGTAATGTGCAAGAATTCCATTCAAAATGGAATTACACCAGTACTTTGCTCAATCACACCAATGACTTATGTTCCACGGAATTTGAAAATAAAAACAAACAACCTGAACAAGTGGATTCTATCATATTCAAATGTACAAGGCTATAAAGTGATAGATTTCAACTCTGTGCTGGGTGATGGCCATGATAATCTGAGACAAGAGTACGATTCTGGAGACGGGTGCCATCCAAACGCTGCTGGTTATGTTGCTATGGGAAATTCGATTGACATCAATTTGTTTAAACACTAGAGGTAACTGGTGCCATCATAGGTTCGAAACACGAAACAACTGAAAAAAATGAGATTCTCATTTAAGGTCTGTTATATTAACCATTTAAGGTTAATACTTTCACATAGCTCAGGTGAACCTTTTAACCATTACTCGATATTTCCTTTTGAGGTTGGTTGAAATGGACACATCAGAGAAGTATATCAGAATGTGCTCACTAGCGAAGGAAATTCAGCAGAAGTGGGTATTTCAATCCGGTGATTTTGTTTATAATCCAGCTTTTGAAAAAATTGAGGTTTTACTCGACCCTGGAAATAATTCTATTAATTATATCTGGCTACCGAGACAAGATCAACTTCAAGAAATCTGTATCGCCTTCTTTATGCATAATCTGAGGATATCGAAATTCGAAGCATTCTCACGATTTTTGGAATGGTACTCTGGACGCCTGAGATATACTTTCGAACATGGACTCAAGAATGGAAACAATTTCATAGACTCAGGGGAAGAACTTTTGTTAAACCGTGCAATGATAATGATGCACTGGAAAAAATGGGATGGAGAAAATTGGGTAAAAGCTTTAGAAGGAAAGGCATCAGGGAAAATTCCCGCAAAAAATTCTAATTTCTTCCAGGCTGGATCTAAAAAGGATTAGCTGTAGAGAACGCGGATTCAAAAAAGATAGAAATTATTGTATTTCAAAATGTTTTCCTGTTATTACAGTATCGAAAATTTTTCACCCTGGCAACGCGAAGCATTATTCGAAAACCTGACATTCGCGTTATACTTTTACTCAAGATACTGGTGATCAATATAACAGTACTTCCAGTCCTCACCTGGCTCGAAAGATTGGATCACAGGATGCCCGGTTTCTTCAAAGTGCTTTGTTGCGTGTTTATTTTTTGACTGGTCACAGCAGCCCACATGCCCACAGATAAGGCAAACCCTCAGGTGTACCCAGCTATCTCCGCTTTTCAGGCATTCCTCACAACCCCTTGAGCCCTGTTCTATGTCCTTAATTTTGATCATAGTTCTGTGTGTACAGACCACAGTGTTTACCCTCCCACTCCACAGTGTTTATCCTCCCACTTTTCCTTTTTACTTTTATCTTTACAGCTTTAAAAATGAGCAGTATTGAAATTACGTAACTGTAACCCTGGTAAACCTCCACCTTGCAATAAGAAACATTATTCCCGCAAAAGCCAGGAGAGCCAGGAAGGAGACAATAACCTCTCCCTGAGTGTAAGTATAGCGGAGTCCAATTGACGAAAATTCGCTCCCTATTGCAAAATACCTTATTCCGCTGACAAGGTGTGTGAGCGGATTAACTGTGGACAGAGCCCGGAGCACAGGAGGAAATGAATTCGCAGGGTAAAGTGCATTGCTCGTGAAAAAGAAAGGCATAGTAAGCAGGGTTATTACAGCCTGCATCCCTTCCGGGCTTTCCATTGTTATTGCTATTGCAGCCGAAAGGAAAAGAAATCCGAGAGAAAATGTCCCTACAAAAAGCATGATCCCGATGAGTGAAACCAGAATCTGTGTTACTGTGTAGCCTTCAAAAAACTGGACTCCCAGTAAAAGCCCAAAAACCATGATCACAGTAGCCTGGATAAAGGATTTTGTCATGGCTGAAAGTCCTATCCCTATGATTATATGGATTCTTGGAAGAGGACTTGAAAGGGTCTCCCGCATAAGCCCCCAGTTTTTGTCAAAAAGCAGCACTGTCCCCCCAAAAAGGCTTGTAAAAAGCGTTGTCATGGCAATAACGCCTGCACCTATGAAAGTCAGGTATCCCACAACCCTCACCCCGGGAATAACCGGCATAGTTGCAGTAAGCCTTTCAAAGTTGTTTGACATTGCTACTCCGAAAAAAGCTAGCCAGAGTGCAGGCTGTACAAGGGAAGTAAACAGGAGAGTTCTGAACCGGACAAACCTCAGCATGTCACGCCAGTATATGGTAAGAAAGCCTTTATGCATCTCTTAACGCCTTCCTGGTTTTGCCACAATCGTTTTTTCGGTCCCCGTATCCCTGATCTCCCTTCCGGTATAATGAACAAAAACGTCATCCATTGATGGCTTTTTGAGGTTTACGGCCCTGATCTTAATACCCCCGTTCCGAAGTTTATCCATGATCTCAGGCAGCAGGTAGGTACCGTCCATATTGACCATAGCAATTATTCCTTTTGCTTTGTCTCGAATGCCTTTCACAGTATCAAGTTTCATTAACAGACTGGAAGCTTCCCTGTTATCACTTGTTTCGAGATATATGAGATCTTCACCAAGCGCATTTTTTAACTCCCAGGGCTTGCCTGTGACAATGATTTCCCCATGATCTATGATGCTTATCCTGTTACTGAGCTGGTCAGCTTCGTCCATGTAATGGGTTGTCAGAAAAATGGTTGTGCCCTGCCGGTTGATGTCTTTTACGTAATCCCAGATTCTGATTCTTGTCTGAGGGTCAAGCCCGATTGTAGGCTCGTCCATGAAAAGCACTCTCGGGCGGGTCATGAGTCCCCTCGCAATCTCAAGCCTGCGCTTCATTCCGCCGCTCAGGTATCTTGTCAGGACATCCCTCTTAGCTTCAAGCTCGACCAGACTGAGCAATTCGTCAACACGCGCCTGCCTTTGAGCTTTTGGCATGGAATAGAGCCTTCCGTGGTATTCCAGAATCTCCCTAACAGTCATATCCCTGTCAAGAGTCAACTCCTGAAAGACAATCCCTATTGATTCTCTTACTTTTTCAGGCTCAGTTCTCAAATCATGGCCTGCAATAGTTACTCTGCCTTTCTGCATAGGCAGGAGAGTGGTAAGAATATTAATCACAGTACTCTTCCCAGCTCCGTTTGGCCCGAGAAAAGAAAATATCTCCCCTTTTCTTACCGTAAAACTGATGTTATCGACGGCTTTTATCTCGCCGAAAAAATATTCAAGGTCAGTTACTTCTATGATATTGTCTTCCAGAACCAGTACTCCCTCTGTTTCTATCTATAAAGGAAATGAAACTTTCATTGATAAATAGGTATTTTGCCTGAATTTCTGTAAAAAGTAAACTGGTTAATAAATATGGATAAAACCATATCTAAGTATCGAAAGCCACAGATGAATTCTTAAGGGCTACTGGAAAGGAATATTTCGTGAAATGGCTCTTTTGCGAGCCTGAATAGATAAAGGCAGCAAAAATTATTTGCTTAAAAGGAGAAAAGAAAGTAAACAGGTTAGTTAGCAGGTAATCTGTCAACGGCTGAAAAGCTGGATAATCTGAGCCACGGTTTGATTTGAGTTACAGTTTGCAGAACTTCAGGCATGCTTCTAGAGCCAAAAAATGTTAGGAGAATTGTATACGGATCACGAACAGACTTTTAAGAAGTATCGCTATGTTATCGAAAGGGGATATCCCCATCCTCTTGGGGCAACGCCTGATGAAGATGGAGTAAATTTTTCGATTTATTCCGAACATGCAGATTACGTTGAACTTCTGCTTTTTCACAAATGTGATGATCTGAAACCTGCTCTTATCCTTTACACAAACAGAGTTGGAGAATTTACCCATTCTGAAAATATTGAGAATTCAGTTAAGGTTTCCGAGGATATTGAAAATGTTGAGAATTCAGTTAAGGTTTCCGAGGATATTGAAACCACTGAAGCCACAAGTATTGCCCTTAATAAAACATTTCACTTCTGGCATGTATATGTGCGGGGCCTTAAGCCTGGAGTCCACTATGCATATCGGATAGGCGGTCCTCTTGATCCCTCCAGAGGATACCGTTTTGACGGGGATAAGGTCCTGATAGATCCTTATTCTAAAGGAAACAACAAAGCACTCTGGGACAGAGAAAAAGCTTGCATGCCAGGAGACAACCTTGCTTTTTCCATGCGCAGCGTGGTAATTGATATGTCCCACTACAAATGGGGAAATAACAGCCACATAACTGCAGAAAAGATATATGAGATGCCCGGAGTGGGCGAAAAGCTCTACGGCAAAAAAAGGCTGCAAGAACTGAATGAAACCATCATCTATGAGCTGCATGTAGGTGGATTTACCAGATCTCCAACATCAGGAGTTACAGCGCCCGGTACATTTTCAGGAGTAATTGAAAAAATTCCATATCTCAAGGAACTTGGCATTACATCTGTAGAATTAATGCCTGTCTTTGATTTTGATGATGCAACAAGCCTTGATGGAAGAAAACAATACTGGGGCTATGACCCGATATGTTTTTTTGCGCCTCATAGCGGTTATTGTGTGAATTCTGAATACGGAGCTCATATGGAAGAATTCAGGGACATGGTCAGAGCTCTGCACAAAGCTGGAATTGAGGTAATTCTTGATGTGGTCTTCAACCATACAGCCGAAGGAGACAACCTGGGCCCGGTATTTTCTTTCAAGGGTATAGATAACAGCATATATTATCTCCTGGAACCTGACGAGCAATACTACAGCAATTATTCGGGTTGTGGAAACACAGTGAGCTGCAACCATCCTATTCCCCAGAAGCTGATAGTAGACTGCCTGAAATACTGGGCAGAAGAGATGCATGTTGATGGTTTTCGGTTTGATGAAGGTTCTATCCTTTCGCTGGATACCGATGGGAAGGTTATGAAGTATCCCCCTGTTATATGGCAGATTGAACTTGACGATGCTCTCGGATACATAAAAGTGATTTCTGAAGCCTGGGATGCAGCTGCACTCAATCAGGTAGGATACTTCCCGGGCCCGAGGTGGGCTGAATGGAACGGTTATTATCGGGATGAGATCCGCCGCTTTGTAAGAGGAGATCCCGGGCTTGTAAGGAGGGTTGCAAGCCGGATTGCCGGGAGCCCTGACCTCTATCAGTCCGAATCAAGGCTTCCGATTAATAGTGTTAATTTCGTGACGTGCCACGACGGATTTACACTTAACGACCTTGTTTCGTATAACCACAAACACAATGAGGCTAACGGGGAAAATAACAG
>Ga0160425_1004007_pt1 | contig 10295 bp, 6 predicted proteins | sample BioMet8_FD_108193 | JGI IMG/M metagenome (GOLD analysis project Ga0160425, IMG submission 108193) | Microbial communities from bioreactor (seeded with sewage sludge) at Lawrence Berkeley National Lab, California, USA - Biofuel... | ecosystem: Engineered > Bioreactor > Anaerobic > Unclassified ...
CGGGATGATTGTGGTTCTGAGTGACGGGTCTATCCTCAAACGAGGATACACTACAGGAACCACAGCAAGTGCTGCTGCAAAAGCCGCGGTCCTTTCCCTTAAGAAAACGGTTGATAACGTATCTGTTCCGACTCCTGTGGGATTGAGAGCAAAGCTTGAGGTCAGCGAAGCCTCGCAGGGGCGTGCAGTTGTGAAAAAGATTCAAAACGACCACGAATCCGATATTACCCGGGGGCTTGAATTTGTGGGAGAAGCCAGGGAAGCTGAAGGAATCCGAATTCTCGGAGGAAAAGGCATAGGAATTGTCAGAAGGGACGGGCTACAGGTTCCAAAAGGCCAGCCAGCTATTAACCCAAAACCAATGGAACAGATAAAGGCCGCAGTGCAGGAAGCCATAGAAGAACTGGGCTTGAGAGGAGCCGAGGTTACAATCTCAATTCCGGACGGAGAGAGGACAGGAAAAGAAACCCTGAACAGCAGGATAGGGGTTGAAGGCGGAATTTCCGTACTTGGAAGCACGGGTTTTGTTGAGCCCTGGAATGACCACCTTGGAGAAATGAGAGGAGACCTGATCCGCTGCACGGACAGAGTGGTCCTGACGACAGGCCGGATAGGAATGCGTTACTCTCATATGCTTTTTCCTGATTATACAGTCGTTATGATCGGAAGCAGGATTTCGGAAGGGCTTGATTACGCTTCTGGTGATATAATTATCTGCGGGCTTCCAGGCCTTGTCCTTAAATGGGGAAATCCTGAGATGCTTGAAGGCAGCGGATATGCAACAGTTGTCGAGATGCTTAAAAAAGCGCCTGAACATGTGCGCCTGAAAGAGGCCTTCGAGATGGCAATCGAGAAAGGAAAAGGCGCAAGAATCGTGGTAATCGACAGGGATGGATCGGTCCTGATGGACAGTAAGAATGAAAGTTAATTAAGACAGGAAAAGGGGAAGAAAAATAATGATTGTCGTAGGAGTCGGAGTAGGGCCCGGAATGCTTACGGAAGAAGGGATAAAGGCTATAAGGAAAGCTTCTGTGGTTTATGGCGCGAAAAGAGCCCTTGAGATTGCACGGGAGTATATTAAATGTGAAGCAAAACCGATTAAGGACTATAAGTCGCTTCATCTACTACCAGCCGATGCAGTCGTCCTGTCTACAGGCGATCCTATGTTTTCAGGGCTCGGAAAATTCGCAGGAGAGAAGGACACAGTCATACCCGGGATTTCCTCGATGCAGGTGGCCTGTGCGCGTACAAAAGTAAACCTGACCAACCTCTGCGCAATCACAGCCCATGGCAGGGACTCGGAGCCTGCAAAAGCCGAATTGATCCAGGAATTAAAGAACGGAAGAAATATCTTCCTCCTGCCGGAAGAAAACTTTGGCTCACTTGAGGTTGCAGAAATCCTTAAAGAGATGGGTATTGAAGCTGAACTTTATACCTGCGAAAACCTCGGCTATCCTGAAGAAAGAATTGCAAAAGGCACGCCTGAAAATCCACCGGTTCCGGAAACAATTCTTTACGGGCTGCTTGTTGTGCAAAAAAGGTAATTCTTTGAAGAGCAAAGAGCATCGCGGCGTGGTATAAACAATGTCGAGATTAACTCTTAAAAAACATTATTTCTTAAAAAATATTATTTCTTAAAAAATATTATTACTTTTTATTGATAAATTCCTTTACTATTTTTGTATAATTAAATAGCAAGGCAATGTTCATATTGTAATAGACATAATTAATAATTTGATTGAGTGTTGAGTAAATTCACTTTTTCCGATAGTAACGATCTTACAGAAGAATAATAAGTAATGTTGGGGGATTATCATGAGCCTTGCCAGTAAAATTTCTGGAATTAAATTTATAGGATTGTTAACTACTATTTTATTCATCTCGACATCGGGGTGTAGTTCAAACTCGGATGCGGATAATTCAAACGCCAGTGAAAATTCACAGTTAGTAGTATTTGCAAATAACGCGACTACAAAATCAAACGTAACTGACCCAAACAACAATATTATAGCCGCGAAAATTGAAAATGACGACCCGATGTCGAACTCGGCAAAGGTCATTTATCTCCATCACAGCACCGGCGGGGTCATCTGGGACGGTGGGGTAGACACTAAGATTGCGAATTACAACACTAATCACGGCAAAAACTACAGTATAACACAAATGGAATTCCCGAAATCACGTCCATATGGATGGAATAACTATCCTTACGATTATTGGAACATCTGGATAAACCATGCCAGTGCTTCTGCTTATAAGAAAGAACCGACCCTGGAGATGCTGACTCAGACTTATGATGTCATCGTCTGGAAGCACTGCTTCCCGGTCAGCAGCGTTGTTGGCGATACCGGTTCTCCGGATATAACTTCCAGTGTCAAAAGTGAAGAGAATTATAAGCTGCAATACAACGCCCTGAAAGCAAAGATGCATGAGTTTCCGAATAACCGCTTTATCGTTTGGACCAGTCCAGCTCTGGTCGAAAGTGCAACCAATTTCGAAGAAGCAAAAAGAGCAAGAGACTTTGCAAACTGGGTCAAGACGACCTGGGATGAACCCGGCGATAATATCTATATCTGGGATTTCCGCGAGCTGGAAACCGGTGGCGGGCTATACCTCTTGCCGGAAAATGCCGTATCCACTTCGAATTCTCACCCTAATCCCACTTTTGCCGCTACCGCCGCTCCACTGATCGGCCAGCGTATCATTGATGTCATAGAAGGGCGCGGTGATGATTAGTTTTATTCCAAAGCCTGACCATCCTTTATCATAAAACGATTTGTAAGGTAGATATTCAGGTGTGAAAAATAATTCCTCTCTCAAGGGATTATTTTCTTTACAACCGCAATTAAACAAAGAACCAATAGGAATAGAAATGCCTACCAGATTAACACTTACTCAATAAGATGTGTTTTCAAAACATCAAGGTTTTCAATTTTCTCAAAACACACCATGAAGTTTAACTTACAATGAGGCGCATGACCGTATAAAATATCAAATCCCCGAAAAAGACAGCAGTAATAAACCCGGCTGTAATTGAAAGCATGAACGGCAGGCCGGGAGTAACCCAGATATTTTTTTCAATCAAACCTTTTTTCAGATACTCCTCAAGTTCCGGTTTCTGGTCCGCATCGAAGTTGAGGCCTCTACGGTCAAATGTTTTTTTGAGGCTTCCACTTTCGTCAAGCTCAAATTTTTCAAGCAGGCCAAGGTGTTTCTTGTATTTCAGGGAAGAAATCTCTGTCCGATATCCTATAAACATGTAAAGCGGATTTTTGATCATCTCAGGCGAGAAATGCAGGAGATTGTGGCAGAACATCCCGAGAGGGACAAGCGTTGTCATCAGGAGAGCATTTCCCAGTACCGTAAAGGCGAAAATCCCGATTGGTGGAACCCCGAGCAGGGGATATGTATTTCCTGAATAGCTAAACACCGGATAAGAAGAAAAAAGGATGGAAAGTACGATCAACCCCTTTGCATCCCCGCCTCCGAAAGCCCCAAACTGGAAAAGGAGATAGACGGCTGTAAAAACAAGAACTCCTGATAAAAGAAGGGGCATAAGGTAGGAAAGTCCGTCTGTGAAAATTTCATAAAAAACGAACCCTGAACCCGATGCAAGCATATATTTCCAGACCTTATTTGAGACCCTGCGGGAATTAAGGTCAGAATAACACGAGTACAGTAAGAAGGGAATGCTGAAGAGTATTTTGAGGATTTCTATCATTTCAACCCTACAATTAAATTAGTTTATAGAGTTATTTACATTCATAACTTATTTAATTTATTTGGTATGTGCTTGAACATATCCTGTAGAGCAACTGAGGATTTCACTCCCTACATAAAGTATTAGCAGAGTGAAAAACGGCTAAAAAGGACTTGATAAAGAGATCGAAAAAAGCTGAAATCCAGACCAAGCAAAATAGAATAACAATTTCATAACGCGTCGGGGCAGCCCCTACCATCGTTAACAAGCGATAAGCTTATACATAAGAAGTTCTATTTTATGGTGCTTATTCCTTTTTAAATTTCAAAAACAACATGGGCTCGTGGTCTAGACGGTTATGACGTCGCCTTCACACGGCGGAGGTCCTGAGTTCGAATCTCAGCGGGCCCACTTTCTGTTTATTCTTTGTTTTCTGATTTAGAGGTTTTATAAACTTCCTTTTCTAATGCTTCGATTCTTGCTTCAAGATCGGATTTTGCTTCGGGTTGTGTAACATTAAGTTCAGCATTGAATTCTTCGTCCAAAGAGATTACATATACTGGTTTACCATTGTATTCAGATTTAAATATGTGAGCAACTTCTCCAGCAAGATATACTTCCGACATTGGTAGCCTTATTAAAGGGTAAGTAATTTCAGGTTTTACCCTATGTTTCATGACCTTAGATTTTCCTAATAGTTTCATATTTCTACCTCTATATGCCAAATAATAGTTACTAATTATTTATGTAACTTGTTATTTTCTGTTATGTGGGAGAAAAATGAGAAGGATATCGATCAGTGACCCCTCTACTTAATATATACTCATTTTTATAATATTATTTGTCCAGACTTTTTCGCTTAATAAAAGTAAATGAATTAAAAATAGAGGATTCGTTTTTTAATACTTAACTGCATGAGTCCTAAAATATTATTATCTATGTGAGGCAGAGGGTTTTTTAGACGCATCAATTAAAACTGATTCAATCTTGAATTCTTCTTTTTCATTGATTTCTTTTACAAGTTTTTCTATAAACTGGAGCATTTCCGATTTATTTTTATTTGCCGGTCTGTTAAAATACTTTCCCATTTCATCTTTAAACCACATTACTAAAAATATTCCTGATTTGGAAGGACTTGCTTTTAAATATAAGGGTAATTGTGTAGTTAGGCCATGTTCCAATCGTTCATTATGTGCCAATTTAAACTCAGCACAAACGTTTAATGGAATATTTCCTTTTATCGTAGTAAGGAACTTAAAATCAAGTTTCCCAATTCCTTCATCTGTTTCCCTTAAAACGTGTATACCCAAAGGATTCAAATCGTGACGGAAGAATACATAGATTGTAGGCTGAATTTTAGTTTCATTTTTTGGAGTAGCTGGTATTTTATGCTTTTCACCTTCGATCTCAACCTCAACATCACCATCCCAAAATGCATCTATCCAGCTTGTATCCTCCACATAATGTTTAAACTGTGAAATGGTATTGAATATAGCGTCTAAAAAGTCACTTTCTGACTCAATAATTTGAATCCTATCAACTGGATCGAAATAATTCTTTTTTTCAAGAGACCTTACAGTAAGTTCACTTTTTCTTAAATCAGTCATTTCTTCTTTGTAACTTGCCCAATCTAAACCCTGGAGTATCTCTATTAACGGATTTGCAAAAACTGGGTCTATCATTCTAGCATATGCCAGTTCACCAAAAATTTTTTCTTTGAAAAATGGATCATTATCTCGGTTCTCTATTTCAAATCCATTTCTAACTATATTATGTACAGTTGCTCTTAGAGTTTTTTTCTTTTTTCTACCAATACTTACTTTATCATTAACAACTAGGCCTGTTACTTTTTGCTGAGAGCCCCTTGAAAACATCCTTGTTTTTTCTTCGTTGATCGTAAAACCGTATCTTTCAATAATTTCTATTATTATTTGTTTATGCTTTGGAAGTTCCCGAGAACCTGAAATTGTGATATCATCTGCATATCTTGAATATCGAAAATTTCTTTTTTCACAGTAGTTGGCAATTCTGCAATCGAGACGTGAAGTAACTAGGTTGGCAAGCATTGGACTTGTAGGTGCACCTTGAGGTAATTTCCAATGATAAGTACATAAATCAGCAAGAGAAAAAGCTATTTTTTCTGTATATCCAGCAGATTTAAAGATATGATAAACAGATTTAAAATTTATACTTGGAAAAAAATCTTTGAGATCAATTCCTAAAACTAGATCTTGATTAACATGAATAGAAGCATTTGTTATAATTGATCTTCCTGGAACAAAACCATGTGCACAATCACTAAGATGAAGTTTATATAAAATATTATCTAAAATCCACCGTTGAACACTTTTTATTTTCTTTGAAGGGGCATTTATTTCTCTAAACCCTCCATTTTTTTTAGGCAATTTAAATGTCGTATAACCTTTATCTTTTTTTGACAAAAAGAGATCAATTTGTTTAGGTGACGAATTACTCAATGTACAAAAATGATCAATGTTGGATATAAAAGGCAATTTTTTTGACAATAATATTTTAAAAGATTTTAATTGCTCTTCATACTCGTTTTCATCTATTGCTGGAATTATACCTTGTTTAATATAATCTTCAAACAAATTTTTCATCATTACATTTTTTGTCAACTTATTTTTCAAATTTATCACACTGAGTTATTAAAAAAGGTAGGTTTGACATTAAATGAGTTGCTCCCACAAAAGCGAAAGCTTTTCTGAGTGAAATGTGGGCTGAGCGAATGCGAAGCGTATATTTCACCCAGGAACAAGGTTTACCTTTGTTAAGTATGACATTTGCATGGTGTATCACCACACATAACTCCTAGAGGAGTTAGTTTCTGAGAGCAACTATCTAGGAAATAGCAAACATATTATAAATATTTGTTTAAGTTAATTCAACATCAGATAAATACTGACATAAACCTTAACCTGAACTGGCACACTAAAAAGATTACCAAAGAAAGCCTGAAAAACAAAGAATACAAGTGGGGTCATTCAACCCATAGAGGTTTCTTCATTGGTATGAAATTGACTCTTGCACTTGATTCTCAAACATTGAAACCTTTAGCGTTTCTAATTAATGAAGCAAATGTGTCAGAACCTAAAATTTATCAGGAAATACTCAAAGAACTTAAAAGAAAGAGAATAATAAAAGCATGAGACATTATCTATGCTGATAGAGGATACTACTCCTATGAAAACTACGTTATATCTGTAAGAGAGTTTAAGGTAGTACCTTTAATTTTTCCAAGGAAAAACTGTAATTTTAAGAAACTTTTCAATATGCTTAGATATCCTCTGAAAATATTTGATTAAAGAAGAAATACCGAAAAAGAAATAAAATTCTACAAAGAGATAATTGCAAAATTTAAAGAGCTAATAAGCAAATGGAAAGAACTCAGATCTGTAAGGTCAATCATAGAAGATGTGTTTAAATTGGCGAAGAAAACATACTCTATGGAGAATTTACATAGATATACGAGGAGTTATGTCCAAAAGTACTGTTCGTTAGCTGTACGTTTAGTGAGGATAACTGTAAATTACGGTATTAATGAAAGGAAGGAATTGCAAGCCTTCTCTGAACGAAGAAGTTAAGAGGGGACTATATAAAAAGGATTTAAGAGTTAGGGGTGATTTCGATCAAATACATCAGAATTGGTCCGGCAAAAAATAATGTTATAATCAGGTAATGTTGAAATCAGGCAAGCTGTGCTTTCTCGACAGAATGCAAAGGTATAGAGCCCGAAGCAATGGAATCCATCATGCAAAAACGAGTACAGGAAGTTCCTGTTTTAATTTAAGTCCAATCGAATAAGGAACGCTGCTCTGCACGCCCGTTCTCCGGGCACTGGACTTTCTCTTCCTGTGTTATTCCCTTGCTTTTCCGTTGAGAAGAAACCTTTTCTTTTTCCTGTTTTTTTACTTCAGGCACCTTAGCTTCAAAATCAAATAGTCCTTTTTGTTTGGAATCAAAGTCAAGTGAAGACATCTTAACCCCGAAAACCTCAAGAATACGTTCCACCGGAGGGAGTATCTGCTTCTTAATATAGTAATCGACATCTATCGGGATGTTTTTCTCCCTTACATAGTCAGGATCTTCAGCCCGATCAACAAAGAGTCCTTTTCCTGCGGTAATGACAAAAGGTATTCTTGTTCCTATAGAAGGTACGACCCCAGTCCTTTTTTTCAGATTTTCAGCAACCGTAAGGTGAGGCTGCTTGTTCTTATAACTCTCAATTTTCCTTGTAAGGGTGCGTGTGAGAACAAGGCTTTCGATAATATCCGAGTCTTTTGCCGGATCGAGATTCCTCACCTTGCTGACTATCTGGCGGACATGTTCTACAGCCTGGTCAACATCACCTTTTATAAGCACAAGCTCAAGCACCCTGTTGAGAGTTATCGAGGTTAATTCACACCAGTCTCTTCGGACGGTTTCCATGCCTTTGACCTTAATCTTGTCTTCCCAACCTGAATTCTTTGGCTCGAAAAACCAGAGAGCATAGCGTTTCTTTGCGATAAGAAGGGCACGCTTCGCAATTGACTCAAATTCAAGTTCCATCGGGTCGGGCAAGGATGCAGAAACGATATTTGCAAGCCTGTTACCTATAAGGCTGACCTCTTCAAGAGAAAGATCTCCTCTGGATTTACAGTGGACAAAGACACTGTCAGTATCTCCGTAGGCAACCGACAGTTCAACTACCCTATCCTGGGGAGAGAGTTCTCCTGCTTCATCAAGGAGTAGAGCTGTTTTATTTCTGAGAATTATTTTTCCTATAGTGCTGTTAATAATTTCCCGCGTATTGAGGATATTGTTTCTTCCAAAGCTGGTTACGGCGTTTGCAAGGGTCAGGCTGTAAAGCCTTGCCCGGGCATACCCGGAATAACCATAAAAGCTGTTTAACAGGATTTTCAAGGCGAGTTGAGTAGCATCAAGTACTCTATACTCATTTTCATTAGAGGTCCCTCTCATCCTTTTCTTTGTCTGTGTCCTCTTGTTAAGCAAATCTTCAAGGATAGAAGGCACGATTCCCTTGTAAACCTCGGAAGGCACAAACTCTCCTCCCGACGGAGGTCTAATGGTCACACCATCTGACCTGTCACCCGTAACTACTGTAGTATAGCACAGGTTATGTGCCATCATTATAGTTGGGTAAAGAGACTTGTAGTCAAGAATAAGCACATTTTCCAGAAGGCCCTTCTTCGGCTCCAGGACTTCACCGCCCTTGAGATCGGAACTCATTTCATATCTCTCAGCCGAAACTCCGTCATCAGGCTTTGGAAGGAGAACTCTGTCGCGGAGCCCGAATTCTTTGAGAAGAAGCGTTTCAACCATTGAAGTCTGGCCTCCATCAACAACTTCCTGAAGCAGACTTCCGCTTACCTGGGCAAGGGCGACATATTTGTCAAGGAGTTTCAAATTAAGGATAAGTTCCAGGGCAAGCTCTGCATCCCTGCGTGAGTAGTCAATGAATTTTTTGAATTTTTCCCCTGTATCGAGCCAGTACTCTTCCATTTCAAGAGGGGGAACATCCAGTTTTTCACGGCTCAGAAGTTCCTTTGAAACCGCTCGCAGGGTGTACTGCTTCAGACTGAAAGCCCTTCTTACCAGAGGAAGTACATCCACAACCACCCGGCCTTTCATTTCGGTGCGGGTAATAAGCCCGAATTTTCTGTAACCTATTTTGCTGCCATCCCGGCCGACAACGGGGTTTATTAATTTTCCTTCTGAAACCAGAGTTTTTACTCTATCCGTTATGTAAGGAATATCGAAATCCTGGTGATTATATCCAATTACAATGTCAGGGTCGTACTCACAGAAGATCTCGAAAAACTGATTTAGCATTTCAGTCTCGTCCGTGTAAGACCAAACATCGGAATTCAGATCCTTCACAGGTTTTGCCAGAAGCACAAGGGTTTTATGTCCTTTATACTCAGGCTCGAAAGAAAAGCTGATCATGATTATAGGCGAAACCTCAGGAGAAGGCATTCCTCCATCAAGAGGCAGACATTCAATATCAAAAGCAAGATACTTCAGTGGGGCTAGAGTAAGATTTTCAACTTTATTGAACCCGGATGCAAGGATTGAAGCATCGCATGTAAACTTATCACAGCGAGAACTGCCTGAACCATTTGTACGGATATATTTTGCAGGGTCAACGGCTTCTCCTTCTGTGGATACCCAGACCATACCTCCGAGATCTCTGTCAATTAAAAAACGATTTCTGAAGAGAATATCAGTCTCATAGACTTCCCATTTGCCTTCAGCCTTCAGCACTTCCTGGAGCTTCAGAATATCGTCCCTGATCTCGGGAACCTCTCTGGGCAGGTGGGTAGTAACCCTGAGCATCTTTGTTTTTGTTTTCTGATACCCAATAGGCTCGAATTTCTCAATAATATCTACTTTTTTAACTTGCGTGAAAGTCTCTTCGATAAGCCTGGCTACAGTATTAAGGTCTCCAGACGCCTTGAGATAAAAATAAGGTTCAAAATCGGGAACAAAACAGCAAACGCTCTTCCCGTCCGCTCCCCTGCCAAAGAGGCGGATTACGGGGCTGCTGTCATTAACGACTTCATAGTCTGCATCC
>Ga0160425_1004009_pt1 | contig 10293 bp, 10 predicted proteins | sample BioMet8_FD_108193 | JGI IMG/M metagenome (GOLD analysis project Ga0160425, IMG submission 108193) | Microbial communities from bioreactor (seeded with sewage sludge) at Lawrence Berkeley National Lab, California, USA - Biofuel... | ecosystem: Engineered > Bioreactor > Anaerobic > Unclassified ...
AAATTTGTACAATTCTACGAGTTATTTTTTAAGGTTAATATTCAGAATATGGACAGTAAGAATTTCTTTTTTACCCGCAAGTTTTATTTTACCGATACCCCTTTTGTCAACCTGATGAAAAAGCGAATTTATCATGTACTGCTGATTTCGAGCGCTTACGATACTTTTGTGCTGGAAGGTGATGGACGAATTGATGAGCAGATTTTTAATGAGTATGTCTCCCTGAGTCTGCGTTACCCGCCTCAGTTTATTAAAGCGTCTACCGAAGAAAAAGCTTTTGAAGCTCTTGAGGACACAACCATCGACCTTATCATAACCATGCAAAACGTGGGAGAATCATCTACCTTTAAATTGATTGAGAGAATAAAAGCCAAATATCCCAACAAACCGGTGGTTGTGCTTACCCCTTTTTCGAGGGAAGCGGCCATTAAAATGACCGAAGACAAGCTGAAAAATGTGGATTATGTCTTTTGCTGGCTGGGAAATACTGATCTTTTGCTCGCCATCATCAAGCTGATAGAAGATAAGATGAACGTTGAGCATGATGTGATGCAGGTGGGCGTTCAGACCATTATTCTGGTGGAAGATTCCATACGGTTTTATTCCAGTTACCTTCCCAATATTTACAAACTCATCTTTAACCAGTCGCGGGAATTCATGACCGAAGGATTGAATGAACACCAGCAAATGCTTCGTATGCGCGGCCGGCCCAAAATCCTTCTTGCACGAAACTACGAGGAAGCTATTAATTTATATCAGAAATACAAAAACAACCTTTTAGGCATCATTTCGGATATGTCGTACACCCGTAACGGGATAGAAGATAAACAAGCCGGACGTAAATTAGTGGAAATGATTCGCCAGGATGATGAATTCACGCCCATCCTTCTGCAATCGTCCGATGCCGGAAATGAAGCTATAGCCAAAGAGTTAAAAGTAGGCTTCATCAATAAAAATTCCAAAACCTTATCCCTTGAGCTTCGCGAATATATCATGGAATATTTTGCTTTTGGCAATTTTGTGTTTATTGATCCGGCTACCGGCGAAACCATTGCTTCGGTTCCCGACCTGAAATCCCTGCAGCAAATCATCTTCGATATCCCTGATGAATCCCTAACTTACCATATTGAACGTAATCATGTCTCCAAATGGTTGCGCGCCCGTGCCTTGTTTCCGTTAGCCGAACTCTTCCGGGATTTCCGTCCCGATGATTTTACCGATCTGGATGAAATCCGCCGTTTTCTTTTCGATTCCATTGCCAACTACCGGCTGAATAAATCGCGGGGCATCATCGCCGAGTTCAACCGCGAAAGCTTCGACGAATACTTCAGCTTTACCCGTATTGGCGACGGGTCCATCGGAGGCAAAGCCCGCGGTCTGGCTTTTCTGGATACGCTCATCAAGCAAAAGCGTCTGTTCGATAAATACAACGACGTCATCATCACCATTCCGCGCACCGTGGTGCTGTGTACCGATATCTTTGATGAATTTATGCTTGATAACGACTTGTACAAAATTGCTTTGTCCGACATTTCCAACGAGGAAATATTGAATCATTTCATCAATGCCCGTTTGCCTTTCCGTGTACACGAAGACTTAGCCACCCTGATTTCGGTAACCAACTATCCCATTGCTGTCCGTTCGTCGAGCCTGCTCGAGGATTCGCATTACCAACCCTTTGCCGGAATATATTCGACATACATGGTAGCTTATAACGAGGAAGATGAACGCGTGATGAACGAACAGTTAGGCATTGCCATCAAGAGTGTATATGCTTCGGCTTTTTTTAAGGACAGCAAAGCCTATATGGCTGCTACTTCCAATGTGATAGACGAGGAAAAAATGGCCATCGTACTCCAGGAAGTCTGTGGCAACAAGTACGATCACCGGTTTTATCCTTCCTTTTCAGGCGTTGCCCGTTCCATCAATTTTTATCCTATTGAACAGGAAAAACCCGAAGACGGCATCGTAAGCATTGCCCTTGGTCTGGGCAAATACATCGTTGATGGCGGCGTTTCACTCCGGTTTTCGCCAAAATATCCTAAAAAGATACTACAACTTGCTTCTCCCGAAATGGCTTTGCGCGAAACTCAAAAATATTTTGATGTGCTCGACCTTCGCAAAAGCAGTTTTTACCCATCAGTGGACGACGGAGTAAACATCATGAACCTAAGCATCAATGAAGCGGTAACCGATAATTCGCTTAAGCATATTGCCTCCACTTTCGATTACGAAAACCATTGCCTCCGCGAAGGCTTTCAGGATAACGACCGGCCCATCATTACTTTTTCCAATATTTTAAATCATAATGTATTTCCTTTGGCCGAAATACTGAAAGAAGTGTTGGAGGTGGGACAAAGTGAAATGGGCAAACCTGTGGAAATTGAATTTGCGGTTAACCTTCACCGTCCTAAAGGAAAACCTAAAATATTTAATCTTTTGCAGATACGCCCGATAGTCGAAAACTTTGAAACGATTGATGTACCGCTCGAAAATATCCCATGGAAGGATACCATCATCTATGCCAATACCGCCCTGGGTAACGGAATAATGAACGACATTACTGATTTTGTGTATGTGAAGCCCGAAGCGTTTAATCCGGCGCAGAATCACGAAACGGCTCAGCGGGTAGGTCGCCTCAACGATGAATTCCTGAAATGGAAGAGAAATTATGTGCTTGTCGGTCCCGGACGCTGGGGTTCCAACGATCCCTGGCTCGGCATACCTGTAAAATGGCCGCAGATTTCGGCTGCCCGTGTCATTGTTGAGTCAGGACTCAGTCACTATCGCATTGATCCCAGTCAGGGAACGCACTTTTTCCAGAACCTGACTTCCTTTCGCGTAGGATATTTTACCATCAATCCGTTTATCAACGACGGCTTTTATGACCTGGAATACCTCGCAAAGTTTACACCCGTTTTTGAGGATGACGTCCTGCGTCATATCCGTTTTCTCAAACCCATGAAAATTATGATAGACGGTAAAAAAAGCAAGGGTGTGATCATGAAACTTTAAATAAAATAACCTAAACTTAACTTTATCCATGAAAGTAATAGCAATTAACGGAAGTCCGAATAAAGAAGGAAACACTTTTCATGCGTTGAGCATGGTTGGCGACGAACTTAAGGCCGCCGGCATTGAGTTCGAGATTCTTCATATCGGCCATAAACTAATCCACGGCTGCATAGCCTGTGGAAAATGCAGTGTAAACAAGGATGAAAAATGCATCATCAAGACCGATGACCTTAACCAGTGGATTCAGCAGATAAAAGTAGCCGATGGCTTAATCATCGGCTCACCGGTATATTATTCGGGCATACCGGGCACGATGAAGAGTTTTCTCGACCGCTTGTTTTTTGTTGCCGGATCCAACGGTAATCTGTTGCGCCATAAAGTGGGTGCAGCCGTTGTGGCGGTCCGGAGGACGGGCGGTTCGTCCACCCTCGACGGGCTGAACCATTACCTCAGTTATTCGGAAATGATTATTGCCACGTCCAATTACTGGAACGTTATCCATGGCACGGCTCCCGGCGAAGTCGTTAAGGATGGCGAAGGCCGGCAGATTATGCGCGTGCTGGGGAAAAATATGGCATGGCTGCTCAGGATGAAGGAAGCTTCGGCGGTTGAACCTTCCCTCAGAGAAAAGAAAGAATTTACCAACTTTATCCGGTAAGGAAGAATTGTCGTTGCGTTAACTGAATCGAAGGATGAACGATTAAAACCTTTTCGCTTTTCATTTGTTCATATAGTCCTATTACTATATAACTATGAAAGTTGCCGTCTTTAGTACCAAACCCTACGACAAGGAATTCCTTGACAAAGCCAATGTTGAAAATAAGCACGAACTGGTTTATTTCGAATCGTCGCTTAAGCAAAAAACGGCACGGTTGGCCGAGAACTATGATGCGGTATGTGTGTTTGTCAACGATGCACTGACCAGGGAAGTGATCGAAAACCTGGCGAACTTAAAGGTAAAACTCATCGTGTTGCGTTGTGCCGGATTCAATAACGTTGATATCGAGAGCGCCTGCAACAACAATATAAAAGTCCTCAGGGTTCCGGCGTATTCCCCAACGGCTATTGCAGAACATGCAGTAGCATTGATTCTTACCCTGAACAGGAAAACACATAAAGCCTATAACCGGGTTCGTGAAGGAAACTTTTCCATCGAAAGGCTTATCGGGTTTGAACTCTCCGGTAAAACCGTCGGCGTTGTCGGAACCGGCAGGATCGGAGCCGCATTTGCCACCATAATGAAAGGTTTTGGCTGCCAGATAGTGGCTTTCGATAACTATCCTAACGAGGCGCTTAAGGATATTGTAAGTTATCATTCGCTGGATGAGGTGTTCAAAATGTCGGATATCCTGTCGCTGCATTGTCCGCTAACGCCCGAAACATTCCATCTTATCAATAAAGATTCGCTGAGCCTGATGAAACATGGAGTTATGCTTATCAATACAAGCCGCGGTAAACTCATTGATACGGAAGCAGCCATTGAAGCATTGAAGGAAGGCCGTTTGGGCTATCTTGGAATTGATGTCTATGAACAGGAAGAAAAACTTTTTTATAAAAACTTATCGGAAATTATCATCCTTGATGATAAAATATCGCGCTTAATGACATTTCCCAACGTTTTGATTACGGCACATCAGGCCTATTTTACCGATGTTGCCCTGGCTCAGATTGCACAAACCACCATTCAAAACCTGAGCGACTTTGAAAACAACACTATCAAACCCCAGAATCAGGTTTGCATTACGATGATTAAGTAATAGTGTCTTAAGTTTGGAGCGCCTTAAGTTTTAGTTAACCTTTGCTGAAAAACTTCTTTTCATACATTTCTTTTGTAAAAATACCTGTGGGTAACCTCGCAACATAGCGAAGCGATCTGATGAACGTGTAAATAATTTTATTACGGATAGTCCGCTGATTCCCATCGGCTGCCATAGTAACATTTTTTAAAAAAAACAGTGAAATTTTTAATTTTATTTATTTTTTTTATAATTTTACAACTGGAATTTTCAGGCATACAGAAAGTAACCTTAGGCTGGCGTTTTTTATAGGAATAGCAATACCTGCCTTTCGTAAGAGCATCGACAGATTGAGCCCTGAAATTATTGTTGAATTCGGCGGACAACATGCTTACGATCCTTATCGTAAAATGTTTTGATTGACAGAGTGATTTATCGTTATTAATTATTGAAAAGATTTCGTGATACTTAAAAAGTGATTGATAAAAAAAGATTAAGAATTCATGGACAACTACTAACTCAATATATAAATCCTATTCGTTAAATTACAAACATTAAAACAAAAAAACTATGGCAGTAACATTTAAAGCAGTGGCAAAAAAGAACCCTGCAAAGCAAACTGAACCGGCCAAATATTTTGCTCTGGCAGTAAACAGCGGTTCAATCAACCTGCGGCAATTGGCAAAGATGATCACGGAACGATCAACAGTTAAATCTGCGGACACCATGGCTGTGCTCGAAGGACTGTTAGAAGTGGTGCCTTCGGCATTGGCCGATGGAAAAATTGTACGGTTGGGTGATTTCGGATCGTTCAGCCTGGGTATTAAGAGTGAAGGGGTAGAAGAAGAATCTAAATTGTATGCTAAACACATCAACAAGACGGTTATTCACTTCCGTCCCGGTGCTGAATTTCAGAATGCGATGAACAATCTTGAATTCACCCGTATTTAAATGCCCGGCTCATCAGTGATGACTTTTCAACTCATCACTGATGAGTTTTAAAAAGATCAGGACAAATTTTAAAAAGATCAGGACGAATTAATAAAAAGATCAGGACAAATTAACAAACTTATCAGGACGATTTTAGAAAGAGATCAGGACGAGTTTAAAATGGGTAAGGATAAGTTTGTAAACTGGTATAGATGTCTTCTTCACTGCCTGGTGAACAATAAAATTATTGCTAAACATCTGTATATTTAAATTTCCTTATATTTGCAGGAAGACAAGTGCCTAAAGTGAGCTAAAGTACTTAGAATGCCTAAAGTTATGGGAAGGAATTTCTTATTTGTAAACTAATAACTAAACTAATTAAAAATATTGGATAATGGGATTATGTTGCACGCTAAAAAAATAGAAAATGACTACAAGTGATTACATAGCAATAGGTTCTTTGGTCATAGCAATAGGAGTATTTATTTATAGCTTTATAACTAATACAAAGAAATATGAACTAACAAGTCAATATAGGTCTGAAATTCTTATTTGGTATTCAACTACAATAGAATTATTGATTAGACTGAGACTTGAAGCAGAAGATAATTTTGTAAATTCAGAGCTAAAAAGGGATTTATTATCAAAACTATCTGCACAAATTGAAATTGGTAGATTTTATTTTCCTAATTTAAATAAGGGAGATAGTTTTGGCGCAAATAAACCACCTGCTTATAAAGGTTATCGAAACTTATTGCTGGATTTTTTAGTTTATTCATACCGAATCTACGAGAATAAAGAAACTAAAAACTATTTAAAACATGCAGAATTCTTACAAAGACATTTTACTTCACATCTTTTTGAAACTCTTGATCCGAATACATTTTTGAATGAAACAAAAAGGCATACAAATAAGACTTTTTCGAACACTCTCATTTATGAAGATTTTATTAAAAAAGACCCAGATACGCTAAGCTTTTTTATAAAAAGTACAAAGACTTAACGATTGCTTTATCTCAATAAAGTTAATTTTCTCATGGGAAATTAATATCTTTGTTGAGTAATATTTGTAATTTTCCTCGGCTAAGCATTATTTGAAAAGTCACCCGAAATAAAGCGGAATTTATAATCCCGCGAAACAAAGCCACGGACAAGATTTATCGGATTAAGCACACACTACAAACGTTAGGGCTAAATATTATTTTGATGTGCCAGGTATTTTATAATTTGTCCCGATAGGGACATGATATTGGTAGAAAGATTTACCACATCTCAATAAAAAGTGCCGTAGGCACGAAATAATCGTTCAATATTCTATCGGTTTAAAGATATATCGTTCATCATATTTTATGTCAAAGGCATTTAAAAATTCCTTGTATTCTTCGAGAAATGTTTTTTTCTTGTGGTGCTCCTCTTGCCTTTGTATATATTGAATCACTTGAGGAACTTGTGACTTGCCATAAGAAAAAGCGCCATAACCTTCTTGCCACGAAAATTTGCTTCTTATAAATTTCCTGTTGTTTATCCATTGAGATGAATCGCCTTTAATATCCTGCAATAAATCAGATAATGACTGCGATGGTCTCATTCCAAATAAAATATGTATGTGGTCGGGCATACCATTTATAGCAAGCAATTTATGCCCGCGATTTTGAACAATGCCTGTAATGTATTTGTAAAGTTCATCTTTCCACTGTTTGCCTAAGAGGCATTCGCAGTTTTGCACTGTGAAAACCGTCTGAATGTGAATTTGTGTATAGGTATTTGCCATTTTCTTTATGTTTCGTCCCTGACGGGACTTGGAATTAGTACATTGTTTTATTTTCCTACCAATATCATGTTCCTAACGGAACAAATACGGTACTCCGGATGGTAAAGTTAATAATTTCCGGCATATCAAAATATTATTTAGCCAATATTTAGGCAACTTTAGGCACTAACAGAATTATTATTATTTTTTTACCCGGCTGAGCGGTATTTGTAATACCGTACAACGAAAACAGAAAATTACCAATTTTTAAAGTTCCAGACGACAAAAACATTCGCCGCTCAGTCAGGCGCTTAAAATGGTTAAATTTTTGTCTGTTTAAAAAAATGATTTCACTTTCGGGCAACTTTTTGTATCTTTGCCACGATATTTATCGGGATGGATAAAAAACAAAAACACCGGACTGTTATTTTCTACAAGGATTACTTTCAGGATTTCTTTGTAAAGCAGCAGGACAAAGTGAAAGATAAAATTATCTGGACCTTAGAATTGATTGAAGAGCTTCCAAGAGTTCCGGATGTTTATCTAAAATACATTAATAATACGAATGGACTTTTTGAAATCCGGGTACAACAAGGTAGCGATATTTTTCGCATTTTTTGTTTTTTTGACCATGAAAAATTGGTGGTTTTAGTAAATAGTTTTCAAAAGAAAACACAAAAAACGCCGAAACAAGAAATCGAGAGAGCACTTAAAATAAAGGAAGAATATGAAAACAGAAAAAGATAACATCCAGACCCTTGATCAGTTTAAAGATAAGCATTATGGTAAACCCGGGACAACCAAGCGCGACCAGCTTGAAGCAGGGTACGAGGATTTTAAACTGGGTGTATTAATTCACGATGCCCGGCTCGAAAAAGGCATGACTCAAGAAGAACTTGCCGAAAAAGTGGGAACGACAAAGTCGTACATATCAAAGATCGAAAACGATATTAAGGAAGTTCGGGTTTCAACACTTAAAAAAATTGTTGAACTCGGTTTAGGTGGACATTTACAACTTTCCATTAAGCTTTAGTTTACTTTTTCATTATTTTAAACCCCGAGGGTTTCCAAAACCCTTGGGGGTTTTCTATATCGCGACTTCGCTCAGCTTTACAAACCTTACAAATCCCGAATCGCTTCACTCGGGACTTCGTTTCACTCAGCTTTATAACCTTACAAACTTTATAACCTTACAAACCTTATAAACTTTATGAACTTTAATCACTAATAAAAATATTATTACTTTTACCCCCCAATTGACTGTGGTTAGTTTCCCCGCAGGCTAATTTATGGCTAAATCACCCGCTTATTAAGTAAAACCTATGTTTCGATGAAGAAATCATTTGCTCTCTTTTTCCTGAATCTTTTAATTTCGTTAGCCTTATGGGCACAGCCCCCGGCAGGATACTACAATGCTGCCAACGGGCTTACCGGTACGCAATTGCAGCAGGCGCTCCATAACATTATCGATAATCATACGGTAGTCAGCTATACTCCCGGAGTATGGAATGCTTTTTACACCACCGATGTGCGATCCGATGGTAAAGTATGGGATATGTATTCAGATATTCCCGGCGGAACACCTCCGTACGAATATACCCTGGGAAGCGGTCAGTGCGGATCAGCTTCCGAAGAAGGCGATTGCTACAGCCGCGAGCATTCCTTTCCCAAAAGCTGGTTCAATGATCAGCCGCCCATGAACACCGACCTTTTCCATATCTATCCCGTGGATCAGTACGTAAACAACAGGCACAATAATTTTCCTTACGGAGAAGTAAATAATCCTACCTGGACATCGCTTAACGGAAGCAAGTTTGGTCCCTGTTCGGTAAGCGGATATTCCGGTTCCGTTTTTGAACCCATTGATGAATATAAAGGCGATTTTGCCCGCACCTACTTTTATATGGCTGTTCGCTACTATGGCGAAGATGCAGGCTGGCTCGGAAGTCCGATGGTCAACGGATCGCAGCTTAAACCCTGGGCATTAACCATGATGCTGCAATGGGCGCAGCAGGATCCGGTTTCAGCTAAAGAAATAGCCCGTAACAATGCCGTTTATGCCATACAAAACAACCGTAATCCTTTTATTGATCATCCCGAATATGCCGATGCCATCTGGGGCAATGGTTCCGGGGTAAAACCCGAACCTACGAATTATCCGTCGGGCTTCACCACGCACAATATCCGTCTGCACTGGACCGATGCTGTCGGCATTGTGTTGCCCGATGGCTACCTTATCCGTATGAGCGCTACAGGTTATAACGACATTGTTGATCCCGTAGATGGCACGGCTGTTGCCAACAATCTTACCAACCAAAACGTTGCTTATGGCATACAGGAAGCCGTATTCGGAAACCTGAATCCTAACTCGACGTATTATTTTAAGATTTACTCTTACGTTTTCACCGATACCGGAATTGATTATAAAACTGACGGCGTCATCCCTCAGACGAAGCAAACCACACAGCCCTGATATATTTGTTGGATGAGATGACAAAAAAAGGAGTGTTACCCTTATGGCAACACCCCTTTTCGTTTATATTAATTCAGCGGACTACTCGAAGACAGCCGAAATTTCAACCCGGCGGTTAAGTTTTCTGCCGGCAGGAGTTTTGTTATCGGCCACCGGTTTGTTCTGTCCATAGCCAATAATAGCGATTCTTTTGGGATCTATTTTTTTACCGACAAGATACTTTTTAACCGATTTAGCCATATTTTCCGATAATAAATCGTTGGCTACCGAAGTACCTGAATTATCGGTATGCCCGGCAATCAGCAATTTCATCGTAGTATTGGCTTTAAGCATTTTCACCAATTCATTTAAATAGGCGTATGAAGTTTCTTTCAGTACCGATTTTCGGG
>Ga0160425_1004013_pt1 | contig 10287 bp, 10 predicted proteins | sample BioMet8_FD_108193 | JGI IMG/M metagenome (GOLD analysis project Ga0160425, IMG submission 108193) | Microbial communities from bioreactor (seeded with sewage sludge) at Lawrence Berkeley National Lab, California, USA - Biofuel... | ecosystem: Engineered > Bioreactor > Anaerobic > Unclassified ...
ATTGAGAATTGATGTCGTTTGCAAACATTGCCGGGGGGCGCTTCGCTTACGCAACCTACAAAAAACCAAAAGCAAAAACCCCGCCGAAGCGGGGTTCTTTAAGAAGTGAAACTGACCGATAAGGCGGCTTCGTTCAACCATACGTCAGGCATCTGCGGCGCTGGGGTTGTCGTGTGTCGCAGACTGTATCCCATTTTGTATCGCAACAAAAGTCCTGAGACCCTACTCGCCGTCAGCCGTATCGAAGGTCCTGCTATAGGGGCAGTACTTTGACTTGGTGACGTAGGTGAAAGTGTAAATGCTGTTGGAATATATACACAAGGTTTGCCCGTTCGCCGTGGTTGTCTGCTCGGGGTTGCTTATAGTTATGCGTCCGGCGCTGGCGCTAAACGACGACAACCAACCGCAGAGTATCAGTACATAACCTTTCATTTTCTCGTCCTTTTCTGGAGTGAACTTCGCTCTTTTTTTCCGTCATGCTGTTGGGTGCATAGCGGGCTACGTATGAACATTATTGATCTATAAAAACGATCAATAATATAATTTCGATCGATAAAATCTATTAGTAATTTTAACTGTCAAGTCTGCATACAGGAAGAAGCATGAAAAAAATTATTGGGTTATCTCTGGCGTTATGCACTTTCTCCCCCGTATCTGGTGGTGCCACCTCAGGCGAAATCCAACCATACCCTGATTACCTTGGTGCTTATGTCAAAACGCTTGTTACTGCCGGGTGTGAACAGGCGCTGAAAGGCGGTTCTGAGGATGCACTGATAAAGCAGGCAACAAAAGGTATGAAGAAAGATACGCCTAGCTACTACGCTGTTTACAATTCTGTCGTTGAGGGCGTTGGTGCTGGTACTGCGCTTAAAGCTAAAGGGAGGTTAATAACGAAAGATAAGATCGCCATTGATAGCTGTGGTGGGGTCGCAGCCTATATCTCGATGCAAAAAGATTTTATGAAAATTGTAGTTGATGAGATGACAACATCAGAGCAATCTCAAGTTGGTGCCGTAAAACCAAAGGCGGCATCTTCTGACGAAAGCGTGTATCGGACTACGGCGAAAGACCTAGCAGAACTGTATAAAGCTAACGAAGTTGCAGCCGATGACAAAATTGGTGGTCGTAAGGTGGAAGTAACCGGAACTGTTCAGGGCATAACAAAAAATTTCGCGAATGATGTAGTTCTTAAACTTGAAAGCGGTAATCGCTTCATGCCTGTCAGCCTGAGTATGTCTGATTCAGAGAAAGCGCAGGCGTCGAAATTGAAAAAGGGCCAAAAGATCACCGCAACTTGCGAAAAGATGCAGTTTTTCATCGGTGCCCCGTCTGGCGGTGACTGCACCTTTAACTAATCTGTCATACGGTCTGCCGGGTAAAATTCCCGGCGACCTACCCGCCCCCCCGCGCGAAGATTTCAGAAGCATCCCCTCCCGAAATGTCACGCAGGCGAAAAATATCGGCGGTACGTGGGCCGCACGGCTTAACGGATTTCCTTAACATGCATGGTGAATGCTGAATCTTTGCAAAATATCCCATAGGTTAGAGAGTGCTCATCTTGGGTAAAAACATAATAAAATCAATTTGTTATGTTTTTAATGACTTCCAGCATTTATTATCATATTGTGCTGAAATGTGAGCCTTCTCCAATGGAGTTATAAAAAGTCATGCTATACCATTACCAGAATGAACCCAGCAGCGTTACTACACGGGCACCTTTAGTATTGTTACATGGTTAAGAAATGAGAGACATTGATGTAAGAAGAGCCGTACACAGCAAGATCCTCAAAGAGCATCATAAGGATCCCAGCACCCTCATTATTGATGAATTTACAATGAACTTGGGGGCAAGTCGTGCCGATATTGCTGTGATCAATGGGTTGATGCACGGCTATGAGTTAAAAAGTAAAAGTGACAATTTACTTAGACTCCCTAAGCAAATAGAACATTATTCCTCCATTATGGATAAAGTAACTTTAGTTGTCTCAGAATGTCATGCTGAGTCTGCGCTTGAAATGATACCCAGTTGGTGGGGTGTAAAAGTCGTCACTCAAGGGTTGCGAAACGGCATACATCTGCAAACAGTGCGTTCTGACAAACGCAATCCCAGCATAGACAAGTTATCTTTATCCATGCTTCTGTGGAAAGATGAGCTTTTGTCCATCCTAAAATCGGTGGGGCAAGAGCGCGGTTTAAAAAGTAAACCGCGTAAATTTTTATGGATGCTTCTAGCGGATACGCTTCAAGCGGATGAGCTAAGATCTATTGTCCGCGAAACCCTCAAAGCCCGTAAAGATTGGCGAGTTGATGTACGACCTTAGTTATATGGTGGTTTTGTCCAATCCTTCGCCATACCTCTGGGCTACCAAATTTATGTGAAGGTAACGGATTTAGCTGATATGCAGCATACACCTGAGCATAGTTTTCTATGTCTTGGTCTCCAGCACAGAAGTTAGCCCCTGGGTATTCTGGATGCGCAATAATCGCTTGGCTATGTGCTCCATACTGTTCATAGCCATAGCGGGTTGCAACTCTTCCCCTAAACACCCAAAAATCATTGTCACCAGTGTAGCGAACGCTTGCTGTAGCACTTGGAAAACGAGTGGCTAGGCGGGTGTATTCAGGATGCTGAACGCCATAATCGCTATAAATCATCTGTCTAACTAACTGACCATTTGTATGCAAATCTTGCCAAAGGGTCCATTCCAGCCTTTGCTGGGAGTAAATACCAACCGCGATACTACTTAAATCGATCGGGAAAGAACCGGATGCGAGAGCTACTGTTCGGAAAGTAGAAACATGTTGAAGATTGTTTATAAGCCCTAATGCCATGATTCTGATTGTCCCAGCATTAACACTCTCTTCCGTTAACATATCCCTTAAATCTATTACGACATCGATTTGTTGAGGGGGCAAACCAAGATGTTGAATGTATGTAGAAATCATCTGTGGATTCACAAGGTCAACCGTTGTGAGTCTTAAACAAACCTCACCTTGGAGAAGCGTGTCGATAGCGTTGCGATAATTCTGGGTTCTTGTTGGTGATGTAACCGGTATAACGCGTATTCCCGCTGCACGTACCTGATTCACCGCATTAACCATCGGGTATGTGTCATGAGCTGATATAAATTGCTCCTCAATCAGGATCCCATCCAGAAAAATTGATGACATAGCAGAACAGGCTCCAGCAACTTTCTGACCAAACCCATCAAGCATTTCATCATATGATTTATCAGGAATCTCCGTATCTGGATCGATAGGGACTGGCTCGATTTCAAGTAAAGGTGAAATTTTTTCCTTAACATGTGGTGCAAGCTGTGTGAGTGCAGAGAATTCCGCTCTTTTCGTTTTAAGTATTGGTATATATGAAATATTTGCCATGTTTCTCTCCCATTAATATGGCAACAAAGGAAATCCAATATCTCGCCATACGATAGGTATTACTATGAAATTGCTCACACTTCATGAGTCTTATGGGGGATAGAGATGAATGTTAGTTTTATGAACTCACATATTAAATCTGGCAAAAGATTGCTGGCCTTTACGCAAACGGACCTTTGAGACCTAACGTAGCAGTTATCTTTCGTAAGGAATACTCCAAGAATGTCTCAGCGTATCTTTTCGGTAGACACTATTGATACATACCCCAGACGTTCAAAATGAGTATCAAAACAATATTGTTTTAACTCATTTGATACTGTATCGTTATGGTCATTAAAATGAGACTTCGAGGTAAACATGAAAACTTTCGGGTATGTACGGGTAAGTAGTAAAGATCAGAATGAAGCGCGTCAAGTTGAAGTGCTGGCAACGAAGGCTGACGAGATTTTGATTGATAAAGCTAGCGGTAAGGATGCAGACAGGCCAGCCCTGAAAGAGCTAATGAGTAAAGTTCGCTCTGGCGACACGGTTCGAGTTAAAAGCGTTGACCGTTTAGCGCGTAATACCCGTGATCTGCTGGAAATTCTGGAGGAACTGACCACAAACGGTGTGAGAGTTGAGTTTATTGATAATCACATGGTATTTGATGACTCACCCACCAGCAAATTTATGATCACTATGCTGGGAGCCGTTGGTGAGCTGGAGCGATCTTTTATTCGTCAGCGCCAGAATGAAGGCATCAAGATCGCGAAGGCTAAAGGTGTGTTCAAGGGGCGACAGAAAGATGATGAGATCCGTAAGCGGGTTGCTGAGTATCTGGCTAAGGGGACATACTCCAATGAAGAGATTTACAAGCTGGTAGGATGCGGGCGTGCCACATTCTTCCGTATCAAAAAGGAGCTGAACTCTCCCACCGAATCATTTGCTCCTAACACTCTTAGTAATTTTTAAATTTCCCCACCTTTACTTTTGTCCATTAAGTGATGATAATTGCTTTGAATTTCGCAGCCAATGGACAACAAAAAATGGATAAAAACGATATCGATTCATCCAGTGATAACCCTTTAGAGCGTAAAAAAGCCAGTTACAGTGGCAAACTTCATATAGGGAACCTGACATTAAATTGTTACGTTACTGAGGATGGTGAACGATTTATCTCTGGACGCAGCATGACTGCTGCCATTGGTATGAAAGGCCGTGGTGTGGGCATGTTGAGGATAGCCGAGCATACTACATTGCGTCCTTACATGAACAATTCGCTGATTCGTGCAATTAAAACACCTCTTGAAATTCATGGTAAGACACCTGTCGCTGTTCATGGTTATCGAGCTGAAATTCTTGCTGATATCTGTGATGCAATATTAGATGCAAGGAATGGTGGACGTTTAAAAACCGAGCAGGAAATGAGATATGGAGACCATGCTGAACTTCTGGTTCGAGCTTTTGCCCGTGTTGGTATTGCTGCGCTGGTTGATGAAGCCACTGGTTATCAGGAAGTCCGAGAAAAAGATGCTTTACAGCGAATTTTGGACAAGTTTCTCAACCCTCAAGCTCGAGCTTGGTCAAAAACATTCCCTGATGAATTCTGGCAGAAATTAGTAAAAATGCGTGGTTATGACAGTTATCTAGCCATCAAAAGACCAGCCTTCATTGGCCACTGGGTTAACGATTATGTCTATGCTCGATTGGCTCCGGGTGTTTTACCAACGCTTAAAGAAATTAATCCACGCAATGAGAGCGGTTCTGGTAGGAAGAGAAAGCATCATAGCCATTTGACTGAAGATCATGGTTTACCTGAATTGAAAGAACACCTTAAGAAGCTCATGCTTTTGATGGATATTTCGAAAAACCGTCAAGAGTTTGAAAAATTACTCGATCGGGCCGCCCCAAAATTCGGTAACACTCTTGAATTTGACTATGAAGATGATGAGTAGGCGACACCCGCTACATTTCATACTGTAAATGCAGAGCCTCGCGTATGTGCGGGGCTTTATTTTGCCCATTATATGAGGATTTAAACTGAGAAATTCCAGTCGGGGCAGTCGTATCAGAGCGCCATATACCGCTGTCTGGGATGGGTCATCAGTGAGAACGCCAGCTTAGATTTTTATGTGCGTATGAGCGCTGGTGGTGAAAGGTGACCATGTTAAGTAAACGTGCCACCAGCAGTAGAAAGCGGTGTTCCGCTTCAGGATCTGCACATGCGGCTACGCCTTGCCTCCGTGCCTTACTGACGTGCGTCACAGTAACTACGTTGTATATAAAAGGTTGATGGGATTATTGGGATTTAAGGGATTAATATTATAACCACATGTTATTATTGAATAATTAATAAATTAATCTTGGGATTATCTTGGGCTTTAATACGCAACATTGGGATTATTGAGCTAATAGAAATCAAAAAGGGGCTGTTAGCCCCGATTAGACAGATACCGTTGGTTTGATACCACCATCGACTTTTCTTTCCTCAACCCACTGAGCCGCCTGTTTTGGTTTCCAGTCCCGAGGGAACCAGTAGCGTGAACGGTCTACGTTCTGACCATTGGTGTAGAGAGGTGCCTGTCGGTAGCCCAGTTCTTCCAGCTTGCGCTTAACCTTATCAGTGCTTTCATGGAATACGCTTTTCAGCATATCCATTTTGAAAACTTTGTTGGATTCCAGCCAGTCGGTCAACTCAATATCCAGCATCGATCGGGACTGCTCAATCATGCGGGTTAACGTCGCCGTATGTTCGCAGCGGTTCGGGTTAAAGCCAGCCAGATCATATTGCTGAAACCAGAAGTAAAGCGCGTCAAGATTCCCTTCCTCCTGCAACCATTTATCCAGGCGGTCAATAAATTGCGTGGTATCTTCACGATCCTGTTGGTGCTCAAGGTAGCTTACTGCATACCAACGCCGCTCGTTAGCATCCAGTTTTAGGGGGCGCTTTTCGTTGCTGGCAAGAATAAAGCGGGTGCAAGTATCAACCATCCGTGCCTGAGCGTATTTCTCTTCAACCTGTTGCCGCCGTTCGGTCAGCAGCGACTTAAGCTGTGTTTGCAATGTTTTCGACATTGACTGGCAGTCATCCAGGAAGACCAGCAGGGAGGACGAAAGCACAGAGCTAAACTTCCCGGTCAGCTTTTCATAGGAGTTAAGCAGTGACGCCTGCTTGTTCAGCAATGGGTATAAAATTTGATTAAACAGGAAACCTTTCCCGGTTCCGGTGTCGCTTGTCAACATCAGATGCCAGCTTGGTTTTTCTTCTGGTCGCTGGAACATATGCGCCAGCCACTGGCAAACAGTATGGCGCTCCTGAGTTACAGGGAAGAGGCGTTCCAGATACTCTACCCAGAGTGACAAATCTGTACCGGCTGTGGCGGTTGTCTGTGGTTCGTATGGCCTCCAGGTATTCAGTACGGGTACGCCGTCCGCCTCGTGCACCAGAGGGCGATCGCCTCCGGGGATAAACTCACGCGCCGACGCATATTGAATCCGCTGACGTAGGACACTCAGTAATAGAGGGTTGTTGCCGCTGTTCCTGCCCTCTGACTGTTTCGATAACCATTGCTGATAAAGATTGGTCTCCGCATGGAAAGCGTGAAACTTACCTGTCAGCGTGCTGTAAAGATCAGCACCATTACTACGGGCCAGATAGAAGTAACCCTGTTTGATCAGGTATTCCGCAAACTGGTGCGCCAGCCGTTCGTGCACATTTTTTTCATCAATATAAATCCCGTCGGCATCATTGGAGGCGGCATTATCAATTATTTTTTCGTTGTTCGGGTTTGGCATTTACACTCCACTGAGTCGTTAATTGTATTGGTCAGGTCAATGTATTTCTCGGGCTGGCTGGCAATGATAGTCAGCAGCTTACGGATGAATACAGGTAATGGCATATCTCCACGCGCGGAGGTCAGCCAGTCGGCAGTAGGTCCAGTTACTGTTATGTCATAGATTTTCATCATTGTTTTCTCTGTTCAATGGGGATTGATTTATAACGCTCTGGATCCTCTTCCTTGAGTCTACGCGCGGCGGCTATAGCACGGGCCAAAGCATCAGGATCAATGGTTCTCTCGGGGCATTCGCGGCTCTGTGCTGTCATACAACCCCCTGTTTCAGCAAGTTGCGAAGTTGACCACGCATCGCGGATTGATTGGCTATTGCCTGTTCCTCCGCCTGCCGTCTGGCATCTTCAGCCGCTTCAGCAATCAATGTGTCGATCTCCAATTCCATAGCGTCGATCAGCTCATTGTGGTACGCCTCTGAGGTTTTAACGCGTAGTGCTTCAAGTTCCTGCTCAATCAATGAGGCTGGTTTTTGCAGAGTAACGGAGATCATCGATGGGTTGGCAATAACTGAAGCTGGACCAGCAAGATGAAACCGCCAGCCTTCAAGGATCAGACTTTGGAATTTATCCACCAGTCGCGCAGGGATATCAGTAAAGCTCTGATATCGGTTATAGCGGGCTTCTGCGTTTTCAATACGGCGATGCAGTGCTTCGGGGTCAGGTTGGTATCTGGCTGCAATCTCATCAATAAAGGATTGTAGTTCTGGGGATATTGCATTCTGGGCGTTCTTTTTCGTTGCCATAAGTGGCCTCCGTAATCGGTGAAAATTGGGTATAAGAGATCGCTGGCGCGTGTGGTATGCGTCAGTCTCAGCCGCGTTATGCGGTCATTTGGTGGTATCAGTAAGCGGTGTTGAAAGCCTGGTTGCAGGTCGGGCAGAAGTTCGGACGGCCTGCGGTCAGAAGATACCAGCGGCAGACACTTGAACGGTCAACGATAAAATCAACCAGCCCAAAATCAGCGAACATCGAAAGATTTCGATGCACTGTTGAAAGTGGAAGGTGTACCAACTTTGACAGGTCGAAGGCGGTTAACGGGATATGGCTTTGTGTCAGATGGTGAAGCAGTTGGATTCTTGAAGTTGTCAGCGTTAGCCCGGATGTCTTCAGGATACTGACCAGCTTTTTACGTTCATCAGCCGATGGCGGATAAAAAGCTGGTGGTGTTAAGGCGATGCACAAAATGTCCTCTCTGTAAGTCATTCATCATAGAGGTTATTTTATCATAATCAGCCCAAAAAATCAACGGTAATGAGAATTATTATCACCAATCAACGCAGTCAACTACTGGCAGGAGATCCGACACTGTGAACTTACCTGTATAAGTTTTGGTCTCTCCTATATCGTTATGTTCATGACCGACAGTCTGTTGCACCAGCAATGGCAAGTTCCTCTTTTGAACTTCAGTTATAAAAGTGTGGCGCAGGCTATGTGCTATGCGCCGCTCGCCGTAATCAGTGAGGTAAGGAATTTCAAGAGCCTCACGAACCTCGTGGAATAACCGGGTGATCTGATTGTGGTTTGTGAGATCAGGGAAAATAGAATCACCAGCAGAAAAACCCGCTACGTAGTCCAGGAATCCAAGATCAATCAGGCGAAGGGATAACGGTACTTGTCTCGTCCCTGCTTCGGTCTTGGTCTCATCAATCATGATGTAGTAGCGTTGGCAATCATCATCCAGCCGAACATCTGACCGTTTTAATTTAGCGATCTCTGCCCGGCGTGCACCTGTATAAGCAAGGAGAAGAGGTATCCACTTTTTCCAACCTGATAGCGTTTTGAAATGGGCCACCAGCTTACGCATTTCGGTGAGGCTATATTTGCCATAGCTTTTGCTTTTGGCCTTGTACTTAATGTTGTTCGTCGGAGATGTTTGCAGTACATCCATTTCGCCAATCAGGTAGGCAGAGAAAAATCCTTGGCATAGCTTCAGATAATCGGTGACTGTTTTGGATGAAACCAAGTCTTCTTCAGGAATATCATCCAAGTCTAGGAGCTGTGGAGTTGTCATCCGGTTGTATGGTTTCTTATTTTGTTTAGGAAGCCCCGCCACCACCTCAAGCAAATTTTTAATATCACGCCGGGTGATAGCCGTAACCTGAGTTTCAGCACCAAGAACGGCCTCAATCACTTCAAAATATTTTTCATTGCCCTGTCGAATCTTAGGTTCCCAGTCTGACTTAAACTCAAGAAACCCTTTCCAGGCCTCAGCTAATGTTAATGTGCTCTGACTGACACTTTCAGAAACGGCAATCTGTACGGATCTGGGTACAGGAGCATTTTGTTTTATGTTCGATACAATCTGTGAGTAACGAGTAAGATCTTTTCGTAAAAATGCAGAGTGAGCTTCTTGGGACTGATGCAAAAGCACGGCGTAATTTGCAGCGGCGGACGCGATTTCTTTTTCCATCCCTTGGATGTCACTTTCCGATGACAGCGCCCGTCTAAAGTAGTTTTCCGCTCCTGACTCATCACCGCTGAAAAGTGCATCCTGAAAATGTTCCTGGAAGAAGGAGGAACACGCTTCTCTGAACTCTATCGGCGTAGGTTCTTCATTGTTTAATCGTTCTGCACGTGCTTCGCCGGGAATATCTTCCACATACTGCAAGATCTCGGCGTTCATACCCGCTACGAATAAATCAATGTCCTGCGCCGTTAGTTTTTTCATCGTTTTTATTATCTTGAGAAGTTGTCCGCGCCCTATCCTACCAAGTCTGAAGAGCGATATGTACGGGCTAAGGCGAGAAATGATAAACCGGCAGCGGCGAGGGCTATCAGTCCCCAAAGAACAACGAAAAAACTGACGTTCAGTAAAGCGAAAGTAGACATAGTAAATGTCGTTGCGGCGGAGTGTATGGGGGATGGTGCAATCGTTGGTGTATCCCATTATGTATCTCATTTCTGCTTCTGAGCGCCTGAGATACACCAACGTATTGTTTTGGAATGAGTTGAAGCTGACCGATAAGCCGGGTTCTGTCGTGGACAGTCATTCATCTAGGCCAGCAATCGCTCACTGGCTCAAGCAGCCTACCCGGGTTCAGTACGGGCCGTACCATGTGAACCCCTATTTGGCCTTG
>Ga0160425_1004015_pt1 | contig 10286 bp, 6 predicted proteins | sample BioMet8_FD_108193 | JGI IMG/M metagenome (GOLD analysis project Ga0160425, IMG submission 108193) | Microbial communities from bioreactor (seeded with sewage sludge) at Lawrence Berkeley National Lab, California, USA - Biofuel... | ecosystem: Engineered > Bioreactor > Anaerobic > Unclassified ...
CGCCGACCGACTTGGAATAAATCGCCAGATATCCCTCTTCATCATAAAAAGCATAGCCGACATCCGGTTCGAGCACCAGGTGCGGCACACGCTGCGTGTAATAATCCCCTTCTACCGTCACGACGTCCGGATCCTTGAACAATTCCTGCGGATCCTCGCCTTTGATCGTATTTTGCTCACAGAAAACGTTCGGTGTGCCCTCATGAATCTCCAGCGCGTCAGGCGCCGCCGCTGCCGGCGCATTCATATAGGCCGGAAGCTCCTCAATCTCAACAGCGACCTCTTCTGCCGCCGCATCCGCATGCTCCTTCGTATCCGCCGCGACAATCGCAATCGCGTCGCCGTACATGCGGATCTTGTCGTCACAGAGAATCGGACGGTCCGCGCCGGACCCTTTGTCCCATTCGTAGCAGTTCATGTTGTTGATCCGGTTTGTGCCGGCGATGTCTTTGTATGTAATGACCTTATTGACGCCGGGCATCTTCTCCGCCGCTGCCGTATCGATCGACAGGATCCTGGCATGCGGAACCTTCGCCTGAACGAGGGAAAGATGAAGGAAACTCCGCGGCATTTTTTCCATCGTATCCGCTGCAAAATCCCATGTGCCGCACGCCTTGGGAATCGCCGACGGACGCGGATAACTCGACCCGTAAAGATGCTCTCCTTCTTTCGGATCCGTAAGCAGCGTGGAAATGTCAGCGTCACCGCGCATGACCGCCGCGGCTGCCATCGTCGCGTCTACATTGGGCTTATAGCCGGTGCAGCGGCACGCGTTTCGTGTCTTCTGGAACTGCGCCCTTACCTCTTCTCTTGTAGGAGAGGGATTCTTCTGCAGCAGATTGTATGCCGAGATAATAAAACCAGGTGTGCAAAAGCCGCACTGGGCGGCACCGTACTTTGCCCAGGCAAGCTGAAGCGGATGCGGGTGCTCCGGCGTACCGATCCCTTCAATCGTCGTAATCTCGGAATAATCCGGAACCTTGCTCATTCTGCGAACACATGAAGGCACAACCTCTCCATTTAAAATAACATTGCAGATGCCGCACTGACCCTTGCGGCATCCGACCTTTGTACCTGTAAGGCCAAGCTGACTGCGGATAACAGAAGCAAGCACAGTATTTTCATCTACAAGGATTGAGACTGATCTGCCGTTCACGGTCAATGTTTTCTTTTTCAGCTTTTTGATTTCTGTCATGATTTTTCTTCCTTTTTTCGTATCACAACGCTTCCCGTGCATTCCATGACGGGATTGTCGTGAATAATCGCACCGACACTGTCTGCCCGGATGATTCCAGACTTCGGGTTTTTGACGGAAATGATATTCCCTGTAATGTCGGCATTCACATCGGAATATTCGAAAGCCAGATCCGCGTTTTCCATAGTACAGTTCCGGAGCACCAGGTTCCTGCAGTAACAGAGCGGCTGCGTCCCGTCGATCTTACAGTCGATCAACGTCAGCCCGTCCGAGAACCAGCCAAGGTACTCCCCTTTTATAAGACTGTTCCGCACAGTTACGTTGCTGCTGTGCCAGAAAGCATCCTTCGTATTAAAATCAGAATCGTCAATTTCCAGATGATTCACGTACTGACATGTATACTGACCATCCAGCTTCACATTCCGGATTCTGACGTCGCTGCAGTCCAGAAACGAATAGTTGGAATGGATATATGTATCTTCCGCCGAAATGCCGATGCTTTTCCAGGCAAATTCATCCGAATCGACCCGACAGTTTTTCAGACTGATATTACGGCATTCCCTTATCGCCTTGATTCCGCTCAGCACACTGTCTGTAATCGTTCCATCTTCGGCATACCAGACTGCCGCCCGCGTGCAAGCATCCATCCCGGAGTCTTTCATTTCAAAGTTCTTCACATGCCAGAGCGGGTACCGAAGCGAAAAACGACATCGGTCCACCACAATATCAGACGACTCTTTTAAAGCAGATTCTCCATCTGCCGGTCCGGCAAAAATACAGTTTCTGATTTCGCAGTGCCTGGAAAAGTACAGCGCACGCTCCGCGTCAAACTGCTGATTTTCAATTTTCTTCCGGTCGGTCATTGTATTGTCACCCATGGTTTCCATCCGCTTTTTATCTGCTTTCTCTGAACAGCCGCCTCCTTTAATTCGTCATTACTCAATTCGGCGTTTACATTAATCATTATAGATTAATGTAATATTACCTTGTTGCAGGCATGCTTTGCAATATGTAAATTCCACAAAATCCGGCTTTTTCTTTTGTTTAAAATGACACCTGAATTTTCTGCAAAAAAAACAGCCTGCCGGAATATTTTCTCCGACAGGCTTCTTTTTTAACGAAACGCTGTTTTTCAGGACAAACGATGCTGCTTTTCAAATCCATGCAGCCAGTCAGTCTTAAGAAAAATAATCAGAAATGCTGTCGTACTAAGAACCCACGTCAGCGGATATGCCCAGAAGATCACTTCGATTTTGGGAATAATGCCTGTTATGACTGTTATATAGATTACCCGGAAAAAGCACCAGAAGAAGAACATCACGAGCATCGGCACCAGACTTCTTCCCGCACCGCGCTGAATCGCCGCCATGCCGTGCGAACAGGCCAGAAAGCAATAAAACAGCGCAATCACATGTGCCTGCTTGACCCCGCATGTAATAATATCCTGGTTCTGGCTGAACGCGCCTAAAAGTAAAGGAGCGCTCAAATAAACGGCCAGACCGATGAGCTCGGCCAGCAGCATGACGCTCACGACGCCGTATACAGCGCCCTTTTTGGCCCGCGCATACTGCTTCGCGCCGAGATTCTGACTGACAAAGGTAGTCAATGCCTGTGAAAAGCAGATGATCGGCACAAACGCAAAACCTTCGATCTTGGAATAGCAGCCGCAGCCCGCCATTGCGACAGCACCAAAGACATTGATGTTGGACTGGACAAAAACATTCGCAATGGAAATTACGGAATTCTGGATACCTGTCGGTATTCCGTTGAGCATGATCTGTTTAAGATACGTCCTTTCCAGCCGGATTTCCCTTGTTCTGACCCTGGTGTTCTCCGGATTATGCGTCAGCTGACGGTAACAGAGCCCCGCGCTGAGAAACTGGGAAAGTATCGTTGCAAACGCCGCCGAACCGACGCCCATGTGAAACCCGCCGATGAATAACAGATCCAGAAAAACATTCAGCAGGGAAGAAGCAATGAGGAAATACAGCGGGTGCCTGCTGTCCCCGAGTGACTGCAGAATGCCCATCTGGAAATTATACATAATAAAGGCTATGGAGCCCATAAAATAGATTCTGAAATAAGTCAGTGAATCATTCATGACTTCTGCCGGAACCCCGATAAGAACGAGGATATACGGCGCTGCAATCAGTGAGATACACGTAACAGCAGCTCCGCAGATCAGGCCAAAGGCAAGCGTCGTATGGATGGCTTTTCTGAGGTGGTCATACTCTCTTGCGCCAAAATACCGCGCCGTCACGGCGCCGGCGCCAATACCAATGCCGTTAAAAAAGCCAACCATCAGAAAGATCAGCTGTCCGGAGGACGAAACCGCGGCCAGTGCTGTGTTGCCAAGGAAATTCCCGACAATCAGGGAATCCGCGACGTTATACAGCTGCTGAAAGATATTGCCCCAGAGAAGCGGTACTGCAAACGCTATGATCTGTTTAAAAATCGGACCTTCCGTCAAATGATTGAGCCTTGTGTTTTCCTTCATCTTTACTTTCCGCCGGGCGTACCCATATAAAGGGCTCCTCCTGATAACCGGAAGAGCCCTGCCGTCTGTTTATACTATTGTATTAATAACATAAAAAGTACGCTTTATCAACCTTTTACGGTTACAATACGAAACTTTTTGAATTGCTGCGCACTGACCGCGGTTCACATTCCACTGCGGATTAAGCTTTCCGCCGTCTCCGGTAATAAGTCCATTATAGACATCCCGGATACCGGAAATAAAGCCTGCATCCGCGGATGAGGCTTTTTATTTGCGGAGCGCATTCGGAGAACACCCGAATTCCCTCCTGAATACACGGCAGAAATAGCCTGCGCTGCCAAAGCCTGTCGCCGCTGCTACAGCTGCGACGGAATCTGAAGTGACCAGCAATTCTTCATGTGCCTTGCCTAATCGGTATTGATTCAGATAATATACCGGAGTCATACTGGTACTTGCGCGAAAGCAGCGCAATGCCTCACTCGTGCTTACATTCGCGGCCGCAGCGATATCTTTCAGCGATATTGCTTCGCTGTAATGATTCCGGATATATTCCAGCATTTTCCACGAACGCGCCTGAATAAGCCTGCTTCCTTTCGCATCATCCGTGTTCACTTCTTCCGGCACATTCGTCAGGAACCGTTCCCAGAGCGTTATTGTCTTGATTTCAACCTGAAGTTCTCTCAATGGCGAGCTCTGTCCGGCCGCTTCAAACGCATCATTAATACAAGTCAGAATTTCCTGGTGCTTCTTATTGTTTCTGCGGAATACTGTATATGCACAGCCGGAATTCAGTATCGGCCGCACAAATTTACTGCTGACTGCTGTATCGTCCCGTGCAATAAATTCCGGAGCAAAAATAACATCGGCCAATGTGCCATTGTCCTTCGTCGCAAAACTGTGAATCGTTCCACTGTTAAGGAAAATTCCGTCTCCCGTATCAAGACGGAGTCGCTCCGCCCCAACCCGACACTCAACAGTTCCTGTCTTCACAATAGAAAATTCAAATTCATAATGCCAGTGCCAGTCAATAAATCCCACGTTGTACGATCGGATTTCATCAAGGTAATATTCAAAAGGAAAGGTTTCCGTACCGTACGGCAGCTTTGACCGCAATGTTTCATCTGTCGGCATTTCAAAAGTCTGCAAGGTCATCCTCCTCGTGTATCTGCTGAATCTGGTGATATTTTACCATATTCAGATCGTATCCTGCAACTTTGCCGGACTTTTCCATGAGATAATCTACTATAGTAAAGTTATAACAAAAGGAGCCGAAATCCTTATGGCAAAACAAAACTATACCGTATTGCCGGTCGACAGCGATAAGAAATTTCTGGGCGTTTTTACAAGAGATAAGACATTTTACAGCACATTCTTCCCGCTGCTTTTTATCATCGTACTTCAGCAAACTGCATCGCTGGCCGTCAACATGGCCGACAACATTATGCTGGGAAGATATACAGAGCTGGCGCTTTCCGGCGCTACACTTGTAAATCAGCTGCAGTTCGTGCTTCAGCAGATCGTATCCTGTATGGGCATGGGAGTTGTCGTGCTTGGTTCCCAATACTGGGGGCAGCGTCGGACGGAACCAATCAAAAAAATCATCTCACTCGGTGTTAAATTCAGCTTTCTCACCGGTGTTATTTTCTTTGCCATTTCAATTGCTTTTCCCGCCGGCGTCCTGTCATTCCTCACCAATGACCAGTCTGTTATCACGGAAGGTGTTAAGTACCTCCGCATTATTTGCTGGACATACCTCATATATTCTTTTTCCAACTGTCTCGTCTACTCTCTGCAATGCGTCGAAACTGCCCTGATCGGCACCATAATGTCGATCAGCACACTGTGCATCAATATCTGTCTCAACTACTGTCTGATATACGGCCACTTCGGGGCTCCCGAGCTGGGTGTCGCCGGCGCTGCCATCGCGACCCTTGTCAGTCGGCTCGTCGAGTTTATAATTATTCTTTTTTACGTTCTGCATATTGATAAGAAGCTGCGAATGAAGCTTTCCGAGCTTCTGGCGATCGATCTGACTTATCTCAGGGATTATGTAAAAGTTGCCACCCCTATTGTAGTCAGCGGACTTCTCTGGGGTATCGCACAGGCCGCCCAGTCATCGGTTCTTGGTCATATCAGTGAAACCGTCATCGCTGCAAACAGCATCGCCATTGTAATCTTCCAGATCTTTGCGGTATTCGGCTGGTCCTGTGCCAATGCCGCCTCTGTTACAATGGGGAAAACCATCGGACAGGGAAAGCTTGACAAAATCAAATCCTATACTAAAACTATGCAGGCGATTTTTATCATGGTCGGTCTGATTTTCGGCGGACTGCTGTTTCTTTCCAAAGATGGCATCGTCAATTTCTATGCCGTTTCCGGCGAAACAAAACAGCTGGCCAAAAGCTTTCTGACCGTCCTGAGCCTGACAACGATCGGCACATGCTATGAATACCCGGTGGAAAGCGGTATTGTATCCGGCGGCGGAGACACAAAATACGCAGCCTGGACTGATAATCTTTTCATGTGGCTGTTCACGATTCCGTCGGCCGCCTTAAGCGCATTTGTCTTTCATTTCCCACCGCTTACTACATTCTGGTTTCTGAAAGCAGATCAGTTTCTGAAATGCATTCCTAACGCGATCAAGTGCAACCGTTACAGATGGGTGCATGAGCTGACACGCGGCAACGCGGCCGCTGACGATAAAACCGGAAATACTGCTGAATGATACTGTTCGGACAAAGGCACAGTTCAAGATTTTTTCAGGCCACGAACTACGTATAATTCTCGTTTCCAGCTATTCTTATCCCCAGCAGCCTTTAACAATACGTTTAAAAAATCCCGGCAATGCCCGCGCTCCGCTCGCTTTATAAAACATCTTTCACCCAGATTACTGCGCCATTGCCAATGAATCCATAGGGAAAAGAGACATCAACTGCATCGGAATGATAAGCACTTTGGGAATGTAATAATTTTAAAAACAATATTTCCCGGAGTATGAAAACAAAGCATCCCACTTATCAGGCAACCTCTTCCAGACATAGAGAGGACGTGTCCGCTCGAAAAACTTTTCTTCGACTGACTGATAAAAGTCGCACCTGCCGCTGATTATCTGTTTAACAGTTTGGAATATCCTGACTACAGTTGCCAGATTTCAATTCATTCCAGTACTTTACAGTAATTATATACTATTTTTTAAATATCGGCAGGAATTCCTGTGTAATCGCATTAATCATCCCCAGATCTGTAAGACGTGCCACGGGCACAACCGGCAGCGGCAGAATTGCCATATTAAACAGTGGAAACTGAACGCCACGCATGCCAAGATCCTCCAGTGATTTCTTGAAATTCTCACTTTGGGCCGCAATTTCTTCAATCGGGGTATTGGACATCAGACCGGCGACCGGCAGCTTCATTTCTGCCAGTACTTTTTCGTCACGGATACTCACATACCCGCCCGCGATTTTCTTAAGCTCCGCGATTGCCGCAATTGCATTTTCCGGCTTATCATAAATAACAACGATGTTGTGACAGTCATGCGCGACGGTGCTGCCCACTGTGCCTTCCTGAATTCCATATCCCTTTACAACAGCCTGCCCGATCGTTTTCTTGCCGTAACGGTTAATCACCGCCGCAAATTTAAGATCAGGATCGCCGGAAATGTCGAGATATCCGTCTTTTACAAGGATATCTGCCACTCCGAAATCCGTCATAAAGCCTTTATCGGAGTCAAAGCAGATGATATTGCATTGCACGCTTCCGTTATCGACCGGTGCTTTAATACGAAGCTGTTCTTCTGCAGGCAGCTCGACCTGAACCGTATTGATCTTCTCAACTTCATATTCGTTATCCGCAATCCCGGCAACAAGCTTTCCGTTTTCTGCCACAAGCCTGCCTTCAAAAAAAACAGCCTTCGGTTCAGGTTTTTCAAGGGTATCAAGAATCATCATATCCGCAGCATAACCTGGCGCAATCGCACCGATGCCCTTAATATTTGCCTCTCTGGCCGCGTTGATTGTTCCAATACGAATCGCGTCAATCGGTGCCAGTCCTGCTTTTATCGCCTTTCCTGCAATATAATTCTCATGACCGCGTTTCAGAATATCGTCCGACTCCGTGTCATCGGTGGCAAACGTGATATTGTCGCAGTAACGGAAATCCTTCGCACCTCTGATAATATCGTCTATATCCTGAGAAATTGAGCTTTCCCGTGCATCGACATTAATACCGGCACGAATCCTGTCTCTTGCATCCTGACTGGAAATACTTTCGTGATCGCTCATCGGTCCTCCGCACGCATATGCCGAAAGTTCTCTTCCAAAGATGCAGAACGAATGGCCTTGCACGAATTTTTCATGTTCCAGACAGTATCCCACCAGGTCAACCATCCTCGGTGCATTATTCATAACACCATAGTAATCCATAACCTCTGCAAGCCCTACGACTCTTTTAAGCTTCATCAGTTCATCAATCTCTTCACGCCCGAACACTGCTCCGCCGTTTTCTTTTCCCGGCAGGGACGGAACACAGGAAGGTGCAAGGATCAGCTGTCTCATAGGAAGCCCTTCACTGCATTCATGCATATACTGTACGCCCTTCACACCCATGACATTCCCGATCTCGTGCGGATCCGTTATAACGGTAGTTGTACCGTGAGGAATCACTGCTTTTGCAAAATATCTTGGCGTCATCATTGTACTTTCGATATGAATATGGGCGTCAATGAACCCAGGTGCCAGAAAAGCGCCCTTTGCATCATATATTTCTTTTCCTTCAAGGGGTGTTTCTTCCCGGCCAGTATGATCCGGGTCGCAATGAACATGTGCAACAAAGCCTTCACACACACCAACCTCCGCATCATAAATCTCGCCTGTAAAAACATTGACCAGCTTTGCATTTCGAATCACCAGGTCACACGGAATTCGTCCCATAGCCGCATCTACCAGTTTCTTCCTGTCTTTCGGTTCTACTCTCATTGCGTTGCCTCCTTTTACTTGTTCAATGGTTGCACCTTTAAATTTCTATGAAAAAGAAAACGAAGACGGATTGTCTTACGTTTTTCTTTTTACCTATTTTGCTGTTCTGAAAAGATCGAATTCAATGATTGACGTGTCGAAATACGCCATTCCATAAATAATCGGCTCATCCCTCTGATCAAATCCTACCGAATCTATACTTAATACCGATTTACAACGCAGCTCGGTTGTGTGCCCCAGCCTCCGGTTCATCATTCCTGCTGTCAGCGATCTTACCCGTACGCGATCGCTTTTGATCTTCACCCCCGTATACTCATATAGAACTTGAAAGCAGGAATGCTGCTCCCATTCTTTGGCCGAAGGCGCTTCTGGAAAAGTACTGTCAGCCACCCATCCTGCTACTACAATGGCAGGCACTCCATCCGCATAGATCCAGTATTCAACACGTGTCAGAGCATCGCCTGGACTGATTTTGAGCTTTCCGGCCATTTCCGGATCAGCCTGTTCTTCAGTAAGTGAATAGATCCTGTGACTGGGGTTATGTCCGCATTTCCTGACAATATCACTGAAATCAATCATCTCGCGCATATCTACATTAACCTGCTGCGCTTCCGGGTTGATGTACGTCCCTTGACCGTGTTTGCGGACGATTATGCCTTCTGCCTCCAACTGACTTAGCGTCTGACGAAGCGTGTTGCGGCTGACGCCAAGACGTTCCGCCATCTCCTGCTCTGACGGCAACTTCCAGTTCTGTTCTTCGCCGTTCGCTTCGATATAGCTCAGCAGCTTGCGGCGCACGGATTCAGAAAGCGAATTCTTCTCAATTGGTTTTAATACCATATCAAACTCCTTGCAGTTCTTGAATGACTCTATTTTATGACCTGGTTATTGAGAAGTCAACTGCCAATTCATGAGCGGTACTGCACCAGGTGCTTGATAGAAAATGGATCACTTTAAGGCTTTTGAATGGTTACCAAAACGTTATTCTTCTCTCCGACACTTTTGACATGCATATTAATTTTGAACTTTTCTATATGTTCTCGTTCAAAATCTCATAGAATCTGTCCGGATCTATGGGCTTGGAAATATGACCATTCATACCTGCCTGCAGGCATTTCTGTACGTCATCCGCAAATGCGTCAGCCGTCATGGCTATGATCGGTATGGCCTTAGCGTCAGGACGGTTCATGGCTCTTATCTGTCTTGTTGCTTCATACCCATCCATAACAGGCATTCGAATGTCCATCAGAATCGCGTCATATTCGGCAGCTGCACTTGCTGAAAACTTCTGAACACCGATTTCTCCGTTTTCAGCCGTTTCTACGATGATGCCCTTATCCTGAATGATAGCGACTGCTATTTCACGGTTCAGCGCATTATCCTCACACAGTAAAACCCGTTTGCCTGAAAGATTGATATTGGAGAGGGGATTGCTTACCTTCTCCAGCGCGGCAGCATCTTTCGCTTCCTCAAAGTGGAGCCGCACGGTAAATGCAGTTCCTTTCCCTTTTTCACTTTTTACAGTTATCGTGCCGCCCATCAGGTCGACAAGTTTTTTCACTATGGAAAGCCCCAGGCCCGTGCCGACTGATTCATAGCCCTTTTGCCTTTCCTGTGCAAA
>Ga0160425_1004018_pt1 | contig 10280 bp, 6 predicted proteins | sample BioMet8_FD_108193 | JGI IMG/M metagenome (GOLD analysis project Ga0160425, IMG submission 108193) | Microbial communities from bioreactor (seeded with sewage sludge) at Lawrence Berkeley National Lab, California, USA - Biofuel... | ecosystem: Engineered > Bioreactor > Anaerobic > Unclassified ...
ACCGTCGGCCCGCTCCCAGTGGAGCGCGTAGGCGTCGCCCCCGTCGAAGGTGCCGTTGGGGATGAGGTTCGGGCCGGCCAGCAGGACAACGGTCTGCGCGGCAAAACAGGTGATCGCGAGAGGAACGGTTGTTTTCATACGAGATGTCCTTTTAAACGGTGAACGCTGACGTTACTGTTCGTCCGGTTCTGCGAGCGCGCGGAAGTAGGCGTCCACGCTGTCCTCATAGCCTTCGGGCGTGCGCTCGTTTTCGGGATGGCGAATAACGGAGACGCGCTTGGCCGTGGCGGCGCGCTTCTCGGCATCGCTGGTGGCGCTGATGCGGAGGGCGGTCTGCGCGTCGCGGAGCGAGGAGACCAAACTGTTTTCGACCTGATGCGCCTGCAGGCCCTGCCCGGAAGCGCGGTATTTCTGAATCAGCTCCATTTTGTTCACGGCGTCTTCGAGGTCGCCGGTCGGGAGGTTGCGCACGTTCAGCTCGCGCAGGACCGCCTCGGCTTTTTGCTTCAGCTCCGCCTGCTTGCCGGGCAGGCGCTGCTCGACGTCGGGTTTCTGGTCCGGCGTGATGCCGCGCAGGCCTTCGCCGCCGAGGCCGGACTGTTTGCCGCCGCCGGTCGCGCCGCCCTGCGGGTCCTTTGAGGTGTCCTTGACCGTGCCTTTCTCGAAGGGCGACTGCACGAGGCGGGTGGGCGTGTCGCGTCCGCCCTTGCCGGTGGCTTCCTGCTCGACAAACTGGCCCGACGATTTGCCGGAGCGGCCCTCGCCGGAACGGCCGCCGACCTCGTTGTTGTTGGGCATCGAATTGCCGGTGACGCCTTTGGCCGACATGTCGTCGATGTTGCCGTCGCCCGAGCCCCAGCCGATGCCTTTGTCGCCCGAAACGAGCGCCGAGTTGGAGGAGTCCTCAACGTCGTCCATGTCCTTCACGTCGTCGATCAGGTCGCCGATGATGTCCGTGAGTTCGGTCGGCAGGTCCTGCAGGGGCACGTCGGGCGAGATGCCGCCCTCCTCGCCGTTCCACTTGATGTTGTCCTTGGCGTCTGCCAGCCAGCGCTCCAAATTGGTTTCGATGCTGGAGGCCTGCTCGCCGATCAGCTCTTCGTTGACGGTGGCGATCTCCATGTGCTTCTTCTCCAGCGCGGCTCCGGCTTTCTGCAGCTCTTCGGTCATCTCCACCAGCTCGTCGGCCATGGTGGAATTGGAGAAGTCCTGGTTCTCCATTTTCGAGATGTCGTTGAAAGCCGCCTTGAAGAAATGGGCGAAGTCCTGCTCCTTGGCGGCGAGGTCGCCGCGCAGCTTCTCTTCGGCGTCGGTCCAGTCCTCGGGCGGCTTTTTGTCGAGCGCTTCGGTGTCGGCCATGATTTTGCGCTGTTCGGCTTGGAATTTGTCGAGGTCGCCCTTTAGCGCCTGAAGTTTTTCGAAGAGCTTCTGCTCCTGCTTTTCGTCGGCGAGCTGCTCGCTCTTCAAGTCGGCCTGCGCCTTGTCGTTGCTGATGGCCCCGAGCAGGCGCTGCAGGGCGAGCACGATGGCGCTCTGTTTCAGCACGACCTCGTTCAGCCCCGCATGGCGGTGCTCGTCGTCGAGAACGATCACTTCGGCGATGCGGCGTATGAGCGGTTCGGAGAGCTTGGACGCCAGCTCGGTGACACCGGCGAAGAGCGCTTTCCGGATTTTTTTGTTTTTATACAGGTCTTCGGCGAGGATCGCGCCGAGGGCGATCTGCGCGTGGACGTTCTCCTGCCGTTTTTCCAACATGTGCCCGAGGCGCTCCCGGCGGTCCTGCTCGATCTTGGACGCGATCCAGTCGCGCACGGCCTTCTGTTGGGTGAGCGCCTCGTTGAGGTGACCGAAGAGCCGCACATAAGGATCGTCCGGCGAACCGGCGATGCCGTCCTTGGAAGGGTCGGTCACGTGCAGGGTGACGGGGATCAGCGCGGTGCCGCGCTGGGCGGGCGAGCGGTTGTCGCTCACGCGCGCCCAGATTTTGTAGGTGGCGTTGCGGGCGAAGAGCGCCTCGGTGACGGTGAGCGGACAAACCTCGTTGCGGGTACGCTTGATCTCGCGGTAGTCGAAGCGCTTCAGCAGGGTTTCCTTCTGGTCGCCCTGAACGAAGAGTTCAAGCGCGGTGAGGCCGAAATCGTCGGACGCCTCAAGCTGAAGGGTGAGCGACTGGCCGATGGCGGCCTGCATATTGAGTTCGCGGTTCAGGAAGCGCACGTCGGGGGCGCGGTCGTTCAGCGCCTTGAAACGGCACTGCCAGACGCCGACGTGATTCAGTCCGCGCGCGTCGCGGACATCGAGGGCGAGGGCGGTGTCCGCGAGCAGATCGAAGGAAAAGTCGGCGTGCGCATCGTCGGCTTTATGATTGTCGCGCACGAACGTGACGCGTAGATCCGGGGAAGCGCCGGTGCGGATGTCGATGCGGGTGCCTTTGAGCATCTCGACCTCGCGCTTGTTCGCTCCGAGCAGCCAGGGCTTTTCGCCGGTGTAGGCGGGCGGGGTGACCGTGATGGTCATGCGTTCGAGGCGCGGTTTGGGAATGACGGTGACGGTGAACCAGCGGCTGAGATCGTTGCCGTTCTTGACCGCGTAGCGGGTGGTGCGCGAAAGGTCGCGCAGCTCGAAGACAAAGCCGTCGGAGGCGCTGCGCATGGGATAGAGCAGCGGCGCGTTGCCGTCCTTGATGAGAATGTCGAGCCCGCCGACGGGGCGGTTGAATTTGGCGGCGGTGGCGCGGACCAGACATTCGCCGTCTTCGACGACCTCGCTGTCGCCGGGCGAGACGGAGAACTGGGTGAAGTTCAGCGGCGTGGCGGACGTGTTGGGGTTGAGGTAGCGCAGGAAGGCGTTTTTGGCGTGCGGGGCGAAGGGCACCGCGTAGAGCAGGAAGAGCAGCAGTCCGCCGCCGAACGCGAGCGCGGCCGGCTTGAGACGGGCGAGCCGCCACACGCGGCGCAGGTCGATGCGGGCGCAGGACGACTCGGCGGAGGTGACGAAAAAGTGTTTGAAAAGCGCGGGGAGCGTCGGGTCGCGGTCAAAGTGGACAGCGTTGATGAGGCGGTTGTCTTCGATGCCGTAGTGCTGTTCGAGATAGACGGCGGTCTTGCCGATGTCTGCGGGCACGCGCCAGTAAAGCCAGTAGAGGCGGACTGCGCCGGCGACGAGCGCGCCGAGGGTGACAAGGCCCAGCGCGAGGCGCGTGGCCGCAGAGAGGTTGAACAGGTTGTCGACCGCAAAGGCGAAGACCAGCCACACCGGCAGTGCGGCGCCCGCCCGCAGAAGCGCGCGCGCGGTGAGGCTGAGGCGGCGGTGTCGCGCCGCTCTAGTTAAGGTCGCGTATAAAAGTCCACGTTGCATGGTTGTCAGCTCCCGCGTCAATATGAAGCGTCGTGTTGGGCGCGACGGCCCCCAGCGTTTTTCCAAGCATCAGTTTGCGGTTCTGTTCGCCGCCTTTCTGCTTGTGGCGGATCAGTTGGTTGCGATGGTCAAGCTTCCATTCGGGATCGGCGAGATGCCAGCTCCAGATTTCGACGTGCCAGAGAAAGCCGCCGGGCGTCCACTTTGAGGCTTCGTAATAGTTGGAGCGGCGCTCGTAGACCAGCGCCTTGGCGAAGCTCCGGTTGCCGGTCAGGCGCACGATCCAGCGGTCGTTGAAAAAGTCGTTGGCCAGCGGGAACTTGACGTTCACCGCCGCGAGGTCGCCGTCCTGCAGCGGGGCTCCCGTGCGGTCGGCGGGCGCGGCGTCCGAGAGGCCGACAAGCGCGTGCGTGTCGGTGAGCACGCAGAGGTCGTAGCTGCCGGGCAGGACGTTGCCGAAATCGAAGCGGTTGTCTGCGGTCACGGCGGCGGTCAGGACCTGCTCGCGGGCGTTGTCGAGCGCGGTCACGGAAAGCACCTTGCCGAAACCCTCGACGCTGCCGCGGATGGGGCCGCCGCCGGCCACCGCGTTGCCGGTGAAGCGGATGTCGCGGATGAAGACGATGTCGTTGAGGGTCTGGCCGATCTCGCCCTTGATCTGGCGCGTGAGAAAGATTTTCTTTTTCCCTTTTTCGCCGGAGAGGGTCAGCGCGGCGGAGATGATGTGGCCGCTGACCGTCTGACCGTTCACAAGCGTGATGCGCGTCGTGAAATTCATCAGCGGATACTGGCCGTCGAGATAGACCTTTTCGGCCCGGCCCGACTCTTTGAACACCCACGGACGCTCCATGCTGTTGGTTTCGATATCCATACCGACGGAGACGATGTCGCGGAACAGAAACATCCGCTGCTTGTTCTCGCCGAGCGGAACCAGCGTGAGCGGGCGGGCCCCGATCAGTTTCAGGCTGCCGGACTGCGAGGTGCCGTCGGAGAAGGTCACGAGGGCAGGCACGGCATCGTCGGCCCGAACGATTGCGGCCGCAAGCGCCACCGCCGCCGCGGCGAGGAGCCGCGCGGTCGGGGCGAAGAACATAAGCCTTTTTTTCATATGCGTTTCCCCGGAGCGTCAGAACAGGTTAAAACGGCGGCGCAGAGCCCATTCGGCCAGCAGCAGGATCACGAGCACCGCAAAAAAGACGGGGCTTTCGAATATCAGGAACTTCTCGCGGCGCACGACGTTCTTGCGGACGGCGTCGCCCAGACTGGCTTCAAGCCGGTCGGCCTCGTCGAGTCCGAAAAGATTCTTTTCGCCGCTGAAGGCGCGGAACGCGTCGCGGTCCACGCGGATGCGGGCGCTCTCTTCCGGCGCGTCGCCGACCACCAGCAGCTTGTAGCGCGTGCGCAGCGCCTCTTGACCGTCCATGGAGGTCACGCGCAGCGCGTAGCGCCCGGCCTGCAGCGCGGGCAGCTCGGCCATGAAACACTCCGCCTTCTTGTCGAGCGGGAACGAGGCGGTCGGCACGTCGCTGTCGGCGGGGAAGAGGTCGGCCTTGACGGTCAGCGCGAGGTTGGTCGTTCCGGCAGGCGCGCGGGCGACGGCGGTGAGGGGCACGCGCTCGCCGACGGCCAGTTCGGTTTTGGGCAGGACGACTTTGAGGAGGTCGGCCTCCTCGTCGAGATTTTTGGAGAACGCCACGAGCTGGCGCCAGAAGCGGCCGAAGTTCTCGTCCCGTTTCTGCGGCGCGCCCCAGAGGTGGAGGCCGTTGGTGAGCAGCGCGATGACTTTGCCTCGGCCGTACGCCTGCCACACGAGTAGCGGCGCGCGCGTCTCGCCTTCCGCCCAAAGCAGGACGTGGGCGTTGGCTTTCACGTCTTTCACCTGGTTGAGGCCGCTGACCGAAAGATCCGCCGCGCCGGCGTTGTCGGCGAGAATGGCGTTGATCTGCTCCGCGAACGCGCTGTCCGCGGCGGGGTCGACGGCGACCCGGAACGTGTCCGGGCTGAACGCGTTCTCCAGCGGCACGACCGGCAGCAGACGCAGCAGGGGCGAACCGGCGGGCAGGCGTCCGAACGAGTCCGATCCCGCGAGGCAGATGAGCGAGCCGCCGCGGTTGACGTATTGTTCGAGGACCAGCGCCTCGGCAGGCGAGAGCAGGTCGCCGTTGTGCGCGCCGAGGATCAGGCACGTCATGTTCTTGAGCGCATTGGCGCTCTTGGGGAGACCGGCGTTAAAGGCCGGATTGATTTTGTTGCCGAGCAGGCGGTAACTGGTGTCGTTGACCTTATAGCAGGCGGTGAACGCGCTTTCGTTGCCTTTCAGAAATTCTCGGACGAGCGGGCGGAAGCTGTTGTTGAGGACGGGGAAGTAGAGGGCGATCTCGTCCTTGGCCTTCACGACCTCGACCGCGATTTCGCGGCGGTTATTGAGGAGCGTGACTTCGTCCGGGAAGGTTTCGCACGCGATGCGGATCACATGAATGCCCGGATGGGCGAGTGTCAGCTTGACCGTCTCGGTGTGGATGCGCCCGCCGCTCAGCGTCAGTTTGGTGTCGCAGACCGTCGCGCGGTCGGCGGTGACGCGCAGGCTGACGCTTTTGTCCTGATCGTAGCCCTGCATGAGCACGGGAATGTCCAGCGAGAGCTCTTCGCCCTCGCTCACTTTGTCGGGGCATGTGAAGGGTTCGATGCCGACGTCCTTGGCGGAGGCGAGGTCCGTGCCGACGGGCACGCTCAGGATCGGCGCGTCGATCTCGTTGCCTTTGAAGCCGGAGTAGTCGAGGCCGTCGGAGAGCAGGACGATGGCGGCGGTGCGGTTCAGGCCGATGTCCTTGTCGATGCGGGCAATGGCCTGTTTGAGATCCGTGCCCCCCTCGGGCTTCAGCGCGGCCAGCTCGGCGATGGCCTCGTGGCGTTGGGTCTGGCCGTTGAAGGAGTAAACGTCCATCGGATAGTCGGCAAGCCGTTTGAAGCGGTGCTCCTTCAGAAACGCGGTGGCCTGTTCGAGGCGGGAGGCGCGGTTGGGAAGGTCCTGCGTGGCCATGGAGGCCGAGCGGTCCAGCAGAAAAACGAGATGCGATTTCTCGCGGTTGCGCTCTTCGGTCATATGGCCGGGGCAGAGCAGCATGACGGTGACCACGGCGAGACTGGCGGCGCGGAGTCCGAGCAGCAGCGCGTGCTGCCAGGGCTCGACGGCGGGGTTGCGCCGCCGGTACGAATAGACGGCCGCGCCGCCCGCCAGGAGGACGAGCAGGAAAATGAGCCATAAAGGAAGTAACGGGTAAAAGTTCATGTGAGGGGCGGGCGTTTGGGGACGGCGGCGATTTTGGCGACGCCGGCGGTCAGATAGCTGTTGCCGATCAGAAGTTCAAGCACCAGAAGCAGCATCAGGAGGAAAAGGAAGAGCCCGGTCAGGTCGCTGCCCTGCCGGTAGGCGCGGATTTGCGAATCCACGCCGGCATCGGTTTTGAGGACATTCACGCGGACTGAGGCGAGTTTGGAGAGGTCGCCTGCGCCGAGCGAGGCGAGCTGGCTTTCGGCGGGAACGGGGTTCACGGCTACGGAGCGCGGCGAAGCGTGTTCGGCGGTGAGGACGCCGGGCTGCCAGGTGTCGGCGAAGGCGGCTTCGCCCTTGTCGACGGGGACTTGGAAGACGGTGCCGTCGCTGTGGCGGAGAGCGATCGTGCGGTCGTCGGGCGACAGCGCGCGCAGGTGCAGGACGCGGCCGCAGGCGATGCCCGCGTTCTGCTGCGGATCGTGCGCGGCGTAGGTGACGAGGGAGAGCATGGCGATGGGATAGGATTTCAGTTCCGGCCAGTTGCACATGTCGCGGCGGGAGGAGAAGGCGCACACGATGAGGCGTCCGGTGCCGACCGCGAGTTCGGCGATGACGGGGTGACCGTGGGTTTCCGCGAGGACCGTGGCGGTCGGCGGCAGGTTGAGGGCGTGGAGGTTCTGCCATTTGAGCAGGTCCATCTGCACGAGATCGTTGAGGCCGTTCAGCGGGCCCTTGAACGTGAGGCCGGTGAGCGGCGCGGGCTGGCGGTCGCCGAAAAGCGCGCGCAGGCGCTCGTCCTGAAACGCGGCGAGCGTGGTGCGGTCGACGCGGCTGCCGCCGAAGATCAGCAGCGTGCCGCCGTCGGACATGTAGCGGGCGAAGACGGCGGCGTCTTGGGCCGAGAGCGGCGCGGGATTTGAGAGCGCGACGATGTGGTGCTTGGCGATGTCTTTGGGCGAAAGCTCCTGCATGAAGCCGTCTTCGATGCGGACGCCGTTGAGCGTCTCGCCCCCGGTGGGATCGAGCGCGCGCTTGAGGAAGTAAAAGGGGCGGACGCGGCTGAGGGTGTCGGACTCCACAAACAGAAGGCCGATGTTTTCGCAGACGTTGACGGCGAAGACGCGCTCGTTGTCCAGCGTCAGAAAGCGGTCCGCGATGCGGACGGAGCCGGAGAGAACGCCGGCGTGGTCGGGGACGTATTCGAACTGGCCGTCCGCGAGCTCGCCCGCCGGGACCGACACGGTGGCCGTGTTCAGCGTTTCGCCGCCGACGACCAGACTCACTTCGGTGTCGCGGTCGGAGTCGCCGCTGTTGCGGATGCGGTAAGGGATGACCATGCGTTTGTTGACCATCTGCGGCCGCGTGGAAAGACGAATCTCCTCGACGGAGAGGTTTTCGTTGCCGCCGATGATCGGGAGCGCGTAAAGCCGGAGGCCCTTGGCGTCGTTCAAGTCGACCGGCCGGGTCGGCATCTGGTTGCGCTGGAAATCCGAGATGACGAAGATCTCGCGGTTCGGGTGGCTGTCCGCGTTGAGGTATCCGAGCGCCTGCTGCAGCGCGGCGCTGTACGAGCCGGTGGCGCCGGTGACCTTGGCGTTCTCGACGAGCTGGCGCACGAGCGGGCGCTTGCGCGTCATAGCCACGCCGGAGCGTCCGGAAAGGAAGACCAGCGCGGCGGAATCGCCCTCCGAGAGGCTGTCGAGGATTTCGAGCGCCTTCTGCGCGGCGAGCTCGAATGCGGTTCCGCCCGAGCCGAGCTTGCGGTCCATGGAGAGCGTGTCGTCCAGCACGATCACGGCGTTCGTGTGCGAGGCAAACGAGAACGGCATGCGCTGGAAGAGCATCCGCGACAGCGCGAGCACGAGGCAGAGCAGGGCGAGCGTGCGGACCGCCAGCAGCAGCAGCTCGCGCAGTCGACGCCGGTGGGCGAGATCGCGCTTGCGGCTCTGGAAGAACTGCAGCGTGGAAAAGGCGACCTGAGCCTTGCGCCGCCGGAAAAACAGGTGCAGCAGAATCGGCAGCGGCACGGCCAGCAGGCCCCAGAGAAAGATGGAATTCGAAAATAACATAACGTAAACGTTTCGCGCAGAGGACGCGGAGACCGCAGAGTAATTTGTCAGGTGGTTGAGGGATCCTCGTTTTCGGGAAGACCGTTAACAAGACGGTGAATGTTGTTTTTCAAAAGTTCACCACCGAAATTGATGAGAAGCCCTAGCTTCTTATCGCTTAGTTTCAAATACGTGAGGAGTTGCTTTTTGTGAACCGTGGCTACTTGGTCGATGGATTTCAACTCAACGATAACGGTCTCATTGACCAAGAGGTCGGCTCTAAAACCTTCGTCAAATTCGCGACCTTCGAAATGGATGGGAATGGGAACTTGCCGACGCACCCGCAAACCACGCTTTGACAATTCATTCGCAAGAATAATCTCATAGACCGATTCAAGTAAACCAGGTTCCACTTCCTTGTGGATGCGAAACGCTGCTTCAACAATTGTTCCGCTTATTGCATTGATATTCATTTTGTGCTCTGCGGTCTTTGCGTTCTCTGCGCGAACTTCTAAAACATCTTCTCCCGTTTGTGAAAATACGCGAGCAGGGCGCGGTCAAAGGCGGTGCCGGTGTTCAGCGTCTCGAAGGCGATATTCATGCGCCCGCACACCTGCTTCATGTTGCGGATGTAGGCGTCCACGTCGGCGAGGTAGGCCGCGCGGCAGTCCTCGCTTTCCAGCTCAAGCGTTTCGCCGGTCTCAAGGTCGTGGAACTCGATCAGACCGCGGAAGGGGAACTCCGTCTCCATCGGGTCGAGCACTTGGAACAAAACGACCTCGCAGCCTTTGTGCTGAAAGTGCTGGAGGCTGTGCAGGAACGCTTCGTTCGGATCGAAGAAGTCGGAGAAGACCAGCACGATCGAGCGGCGGTGCACCTCTTCGGCGATGCGGTGAAAACAGGGGGCGGCGTCGGAACGTCCGGCGGGCGAGAGGCCTTCGAGGTGCGACAGCAGCGAGAGCATGTGCAGGCGCGAGCACTGCGCGGGGAAGTACGAGCCGATCGTGTCGGTGTAGGTGAAAAGCCCCACGGCGTCCTTCTGCCGGTGCATCAGGTAAATGAACGCCGCGGCCAGGTAACAGGCATAGTTGAACTTGTGCGACTTGGCGGAGCCGAGCCCCATCGAGCCGGACTGGTCGAGCACCACGTACGTGCGCGTGTTCGTCTCGTCCTCGTACTGCTTCACGTAGTAGCGGTCGCTCCGGGCGTAGGCGACCCAGTCTACGAACTTCACGGGATCGCCGGGGCAGTACTTGCGGTACTCGGAGAACTCCGACGAGAAGCCGTGGTAAGGCGAGCGGTGCAGCCCGGTGAGCGTGCCCTCGACCAGCGAGCGCGCCACCATCTCGATGTTTTTGATGGCGTCGAGCGTGCGCGGCGGCAGAAACGTGTATTGGGTTTGGGTGGACATGATCAGATGCCGGTGCTGTTGGGTTCGGGCACGTGTTTCAGCAGGCGGTCGATGATCTGCGTGGCGTCGATGCCTTCGCCCGCCGCGTGGAAATTGCAGGCGATGCGGTGCGCGAGCACGGCGTGCGCGTTGCGGCGGACGTCCGCGCAGCTCACGTTGAGGCGTCCCTCCAGCGCGGCCCACGCCTTGG
>Ga0160425_1004020_pt1 | contig 10275 bp, 9 predicted proteins | sample BioMet8_FD_108193 | JGI IMG/M metagenome (GOLD analysis project Ga0160425, IMG submission 108193) | Microbial communities from bioreactor (seeded with sewage sludge) at Lawrence Berkeley National Lab, California, USA - Biofuel... | ecosystem: Engineered > Bioreactor > Anaerobic > Unclassified ...
CCATCAACTCGCAGCGGAATCAAACTCGATCTACGTCTCGTCCGGACGCCGACTGTGGCGCCGATCCCGAAGGGCCTCTCGCCAACACCAAAAGCAACCGTAAAACGGCTCCGCGCCATGCTGGTTTTACCTCAACCTGGTGCTGAGAGATTTTTTGTCCTGACGCCCAAAGTGGACATTCGAAATCAGCGAAATCGGGACATTTCAAATCAGCGCCGACATCTATGATCGGAAAGGGAAAAAAGATCTTTTTCAGCAGTCGTTTTCGGGGTCCGAACTCAGTTCGCAGGAGTATCGCCGGATCGATCTGGGCTTGCCGTTTTTCCCGTCGTCTTCGCTCTATTTCTGGAGTGCCGCGACCGGACACAGCCGGATCTACGTCAAAGTATTGACTTTGGTGCCGACGTCGGAAGTTCCCCGGCGTTGATGAAGAAGAGTGACAGGAACTGAACCTGTTTGTGGGTTATTGCGCTAGATCAGAAAATGGATTCCGGCGGCGAGATAACGGGAAATCACGTCTTCCGGCAACTCCGCATCCGAAAGAATTCCGGCAAATGCGGCGGTGCGACAGATCGGAAACACCGCTTTGGTTTCAAACTTCAAATGATCGGCCAGCAGATAACTCTGATCGGCGTGCTTGACCACCTGACCGAGGAATTCCGCATGAGTTTCGTGAAACGTATCGACCTCGGAAGTCGATACCGCCGCGGCGGAAATAAACGCCTTGCCAAGGTGCAGATGCTCCACGGCATTGACGGCAATCCGGCCCAGAAACGAGTTCAGCACCGGATGGTAAACGCCGCCGATGGCAATCAGCGTGATCGACGGCGGCGGATCGGTCAGTTCGCGGATGATCGCCCCGGAATTGGACACGATCGTCAGGTTGGAAAATTCGCGATGATGTTCCAGCAATTTTTTAATAAAATAGTAAACCGTGGTCGAGGAGTCGGCAAAAATAATGTCGTCGTCTTGAACTAAGTGTAGCGCTTTGTCGGCGATCTGCTCCTTGCCGATCCGGTTTCGGACCAGCCGCAGCAGATGGCGCGAGTTGACCGATTCGGGCAATTGCAACCGGGTCGGCGGGGCTTCGACCGTGCCATGAGTCCGAACGGCCAGATTGCGGCGGACCAGTTCGCTGAGATCGCGGTAGACCGTCGGCACTGAAGTTTCCAGCTGCGTCGCCAGTTCTTCGACGGAACAATGTCCCTGGCGGTCGATGATTTCCAGAATTTTCTGCGCCCGTTGCGATTTATTCATTCCGTTCCGGCCCATGATAAATATCAATTTTTATCAAAAATTATCACTATTATGATAATAATCAATAAAAATTTGCGGTTATTTTGCCAAAGGACTTGAGCCGGTTCCGGAAAATGTTTATACTTGGATTATAAACAATGGATCAAACCACCATGAAGACATCGAAAAATATCGTCGGCCTGGGCTATTGCAGCATGGATTATCTGTGCATTGTGCCGCGCATTCCGCAGGACGACAAAGTACAGGCGTCGGTTACGCTGGAACAGGGCGGCGGTCCGGCGGCCACGGCGATTTGCGCCGCCGCCAGACTGGGGGCCGGAACCGCTTTCATCAGCGCCGTGGGTGACGATGAACGCGGCCAGGCGATCTTGAAAAGTATGGCGTTGGAAGGCGTCGATACCGCTTCGGTGAAATTGCGTCTGGGGGCGGAGTCGCCGGTGGCGTTCTGCTGGATTCAGGAAAGTACCGGCAAGCGGAGCATTGCCTGGAGCCACGGCAGCGTCAAAGCGCTGCTGCCGGAGGAGGTCAATGCCGCCGCGATTCGGGATGCGGGCTTGCTGCATCTGGACGGGCATCATCCCGAAGCCGCGATTCGGGCGGCCACTATCGCCCGGGAATCCGATACTCTTGTTTCTCTGGATGCCGGCACCGTGGTGCCGCGCATCGACGAACTGGTGGCGTTGAGCGATATTGTCATCGCGTCGGAAAAATTCGCGGCGCGCTTTACCGGGGACGGTCAGCCGGAAGTCGCCGTAAAAAAACTGTTTGGTCAAAATACGAAATTCGCGGCCGTCACCTCCGGCGACCGGGGCAGCATCGGGTGGGACGGCAAACAGCTTTATCATCAACCCGCATTTCCGATAAAAGTGGTGGATACGACCGGGGCGGGGGATGTGTTTCACGGCGCGTTCGCCTATCGCTGCATCAACGGCGGCAAATGGCAGGATTGTCTGCGGTTTGCGGCGGCGGTGGCGGCATTGAAATGTACCAGACTCGGCGGTCGGACCGGAATTCCGCTCCTCAGCGAAACTGAGCAATTTTTATCAGATAAGGATTGAAAATGAGCAAGTTAAAAGTTGGTTATCTGTCGCTGGTTAAAGGTAGTTGGATTAACGACCGTCTGGAAAGCGAACGAAAAAAAGCGCTCAAGGCGCTGGCTGGACAAGACGTGGAAGTGGTTGACTGCGGGATGCTGATTCAAAGCGAAGTCCAAGCCGAAGCCGTGCTGCAAAAGTTCGAAGAAGCCCGGATTGATGTGATTCTGGCGCATTCCATTACTTTTTCGCTGGGAACCGTGGTGCCTGGTCTGGCGGTGAAGTTGCGCAAACCGGTGATTTTCTGGAGCGAACCGGAGCCGCCGATGACCGGCGGCCGAATTGCCGCCAACAGTTTTTGCGCCACTAACATGAATGCCCACGCGCTGTGGAAAATGGGGCTGAAATATACCTTTGTTTACGGTCATAGCGACAAGGCGATGCCGGAGCTGGCGCTCCAGTTCAAAGTGTTCGCATGTATTAAGCATCTGCAGCGAGTCAGGATCGGTTCGCTGGGCGGTCGGGTGCCGGGGTTCTATACTTCCGATTTCAACGAACTGAACATGCGCGAAAAATTTGGCGCCGAAGTCGAAGGCATTACACTGCTGGAACTGGTCCAGATGGCGGCAACGATCAAGGGCAAAGACCTGGCCGACGCGGTCAAACAGGTCAAAGGCAAAAGCAAGTGCCTGATTTCTGAAGCGGAACTGAAGAAAGGCGCTGCACTGTACGCCGCTTTCCATAAGTTGACTCAAAAATATCGTCTGAATGCCTGGGCCGTGCGATGCTGGCCGGAATTCAGCGACCTTTACGGCATTGGCGTTTGCCATATTCTCGGGTGTCTGACCGACAGCGGCGTGATGACGGCCTGCGAAGGCGATGTTTACGGTGCGCTGGCAATGTTGACGGCACAAGAATTGAGCGGGTCAGATCCGTTCTTCTGCGACATGATTTCGTTCGACGATCAGGGCGATACCGGCATCTTCTGGCATTGCGGCGCGGCGCCGCGGTCGCTGTGCAAACCCGGCTGTACGCCGGAACTGCGCAAGCATTCGATCATTGACGGCGGCAACAAAAAAGGCATTGCGGTGGAATTTCCGCTCAAGCCCGGTCCGGTGACAGTGATCCGCCTCGGCGACAGCCGCGATGGTAAAGGGTTCCGACTGCTGACGATCCGCGGCGAAGGACTGGACACCAAGCAAGTGCTGCACGGTACTCCCTTGACAGTCCGCTTCAATCTACCGGCGATGAACCTGGTGGAAAAGCTGATTGATAACGGTTTTGAACACCATTACGTTTTGTGCCATGGCGATATTGCCCGGGAACTGCGGCAGTTTGCCAAGATGCTGGATCTGGAATTAATCGAACTTTAAGGATACCATCATGGAATATCTCAAACATTATCAGCCGAAAAACGGGTTCACCAGAATTTCCACGCTCGGCGACGGCGATCTGAAACTGACCGAATTCGGCATTATCAACCTGAAGCAAGGCGAAGAATACAGCGGCAAAACCGGAAAAAGCGAAGTGGCGCTGATCGTACTCGGCGGCAAATGCGCGGTCACCGGCGACGGCTTCGAGTTCCCGCAGGTCGGCGAACGCAAGGATGTTTTCTCCGGCAAACCGTATACCGTTTATATCCCCTGCGGCAAGAACTATCGGATCAAGGCGGTGACTGTGGTGGAAATCGCCTGGACCGCGTCGCCGTCCGACCTGAAGACCGACGCTTACGTGATTGCGCCGGAACAGGTCAAGGAATGTCATATCGGCAAGGAAAGTTACGAGCGCGACGCGCTGCTGATGCTGACCGACGCCTTTCCGGCCCGGCATCTGTTCATCGGCGAAGCCTATGTGGCGTCCGGCAAACACGCCAGTTATCCGCCGCATCGTCACGATTTTGACAACCTGCCGGCGGAAGTGGACATGGAAGAACTCTATTTCTTCCGTTTTCAGCCCGAACAGGGCTACGGCATTCAAAAAATTTATACCGACGACCGGAGCATCGACTTTCCCTGCACGGTACAGCAGAACGCCACCACGCTGATTCCCCGCGGCTATCATCCGGTCATCAACGCTCCGGGCTACACCATGTATTATCTGTGGATCATGGCCGGTCAGAATTACCGCAAATTCCTGTCGGTGATCGACCCCGCCCATAAATGGATTCTGGAACAGAAATGAAGAATGAAGAATGAAGAATGAAGAATGAAGAATGAAGAATGAAGAATGAAGAATGGGAAAAATTCTACAGTCCATTTTTTACAATAATTTGGGAGAACGGAAGAAAATAATGATGAAGAAGGTTCCAAGGGACTCTTCCCCTGGCAATCATTTTTCATTTTTAATTCTTCATTTTTAATTAACTATGAAAGATCTGTTACTCGGCATTGATTTCGGCACCGGCGGTTGCAAGATTACGCTGATCGACCCCGCCGGAACAATCGTGGACAGCCGGTCCGGCGAATACCCCACCAACCATCCGCATCCCGGTTGGGCGGAACAAGACCCCGCCGACTGGTATGCCGTCATGTGCCGTCTGCTGCACGAGATGCGGCCGACGCAACATGGCCGCCTGATTGCGCTGGCCATGGACAGCTATACTCATGGCGCGGTGTTGCTCGACGATACCATGCAGGTCATCCGTCCGACGATTATCTGGACCGATCAGCGCAGTGTCGAAGAATGCGCCGAGCTCAAGGAAAAGTATTTCGACTTGATTTTTCAGACCGCCTATCAGGCGCCGACGCCCACCTGGACGCTGCCGCAACTGGCATGGCTCAAGCATCACGAACCGGAAAATTTTGCCCGAATCAAGCATCTTTCTTTCGTCAAGGATTATATCCGCTACCGGCTGACCGGCAATCTGGCTTGCGATGCGATTGAAGCCCAGGGAACGCTGTTCTGGGATATGAAAGCGGGCTGCTGGTCCCGGGAACTTTGCGCGCTGGCCGGAATTCCGCTTGAAACTCTGCCGCCGATCGGTCAACCGACCGATCGGGCCGGCGCAATGACCGCCGAAGCGTCCCGGGATACCGGTCTGCCGGAAGGAACGCCGGTCATCATGGGCGCCAGCGACTCGGCGGTGGAAGACTATGCCGCCGGAGCCATCGAGCCCGGACAATGCATTCTCAAACTGGCCACTGCCGGCAACGTCAATGTGATGACGGCTTCGGCGCATCCGCATCCGGCCACGCTGACCTATTCCCATGTGGTGCCGGGCCGGTGGTACACGGTGACCGCCACCAATGCGGCGGCAGTTTGCCAGCGCTGGTTTCGCGACCAGTTTTGCCGCGATGAAATCGCGCAGGCGCAACGCGATGGCGTCAGCCCTTACACTTTGATCAATCAACTGGCCGCAACCGCGCCGCGCGGCGCCGACGGAGTGTTTTTTCATCCCTATCTGATGGGCGAGCGGTCGCCTTATTGGGACGCGAATCTGCGCGGTAGTTTTACCGGTCTGAGCATGAGCACGACGAAAGCCGATCTGGCGCGGGCGCTGCTGGAAGGGGTGGCGTACTCGCTGAGAGACTGTTATCGGACGATCGAAAGCATGGGGCTGGCGGTTCACGAAGCGATCTTGATCGGCGGCGGGGCAAAAAGCGAACTCTGGAGCCGGATCGTCTGCGACGTGTTCAATCTGCCGCTGGCCTGTCCCGCCGGGAGCGACGCGTCGTTCGGCAGTGCTCTATTGGCCGGCGTGGGCGTTGGGGTGTTTGCGGACGAAGTCAGCGCGGTCCGGCAATGTTTGAAATTCGACCGGACGCTGACTCCGGATCCGACCGGCGCGGCGTTTTATGCCCGGCAGTTCGACCGTTATCGCCGACTGCACGATGTGCTGGCGGAAGTTTATCGGGAAAATAACTGCTGAATACGGATCAACTTGTAACATTCAAGGAGAAAGATCATGAGTTTGGACCAGAAGAATTATATGGTGTCAATGCTGCATAGCGAACTGGCCGACGCGGTCGGCCGGGACTATGTATCGTGCGATGCGGCGGACCGGCTGGCGCATTCGATCGACTACTACTGGATACCGGAAATGTGGCATGACCGCGGTCGGGAAAATCCGCAGCCGGAATTTATCGTTCATCCCGGTTCGACGGCGGAAGTGGCCAAGGTGATGAAGATTGCCAATCAGTATAAGATTCCGGTCACGCCGTGGGGCGGCGGATCGGGATCGCAGGGCGGCGCGCTGCCGATCTACGGCGGCATCATCCTCGACACCAAACGGATGAACAGGATTCATCAGATCGACACTACCGCTTTGACCGTCACGGTGGAAACCGGAATCAATACCCAGCAGCTCGAATGGGCGGTGGAAAAACACGGTCTGTCGACCATGCACTTTCCGGCCTCGATTGCCTGTGCCACCCTGGGCGGTTTTCTGGCTCACCGCGGCACCGGGGTGCTGTCCACCAAGTACGGCAAAATCGAAGACATGGTGATGTCGTTGGAAGTTGTCACGCCGACCGGCGAAATCATCAACACGCTGCCGGTTCCGCGCCACGCCTCCGGCCCCGACCTGACCATGCTCTATCTCGGCAGCGAAGGCACACTCGGCGTAATCACCAAGGTAACGCTGAAAGTTCATCCGATTCCGCAATCCCGCAAGTTCCATGCGTTCCTGTTTCCAACCATGCACGAAGCGATGACCGCCGGCGCCAACATCATGCGCAGCCGGTTGCGTCCCTGCGCCGTGCGGTTGTACGATGAAGCCGAAACCGCCAAGCTGATCAAGCGGGTTTTGGGCATTGACAAAAAAGGCGCGTATCTGGTGTTCGGATTCGATGGTTTTGAGGAGATCGTCGATCTGGAAATGGAACAGGCTTGCGCCCTTTGCCGTCAGCAGCAGCATGAAGACCTTGGTACCGAAATGGGGCAGAGTTGGTGGGATAATCGTTACAAGTTTTTCTATCCGCCTTTCATGTTCCATATTCCGCAGGCCTTCGGCACGTTGGATACGGTAGCCACTTTCACGAATATTGAAAACGTTTACTGGGCCATGAAAAACACGGTCCGTGACCATTTTCCGGAAGCAACGTTTATCGGTCACTTCTCCCATTGGTACGAATGGGGGTGCATGCTCTATGCCCGGTTCATCGTGGAAAATCCGCCGGTCGACCCGGAAGAAGCCACGCTCTATTATAACCGCGTCTGGGATCTGGCGATCCGCGCTGCGATCAAGGAAGGCGGCGTGATCAACGAACATCACGGCGTCGGCTTGAAACTCGGACGGCTGATGAAGGAACTTTACGGCCCCGCCTACGAGGTGCTCTCCGGCATCAAGAAGACGCTTGATCCCAACAACATCATGAATCCTGGCAAAATGGGGTTCGCTGGAAAATAATGAAGAATGAAGAATGAAAAATGAAGAATGAAAAATGAAGAATGAAGAATGAAGAATGAAAAGGGGATGCCGGAAAAATATCTCCCGAATCCCTTTTTATGAAAGGAATGAAAAAAAATGGTTAATAGACAAAATAAAAAAAGGTTGAAAAAGGATCATCCGATCTTCTTCAAATTTTCATTCTTTTTCAAGTTTCTTTTGCATCGTGCACTTAATCGAACTGAGCAGACGAATAATCTCTTCGCAATCAAGCAGGATAGAAGCGGCGGCAGTATCCGCCAAATACTCGGAGGCATGAAGCAACCGAAGCCAGTAATGAGTTTCACGAGCTTCCTTGTAGGCAATACATACCTTGGCGAAAAAGTCTTTTCCCGACTGGGCCGCATCCGCCTCTTCCAGATTGGCGCCGATCGACGTGCCGGAACGCAAAACCTGATCGCTGAGAACAAATTCTTTACGTTTGCCGCGCAGATATTTATTGAGTCTGATTATGCGCAACGCAAAAGCAAAACTTTTTTCTCTCACTACATTATTCTTCATTTTCTCCTCCCGATAATGGTCAGGCAACCATACCGGTTCGAAGCTGTAAATACAAGAGAGGGTATGGGAGAATCGTCGCCCATCCGCCATTTTTCATTTTTAACTTTTAATTTTTAGTTTTTAATTTAATAACCAAGGAGTCGCTTATGAATATCGATCAATTGCAGGATACGATCAACGCCTGTCGCTTCTGCTTCATGTGCCGCCATCTGTCGCCGGTCGGCAACGTCACGTTTCGCGAGGCCGACACGCCGCGCGGCCGGGCTTTGCTCGCCGGAAAATTGCAGCAGAATATCAAGAGTTTTAATCCGGATTATGTGGAAACTTTTTATCGGGCGGAACTGTCCGCCGCCTGCCGTTGCCACTGCGTCAGCCACTATGACGAAGCTGGCTTGATTCTGGCGGCGCGGCGCGATCTCGTCGACGCCGGACTGACGCCGGAACGGGTTAAAAAGTTGTCGGCGGAATTGCAGCAGGTTGAGTTTAAGGTTGAAGGTTCCGGCGAGGTGCTCTATTACGTCGATCTCTACAGTACGAAAGCCCGGGCGCCGAAAGGCTGTAAAAACATCTCCGGCGGCGATGCCGGCAAAGCGCTGGAAGTTCTCGGATTTGTTCGGGAAGCCGATGCCGTTTTTACGAAATTTCAGGCGGCGGTAAAAGATTCCGGATGCAAAACCGTTGTCACTTCCGATCCGGCCGAATATGACTTTTTGAAAGCGCGGTTGCCATCCGTGAAAGTCTTGCATTCCTCCGAATTTCTCGAAGGCAAAAAAGGAACCGGGACCGTCTACTATCTGGACAGCGATTATCTGAAAAATTATCAGAAAAAAATGACCGCGCCGCAGGAACTTTTGAAACGGCTCGGCTATACGCTCAAGCCGTTCGGCACCAATACGGAAGAATCCTATACCGCCGGCGAAGGCGCGGTGATTTACGACCGGCTTTATCCGGAACTGACGGCCAAAATGTGCGAACGAATCGCCGGTCTGGCCGACGATCCGGCAGCGGATGTGCTGGTTACCTCGTCGCCGTATACCAAGTTCGTGTTGAACAAATATACGCCGCAACTAAAAGTGCTGCTGCTGGATGAAATCGCAACCGAAGGAATCTGATCATGGCGCTGGTAACTTTCAACGAAATTCTGCCGCCGGCCCGGAAAGCGGGCCGCGCCGTCGGGGCGTTCAATATCGCCAATTATGAGACCGCCAAGGCCGTCATGATCGCCGCCACGGCGGAAAAACAGCCGGTCATCATTCAGGTTTACCAACGACTGATGAGCGATCCTTATATCGGGGCGCTCGCCGCGATGATGCGGAATCTGGCCGAAAAAACTTCTCTGCCGGTCGCGGTTCATCTCGATCACGGCGTGTCGTTCGAACAGGTCGAACTGGCGATTGCCTGCGGTTTTACCTCGGTGATGTTCGACGGCTCGCAACTGCCGTTTGCCGAGAACGTGGAACAGACCCGGCGGGCGGCGGAATACGCCCACCGCCACGGCGCGACCATCGAAGGCGAAATCGGTCACGTACCCGCCAACGGCACTGACGAAGTACAGCATATTCCGCTTTCGACGCCCGAAGAAGCGGCGGAATTCGTCCGGCAAACCGGCGTCGATGCCTTGGCGGTATCCGTCGGCACTGCCCACGGCTACTATAGACAGGCGCCGCATCTGGCCCTCGAACTGGCCGGACAAATCCGGGACGCGGTGTCGATTCCGCTGGTTCTCCACGGCGGGTCGGGAACACCCCACGACCAGGTGCAGGCGGTCATTCGCCAGGGGTTTGCCAAAGTCAACGTGGCTACCGAATTTCAGCACACGTTTCAACTGCGGTTGCAACAGGAGTTGCAGAAGCTCGACGGCAAATTTCTGCCGCTGGACAAGTTGACGGTTCCGGCCACCGAAGCCGCTGCCGAACACTTGCGACAATTGATCCGCTTGTTTGCGATGGTTGACTGAACGTGACTTTTCGTTTTGCCTCTTCACCAGAATTTATGGGTGAACTGCGGTTCCGGCAGGTCACCCAGCTGGTGATATAAGGCGACTTTGGCGATTTCGAGCGACCGAAACCCGAAAGCTTTTCTGATGGTCAGATTAAC
>Ga0160425_1004023_pt1 | contig 10271 bp, 7 predicted proteins | sample BioMet8_FD_108193 | JGI IMG/M metagenome (GOLD analysis project Ga0160425, IMG submission 108193) | Microbial communities from bioreactor (seeded with sewage sludge) at Lawrence Berkeley National Lab, California, USA - Biofuel... | ecosystem: Engineered > Bioreactor > Anaerobic > Unclassified ...
AAGCATCAAATGGCTGGTCCGAACACGACTAGCCAAAGCTTTGCAACTTTGTCCAATTTGGACATGCAACAATGTCCAAAAATGTTTTGCAACTTTGTCCAAAAAGTACTTGCAAAAAACAACAGAGGATGCAGTAGTACTTGCTGTTGTGGATAAAAGCTATGATAAAGATGACTATATATTTGATTATGGCTTAGTAAAATAGAAAAAAATATTATTCATTTTGAAATGAAGTTTTTTTTATAAAAGGGTCAGTAAATATCAAAATATTAATCTGTATTTAGTGATAGAAATGTCAGAAAGGATATTAAAATATGAAGGCGCTGATATTAAACTCCGGCATGGGCAGTCGGATGGGGGTTCTTACTTCTGAGCATCCTAAATGCATGACAGAAATTTCGTCCCAGGAAACCATTCTTTCCCGTCAGCTTAAAATGATTGCCGAGTCAGGCATCAAAGAAGTGGTGATGACAACCGGTCTTTTTGATAATGTTTTGGTAAATTACTGCCAGAGTCTTGATCTTCAAATTCATATTACTTTTGTAAAGAACCCTGTTTATGATAAGACGAATTATATTTATTCTATCTGCTGCGCAAGAGAGTACCTCGAGGATGACATTATTCTGATGCATGGCGATCTCGTATTTGAGAACACGGTACTTGATGCAGTTATTGCATCCCCCCATAGCTGTATGGCTGTTTCGTCTATACTTCCGCTGCCTGAGAAAGACTTTAAAGCAGTAGTTCGGAACGGGCATATCACCAGGGTAGGAATTGAATTCTTTAATGAGGCATATGAAGCACAGGCACTGTATCATCTTTACAAGAGGGATTGGAAGATCTGGCTTAATAAGATTATCGAATTCTGCGAATCGGGAAAGGTTAATTGTTATGCGGAGGATGCTTTGAATGAGATTACGGATATCTGCAGGATTTATCCGCTCGATATAAAAGACCAACTTTGTGCCGAGATTGATAATCAGGATGACTTTGCTATAGTGACTGATAAGCTGGCACGAGTAGAAAAACGTACAGTGTATATGTGCTTCTCTGCAGATATGATTCATAGTGGGCATATTGCTATCATAAAAAAAGCGCAGCATCTCGGGAAGCTTATTATTGGAGTTCTTTCCGATGAATCGGTCATTTCCTATAAGAGATTTCCGCTTCTTCCTTATACAGAGCGTAAGGCGATGTTCGAGAATTTTGTCGGTGTTTATAAGGTAGTTGAGCAGAAGACCCTCTCCTATAAAGAAAACCTTGAGAAATACCATCCGGACATTGTAGTGCATGGCGATGATTGGGTGACCGGCTTCCAAAAACCAATCAGAGATGAGGTTGTTTCAGTTCTTGCTTCCTATGGTGGGGAGCTTGTTGAGTTCCCCTATTCTAAGAATGAGGAATATGCGGAAATCGAGAAGAGGACCAGATCGGATCTTGCATTGCCGGATATCCGTCGTGGAAGACTTAGAAAAGAACTTGAAATGAAGGGCCTTGTGACCGCAATGGAGGCTCATGACGGGCTGACAGGACTGGTGGTGGAAAATTCGGTTGTTTATCAGGATGGCAGAGCGCATCAGTTTGATGCAGTGTGGATCAGTTCTCTCTGTGATTCCACCGCAAAAGGCAAGCCGGATATAGAACTTGTTGATATGACAAGCCGGTTCCGTACGATTGAGGATATTATTGAAGTTACCACCAAGCCTATTATTTTTGACGGGGATACAGGCGGAAGGACAGAGCACTTTGTATATACGATAAGATCGCTTGAACGTTTGGGTGTTTCCATGGTTATCATTGAGGATAAGACCGGTCTTAAGAAGAACAGCCTGTTTGGAATCGAAGTTAAACAGATGCAGGATAGTATTGAAAACTTCTGTGTGAAGATCAGGGCAGGCAAGAAGGCGCAGAAGACAAAGGAATTTATGATCTGTGCACGGATAGAAAGCCTGATCCTCGAACGCGGCATGGAGGATGCGCTTACAAGGGCTTTCGCTTTTGTTGAAGCCGGGGTTGATGCTATTATGATCCATAGCCGTAAGAAGGATCCTGCAGAGATCTTTGAGTTTCTGGAGAAGTTCAGAGAGAAGGATAAGTTTACAGCAATTGTATTGGTTCCAACAGCTTTCAATTCCGTGACGGAGGAAGAATTTAAGACGCGGGGAGCAAATGTTATTATCTATGCCAACCAGCTTATGCGGGCCCAGGTTCCGGCAATTCAGGCGGCGGCAAAGATGATTCTTGAAAACCATAGGGCAGAAGAGTGTGATAATATGCTGATGCCATTTGAGGAAATTATTCGTTTGATCCCGGAAGAAAGGTAATATCTTATCACTTTAGATAGTACCCTCTTTATCATGGATAGAGCCATAAAGTAAAAATGGAGATTAAATCTATGAAAGTAGAAAAACTGGTAGATATTCTTGGGACAGATTTCTTTACAGGAGTTCCGGATTCACAGCTAAAGCCCTTTGTAAACTATCTTATGGGAACCTATGGTATTGACCCTAAGCACCATGTCATTGCTGCCAATGAAGGAAACTGCGCAGCTCTTGCTGCAGGATATCATCTTGCTACAGGAAAGGTTCCGGTAGTATACATGCAGAATTCCGGTGAAGGCAATATTATTAATCCGGTCGCATCCCTTCTGAATGATAAGGTTTATGCGATTCCGGAAATCTTTATTGTCGGATGGAGAGGTGAACCCGGAATCCATGATGAGCCTCAGCATATCTACCAGGGACAGGTTACTGTAAAACTTCTGGAAGATATGGATATCAAATCATTTATCATTGACAGGGAGACTGCGGATGCAGAAGTAGAACGGGCGATGGAAGAATTCAGGAAAGTTCTTGCTGTTGGAAAAGATGTGGCCTTTATTATCAGAAAGGGGGCTCTTTCAACAGATGTGAAGGTAAAGTACGAAAACGAAAATAAGATGGTTCGAGAGGAAATTATCCGGCATATCGTAAAGGCATCAGGCGAAGATCCGATCGTATCTACAACGGGTAAGGCCAGCCGTGAGCTGTTTGAGACAAGGGCTGCCAATGGGCAGAGCCATAAGTATGATTTTCTGACGGTAGGTTCCATGGGACACAGCTCTTCAATCGCTCTCGGCGTCGCAATCAATAAACCTGATACAAGGATCTGGTGTATAGATGGGGATGGTGCAGTTTTGATGCATATGGGCTCAATGGCAGTTCTTGGTGCAAACGGTCCTGAGAATTTGATTCATGTGGTCATCAATAACGGCGCCCATGAGACTGTTGGCGGTATGCCGACGGTGGCTTCCAGGATTGATCTGGTTGCTATCGCAAGTGCTTGCGGTTATCTGAATGCCACATGTGTGGATAACTTTGAAGATCTGGACAGGGAACTTGAAGCTGCAAAGAACAGACATGAGCTAAGTTTTATTGAAGTAAAGTGCTCTATTGGCGCAAGAGCAGACCTTGGGAGACCTACAACAACGGCACTTGAAAACAAGCAGAGCTTTATGAATTATCTGAGAACACTATAATTGTCAAAAATATTCTGATTTTTTGCCTGCCGGTGTGTCGGGGAGATGGAACCCGCAGACAAAATAAAACACAGCGGCCGCGGCCGCTGTGTTTTATAGAGACTGTTTTGATGCTGTTTCATGTGTTCTGTCTGATGCTCACCTCTTGGACTTATCGTAAATTTCTCCCAGCGCTTTCGGCGCCTGATTGTGTTTTGACAGGAAAATGAGAAGGAGCAGGGTCAGCACATACGGAAGGATCATTACAAGATCGGAATAGCTGCTCGGCATGCCGAGTGCCTGTACGATCTGGTATCCGGCGGATCTTGCAAATCCGAACAGCAGGCAGGCGAACAGGGTCGGAAGGATGGTCCAGTTGCCGAAGATCAGGGCGGCGATCGCAAGATAGCCGTAGCCTACATAGATATCTCCCGAGAACTTGGCGGAGATCGAATAGGCAAAGGAGATGCCGGCCAGACCGGAGAGCGCGCCGGACATCATGACTGCCGCGTAGCGGATTTTGGAAACATCCAGTCCTGCGGCATCCACTGCCTGGGGATTGTCTCCGCAGGCTCTTAAATGCATTCCGAAGGGCGTGCGGTACAGCAGATACCAGGCGGCAATTGCCAATACAAGGATGATCAGTTCAAACGGATAGATGTTGGTAAAGAAAGCGCCTAAGACCGGAATGGAGGAAATTCCCGGAACGGTGAACCGTGCCGAAACGCCTAAATTGATCTTGTCGGATGCAGCGCCGAAAACATTGCGGTTGATCGTCTTTGTCAGGAAAACCGTAAGGGCCATTGCCAGGATGTTGATCACAACACCGCTGATGACCTGATTTGCCTTAAAGCGGATGCACATCACCGCATGCAGCAGGGAAAAAATTATACCGCCGAGAATGGCAAAGAGCATGGCGGAGTAGTACGGCAGCTGGGAATTGGCTCCCGCCTTCAGTCCGATGATATAGGCAAGAAGCGCACCGGTAAACGCACCGAAGCCCTGCAGGCCTTCCAGCGCGAGGTTTGTGATCCCGCTTCTTTCACTGTATATGCCGCCGATCGCCATGATGAACAGAGGCAGCGCAAAGGACAGTCCGTCAATGATGATGTTGTTGATGCTATTCATGCTGCGGCCCTCCTTTCCGTTCTGCAAGCTTTTCTTTCAGTCTTGTCCCCAGAGTCAGATAGAAAACACTGCAGGCGGCGGAAAGCAGGATCAGTCCCGTTATGACGGGAGCAATTTCCGCTTCCAGTCCGGCCTGAGAACTCATATAGGTGGAGCCCTTGTCGATGATTTGAATTAAGAAGGAGGCAACCAGTATCCCGATGGGGTTGTTTGCGCCGAGAAGGGAAACGGCAATGGCATCAAAACCGGTTGACGGAAGAATCTTGGGCTGGATGGAAGCGTAGTAGCCGAGAAAATAGGTTACACCTGCAAGCCCTGCCAGGCCTCCGGAAAGAGCCATGGAGGAAACCATGTTGGTGCCGACCCGGATGCCGGCATATTTTGCTGCTGTCCGGTTTAAACCCACCGCTTTCATCTCATATCCGAAAACGGTTTTATCAAACAGGAACTTGACCAGAAGAGTGACGGCTATCGCGATCAGAAAACCGATCGGCAGATCATATTTATAACCTCCGATCACGGTCTGATGCAGTGTAAGCCGTGAGGCTCCCGAAATCTCACGGGACTGTCTGGAAACCGGATCCACAAAGAAGGTGTTGATGAAGAAGCTGATCACGTACTCTGCAATATAATTCAGCATGATCGAGGATACCACTTCGTTGATGTTGAAACGGTATTTCAGAAAGCCGATCAGTGCGCCTATGCAGGCACCTACGATAATCCCGACCAGGATCACAAGAGGTTTGGCTGCCGGTGCCGCAAGACTGCTGTAGCCCACCGTGATGGAGGCAATAAATCCCGCCGTCAGCATCTGCCCGGATACGCCGATATTGAACAGTCCGGACTTGAGGGCTACGGCAACGGCGAGAGCCGCAAAGATCATCGGCGTCCAGAAATCCACAAAACTGCTGAAGTCGGTAAGAATACTTTTTCCTCCGGCGTATTTTCCTTTCAGTGCCAGTCCGCAGCCCTGCAGCAGATTGTAGTAGGCCTGCAGCGGATTCTTCCCGAGTATGGCGATTACGATTGCTCCCAGGATCAGACCGAAAAGAATGGATATCAGCGCGATCCAGAGCATGCTTTTTCTTTTGCCCGTCATTCTTTTTTCACCCCCATCATATACTCGCCCACTTCCTGTGCGGTTAATTCTGACGCAGGTGCGATCTTGTTGATCGAACCGTTGTAGATGACGGCGATCGTGTCTGCCAGATTCATGATCTCGTCCAGTTCAAGGGAAATGAGAAGAATGGCTTTTCCTCTGTCCCGCTCCGCAATGATCTGCCGGTGTATGTTTTCGATCGCGCCGATGTCAAGTCCCCGGGTAGGCTGTACAAAGATCGTGAAAGGACTGTCCTCTTCAATTTCCCTTCCTACGATCGCCTTCTGCTGGTTTCCTCCGCTCATGGACCTGACCGTGGTTATTCCGCCCTGGCCGCTGCGGATATCATATTTTTCAATCAGTTCCTCACCATATTTATGAAATTCGGCAGAACGCAGGATTCCCTTCTTTTCCAGCGGTTCCCGGTAATAGCGTCTCAGAGCCAGATTATTGTCCAGGGTGAAATCAAGGATCAGCCCCACGGACTGTCTGTCCTCCGGAATATAGGAAATGCCCGTCCGGTTACGCTCCCGGACAGAGGCTTCCGTGATTTCCTTTCCCTTCAGAAGAATGTGTCCTCCGGAAATCTTCATCATCCCCGTAATGGCATCCGCGATTTCCACCTGTCCGTTTCCGGAAACGCCGGCAATGGCAAAAATTTCTCCGGCTCTTACGGAAAAGCTGACGTGGTTTACTACCGTGAATTTTTCCTCATTCTGTACCGTCAGGTCTTCGGTGCGGAGTATGACTTCTCCGAATTGCGCCGGTTTCTTTTCGGAAACAAAGGAGACCTCGCGTCCCACCATGAGATTTGCCATTTCCCTTGTGGAGGTATCCGCAACATTCCGGATGTCGATCAGCTCGCCTCTTCGAAGTATGGCACAGCGGTCGGCGACCTGTTTGATTTCCTCCAGTTTATGGGAAATCAGAATGATGGTCTTTCCGCCGTCACGAAGTTTCCGTATGATTTCCAGGAGAGATTCGATCTCCTGCGGCGTCAGCACAGCGGTCGGCTCATCGAAGATCAGTATTTCCGCTTCGCGGTAAAGCATTTTGAGAATTTCCACCCGCTGTCTGGTGGAAACATTTATTTCGGAAATCACCTGTTTCGGATCCACTTCCAGACCGTATTTTCTGGACAGTTCGGAAATCTGTTCATTTGCTTTTTCGATATCTACGCAGGGAAGAAAGCCCAGGGCCTTTTTTTTCGGCTCCATCCCGAGAATGATATTTTCTGCAATCGTATAGTTGGAGACCAGTTTAAAATGCTGATGAACCATGCCGATATTCAGCTCCGTAGCATAACCGGGAGAGGAGATTGCTTCTTTTTTTCCGCGAATCCAGATTTCACCTTCATCCGGTTCATACATGCCGAACAGCATGCTCATCAGTGTGGATTTCCCTGCACCGTTTTCTCCCAGCAGGGCATAGATCTCACCTTTTTTGATCTGGATGGTCACATCGTTATTTGCGATAATGCCGGGGAAACGTTTGGTAATATGCTTCATTTCCACAATATAGTCCATGAGCTGCAGTACCTCCGCTTAAAATTCTTCCTCTGTATCAGAAAGGCACAAGGAGAATGGACCTCCCTGTGCCCGGTTTATAGCAGGATTGACTTACTGGCTGAGTCCCGTAAAGTTATCGGGGGTCAGGTTGTTGAAGTTTGCCGCCGGAACAATTGCACCGTTCTTTACCTTGGCAAAAGCTTCCGTGATCTTGGAAATGGCATCATCGCTTAACTGGCATCTGTCTTTTGCACTGACAAAACCGGTAGAGTCGGTGTCTGCGCCAAGCAGTGCGTTTTCACCCTTGAAGGTGCCGTTTTTTACATTGTTCAGCTGCAGGGTCACATTCTTGTCCATGATCTTCAGAGCAGAGGTCAGGATGATGTTGCTGCTGCCGTTCTTGCCGTCATCGAACTGATCAACGTCGCAGCCGATGCAGTATACGTCTTTGGCTTCTTTGGCCGCGGTAAATACGCCGTTGCCGGAACCGCCTGCCGCAACAAACATGATGTCCACGCCTGCATCGATCAGAGCTTTGCCGACCACCTTGCCGGTTGCTTCATCTGAAAAGTTACCGACATAGTTTCCGCCGACATTTTTATTTGTGACATCTTTTCCTGCATAGGAAGGAAGTTCCACACATTCTGCTTTGGCACCGTAATTCTTTACGGCATAGTTTACACCGGACATGAAGCCGAACTGGTAGTTTACGTTGGAAGGATAGGCAATGCCGTTTACAACCGCAACTTTGCCGGACTTGGTGGAAAGTGCTGCCGCAACGCCTGCGCAGAAGCCGCTTTCCTGTTCCTTGAACTGCATGGCATAGACATTGGCGCAGGTCGTTTCCTTGCCGTCCGCACCGGTAGGATAGGTATCTACCAGGATAAAGTCCACATCCGGATTTTCTTCCGCGAGTGTGCCGATTCCCGCAAACTGGAAACCGCAGCAGACAATGACATCATAATCCGCTACAATATCCGAAACCGCCTTGATCGCCGCGGCGGGATCGCCGGTGGATTCTCTGACCGGAGTCACCTTGCTGTCCGGATTCTCTTTGATGAAGGCAAGAATTCCGTTGTAGTTATTCTGATTGAAGGATCCGTCGTCTACGCCTGACGGGGAGCTTACGATTGCGATCTTAAGAGCGCTCTTTCCCTTACCGGCTGTTGAGCCGGCTGTCGTGGCTGCCGCTGCTGCTTTTGTTTCCGCTGCCGTGGTTGCTGCTGCCTTTGTTTCCGCTGCCGTGGTTGCTGCTGCCGTTTCCTTTGCCGCTGCTGCCGTTGTGCTTCCGGCAGAGCTGCCGCAGCCGGCAAGAAGACCGGCAGTCATTGTGAATGCAAGAACGATACTCAGTAATTTTTTCATAAATTTCTTTCCTCCTTAATTATAAATGTCTGCAATCAATAAAATAATCTAACCGCATTGTTGCACAAATGGATGCAAATTACAAGGTACTTATATGAGACTTACATAAGACGGAAACCGGATTTGAAAGCCCGGGAAGAAAAGGCTGTTTCAAAATCCGAAAGCGCATGCCATTCGATGTCCGGCAGCGTGATTTTTTTCCGGGAAAGCAGGTTCAGCGCCGGTTCAAAGGGACCGCAGCGGCTGCCGACTATGGTGATCTCATTTACCACATAATGGCTCATATCCAGCTGCACGGATCCCGCATAGGTGCTTTTCAGAACGATGGTCCCTTTCCGCCTGACAAGGAGACCGGCAAGCTGAATGCCCTGCGGCGACCCGGAAGCTTCCGCCACAAGCTCATATGTATCCGCGATTTCCGGTTCTCTGAAATCCGCTGCCCTGTTTTCTGTGAGGAACGGTGCATAGTCTTTTGTCATTTTTATTTTGGCATAAGGGCGGAAACGTTCCAGCTTTTCGGGATGCTTTCCGATCACGGTCAGGTCAACCCCGCTGAGGGAAAGCACCTGTGCGGTCATCAGCGCCAGTCTGCCGTCCCCGATGACAGCCGCTTTCCCTGCCGGATCCACATGGACCTGGGAAGGGATTTCCAGAGCAGCCGCCAGCGGTTCCGTATAGGCTGCCTGTTCCGGGGGAAGCCCTTCCGGCACTTCATGCAGCAGATGGTCCGCCAGTATCATGTATTCCGCAAAACAGCCGTCAAGTCCGTCCATGCCGATCACTTTGCGTTTTGGACAGTGTTTTTCCCGGCCGCTCCTGCAGTAGAGACAATGCCCGCAGCCTTCGTTCAGCTCTCCTACGACCATTTTTCCGAGAAGTTCCGGCCGGCCTTCGCTCTTTTCTGCAATGCCTACAAATTCATGACCCATGATGCCCCGGAAATCCGGCCGGTAACCCTTCAGGATCTCCCGGTCGGTACTGCATATTCCTGCCAGCAGGATCCGGATCCTGCTGTGCCCCGGGGCAGGTTCCGGTACAGGAAGATCTTCCCGGTAAACTGCTCTTTTTCCGTCAAAATAGATTCCGCGCATTTCTTTTGCCTCCCGGTCTCTATTCTATCATAAACCATCCTGAAAAGACTGAAAAACCGTGTTGTAAGAGACAAAAAATCTGAAAAATCCGCGCGGCAGGGAACCGGAAAATTCGAATTTCGTAAGACCGGGGAATCTGCATCACGGGAGACTGAAAAATCCGTGCCGGGGGGTGTCCGTGCCGCGCATGGCTTTTGACGTTCCTGAAAACGATACAAACGACAGGTTTTCTGCCTATTTTCTTAGGCAAATTGTAAGCATTTTTCCTTGTAATCCACACTATATATGGTACAATAATCTACAGGTGTAACTAAAATTTTGCATTATGTTAATGATGTGGCCGCCAAAAGCAATATCACGGATTGCTCCCGCAAGCCTGCGTGGGAAACGGACTTTTGGCACTGATATCATGTTAATGATGTGGCCGCCAAAAGTAATATCACGGATTGCTCTGCACTTCGTGCTCCCGCAATCCTGCCAACCATTCGGAATTCATGGGGCCCCTGCCCCACTTCTGTCTGCGCTTCGCTGCGGTCGTTGCAGAACAGACATCCACTGGATGTCTTGCAACTCATGTTTGGGCG
>Ga0160425_1004030_pt1 | contig 10266 bp, 8 predicted proteins | sample BioMet8_FD_108193 | JGI IMG/M metagenome (GOLD analysis project Ga0160425, IMG submission 108193) | Microbial communities from bioreactor (seeded with sewage sludge) at Lawrence Berkeley National Lab, California, USA - Biofuel... | ecosystem: Engineered > Bioreactor > Anaerobic > Unclassified ...
ACTGATTTCGGCGGCGAGATCCGACTTCGAACGGGCTCCCGAACCGAATATTTGAGAACCGGAAACGTCGATCAGGAAGATGACGGTCAGCTCGCGCTCTTCGGAGAAGCGCTTCACGTGCGGCGAACCGGTGCGCGCCGTGACGTTCCAGTCGATGGAGCGCACGTCGTCGCCCGGCACGTACGGGCGCACCTCGTCGAACTCAACGCCTTGGCCCTTGAACACCGAATGGTAATCGCCGGAAAGACGCTCGTCGATCAGGTGCGTGGTGAGGATCTTGATCTTCCCCACCTGCTTCATGAGTTCTGTTGTGTCGATGGACATAAGTAAAAGGTAATAAGTAAGAGGTGCCTCGATTGAAGAAAAGCTTGAGTGGTGTTTACCCTGGTGTTAATGACTGCGGTTTTTCGAATTTTCCGAAAGGGGATCTTTTGAAAGCAACATACCTATTACCTTTTACTTATGCCTTTTAACTTCCTCACGGCACGGGGATTTCGCTTAGGATTTTCGTAATCACGGCGTCCGTCGAAACCTCTTCCGCTTCGGCTTCGTACGTCAGCATGATGCGATGGCGCAACACGTCGTGGGCGATTTCCTTCACGTCCTGAGGCGTCGCGTACGCGCGGCCGTGCATCATGGCGTTGGCGCGCGCCGCCAAATTGAGGCACAGCGTCGCGCGCGGCGAGCCGCCCATTTGAATCTGACCTGCGAGGTCTTCGAGTTTGAACGCCTTGGGGTCGCGCGTGGCAAAGACGATGTCCAGAATATAGTCGCCCACTTTCTCATCGCAATAGACCTGTTCCAGCGTGTCGCGCAGGGCCGTCACATCGGCGGCGCTGATGACCGGCTCAACGGAGATGGTCTGCTTTTGCGCGAAGCGGTTCATGATGCGGCGCTCGTCATCGCGCGAGGGGTGCGTGATCAGGCACTTCAGCATGAAACGGTCGACCTGGGCTTCGGGCAGGGGATAGGTGCCTTCCTGCTCGATCGGATTCTGTGTGGCCATCACCAGGAACGGCGCAGGAAGCTTGTAGGTGTTTTCGCCGATGGTGACCTGATGTTCCTGCATCGCTTCGAGCAGCGCGCTCTGCACCTTGGCGGGAGCGCGGTTGATTTCATCCGCCAGCAGCAGGTTTGTAAAGACGGGGCCTTTCTTCGGCGTGAACGTCGCGTCTTTCGGGTTATAAATCATGGTGCCGATCACGTCGGCCGGCAACAGGTCCGGCGTGAAGGAGATGCGCTGGAACTGGAGTCCCAGCGCGTCCGACAGCGTGCGCACAGACAGCGTTTTGGCAAGTCCGGGCACACCTTCGAGCAGAATGTGTCCGCCGGTGATGAGTGCGATCAAAAGACGGTCGATCAACTTTTCCTGCCCGACGATGACCTTGTTGACTTCTTGGCGGATTTTCGTCAGCGTTTCCGCTTGGGCTGTGACAAGATTGGTTGTTTTTTGCAGATCCATAAGTGTTAGCCGAGTGTGAGGTTGAATGATGCAATACGGGGACGTTGGGCGGCTTGGCCATACGGGGTCAAGCCGCCCGACCGGTGTTTATTTCGTTTGCGTTTCGTTTTTCTTGGAGTCGTCTTTCTTGGGCTCCTCTTTGGCCTTCACGAAGTCGGCATGCGACTTCGTCATGTTTTCCGCAGTGTAAGAAGGAATGGTGAACGTCCACTTGCCGACCTTGGCGTTAAACGCGTCGATTTTCTTTGTGAGTGTCGCGTTTTCAGTCGCGTTGGTTCCAGCCGGTGTAAAACTGCCTTTGATTTTGAAATAGCGGTCTGTGCTGTTGGTGACGGCCGCGCCGACCCACGCGGTGTAGTGCTCGCCATTTTTCAGCGACACGGAGAAGACGGTGCCGGTTGACATTCCGAGCTGAGCTTCGGTCAGGGCCGGATCTGCGACGGAGTTGAAGTTGAGGTAGTTCAGCGCCGATTCGACGCCATAGCTTTTCGAGGTGTCGAACTCCTCTTTCGCCGCAAGACTATCCAACGCCCACGTGCCGTTCACTTTCGTGAGCTTGGCGGTCTGACCGTTCTTGGCGATCTCGATGGAGGTCATGTCCGCGGCGGGGACGGTGGCGATCTGCGTGTCCAGCCAGCTCTTGGGGTCGCCGTCAAAGGACTCCAACGTTTCCTTCACAAGAAACACCGTGTCGGCACCTGCGGCTGAAACGTAGCGGCCGTCGGGATAACCGCCGCCGCCGCCCATCGCGTCCTCGCCGCCCGAAGACGCGCGCATGTGCTTGGGCCCCAGGCGCAGTGTGGCCAGCGATTTGCCGTTGGCGTTCTGAAGGTCGACCAGCGTGGGGGCGTTGAGTTTCTTGCCGGTGGCCACATGGCCAATCTTGAGATCTTTCAGCTTCAGCAGGTTCTCTCTGATTTTGGCGATGTCGGCCGGGTAGCCGAAGAGCGTTTTGATACACCAACCGTTATCGGCACTTTCGAGAACCAGTTTCTTGGTGCCCGACGGTCCGATTTCGACCCGTTGCACGTCGCTGAGGTCAACTGACGGAAGCACCGGTTTGCCGACAAGCGCAGGCGTTTTCATTTTCTTGCTGGCATTGCTGAAATAGGCGAGTCCGGCAAGCACGGCCGCAGCGGCCGTAAGAACAATGAGCTTTTTGGTTGTCATACGATGGATTCTCCAGAAAAGATGGGCAGGCCGGGGGGCACCTGCCCTAGGGGTAACATAAAAAGCGGAATTAACGTTTCCGGCGCTGAATGCCGTGGAAGATGCCGAACCCGATCACAAACAAAGGAATCAGCGCAATGTTGAGGACCTTGAGCGTCAGACCGAGATGCTCGATTTCGCTGTTGAGGTTTTTGCGGACTTCCTTGAGCTGTTTGCGGGTATCGGCCTGCGTCTTGCGGAACTGTTCCAGTTCGGCCTCCTGCTCCTTGGAGAGAATCAAGCGCTCGTTGCCGGTCTTCTTCTGCTGGAGCGCGCTGAGGCGCTGCTGAGTCTCCTGAAGGGCAGACTCAAGGCGTTGCTCTTCGGACTGCCACTTGCGCATAGCTTTGGCCTCCAGCGCATCCACCTTTGTGAACGGGCGATTGAATTCGCCGCGCGAGCGCACGCCGATCAGCTCTTGGCGTCCGGCGAACTGTTCGACCGTGTTGCCGAACAGCGTCAGGTTGTCGTTGATCGGCTGTGCGATGTTGCCGAACAGCGTATTCGCCGTCTGAACGCAGAAACGGTCGTTCAGAAAATCGGTGTCGCCGAACAGCATCACCGTGCTTGTCCCGGACGTCAGCAGATTGGGCGCGCTGTTGGTGGTGGAGCCTTCGACGCCTTTCGGAAACGCCGTCTTAAACGTGCCCTGCAGACGGGCCGCCAGCACGCGCTTGGCGCCGTCGGGCTTAAGCTGGGCGCGCATTGCGCTCATGCCGAACTGCGCATTCATTTGATCGATCAGGCAGGCGTTATCGGACGAGCTGACAATGAGCGGAGTAAAGGTCAGTTCTTTCGGTGTGTTGGCCGAAAAGGCACCGGCGAACGGCATCATGACCTGCGAAAGCTGGGCCGTGAGAAGATCGCCCTTGACCAGATTGTCCTGTCCCAAGGAAAGAAAAGCCGGGTTATCCTCAACTTGACCGTTGCCGCCGTTGAGCTTGGTGGAGCAACTCAGATCGGCCACGACTTTCGAGCTGTCGAAAGTGATTCCCCATGCCTCAAAGAGTTTGCCCAGCGTGGACGGACCGGCTCCACCGCCGCCCATCTGCATCATCATCTGGTTCTGCTGGCTCGATTCGAAGTCGGAGACACTGAAGGGATCTACACAGGCGATCAGCCGTCCACCGCGCAGGACAAACTGGTCGATGGCGAACAGGGTCTTGTCGGACAGATTTTTGGGATGGATCACAATCAGCGTCTTCACGTCCGCGTCGATCGCGTCGGCGTCGGTCTTGATTTCACGCACCGTGTAGTCTTTGCGCAGGTCTTGGAAGGCCGTCCAGCCCTGATTCTGCTGGCGGCGCCGCTGCATCATCATCATCGGGTTTTCCTGCGAGCCCAGCACGTCCAAACTGCTCAAAACGCCGATCACCGGCTTTTCGGGCCATGCGACCCGCGTGATGAGACGGGTGACATCGTATTCCAGAGTCGTTTCGGACCTGGGGTTGAACCCTGCGATCGCCTGCTCGTTATCGCCCGAAACGGCGACAAGGCCGAAATAGACGGGCTGACCGAACATGGACGTCTGCTGGGGTTCGATGCCGTATCGCTGGGCCCACTCTTCGGCGTCGGAGTCCGGTTTGGGATCATACGCTTCGAGCGACACCCGCCCTTTGCTTGCGAGGGCATATTCTTTCAGCAGGTCTTGGACTTGGTTTGCGTAGGTTTTCAGCCCCATCGGCATTTCCGACGAGCTGGAACTGAAATAAAACTTCAGAACCACATCGTTGGGAAGCTGCTTGAGGATGGCCTTCGAGCCGTGCGAGAGCGTGTACAGCTTTTCGCCGGTCAGATCGACGCGGAGGCGGAGGTTGGAGATGATCAGATCGGCGGCACCGATGATGACCAGCAGGAGCGCCAAGCCTGCGGCACCGGAGGTGATGCGCGAAAACGTTTTGTTTTTACTTTCGGACATATCGTAATTCCTTGAAAAGAAAGTGAGCGGTTAAACGATGTTCGCAACCGTGTTCACGAAGCCTTCCGATTGTCGGTCACCACGTGTGCGGCGGCCAGCATGAAGACAATCACACCGGCATAGTAGCCGATGTCGTAGAAGTCGATCACGCCGCGGCGCATGGCGTCGAAATGCTGCATCAGACTGCAGGCGGCGAGCGCGTTCACGAGGGAGGCGGGAACCCCCCAGCCGGAGATGGCATTGATGACGGGATCAAAGCCGATGATCAGCATGAACAAACAGATAGCCAGCGCAATGACGAAGCCGATCACTTGACTGCGTGAGAGCGCGGATGAAAACACGCCGATCGCCACGCAGGCGCCGGCCAGCAGCAGCGAACCCAGGTAGCCGCAGAAAATGGCCCCTAGGTCGGGATGCCCCAGCCAGGCGGTGGTCAGGACGACCGGGAACGTCAGCGCGAGCGCGATGCCGATGAAGGCCCATGCAGCCAAGAACTTCCCGACGAGCGTTTCGATCAGCGTGACGGGCAGTGTCAGCAACAGTTCAATGGTGCCGGTGCGGCGCTCTTCCGCCCACAGGCCCATTGTGGCCGCAGGCACCAACAGGAGGTAGACCCACGGGTGCCAGAAGAAGAACGGCGTCAGATTGGCCTGACGGCGCTCGTAGTACATCGTTACGCCGAACGTCAGAAAGCCGATCAGCACGAGGAATGCCACGAGGAACACATACGCCACGGGCGAGTCAAAGTAAGCTTTGAATTCGCGCTGAAAAATCGTTTTGATGCTGCGAAGATTACACATGGGCGGAGCCCTCCGTCATCGTCAGGTTGCGGAACACCATGTCGAGGCGTCCCTGGGGATCTTTAGCCCTGAGTTCGGCGGGTGTGCCGTTGGCGACAATTTGGCCGCCGGCGATGATGAGCGCGCGGGTGCAAACGGCGTCCACCTCTTCAAGGATGTGGGTCGAAACGATGATCGCCTTGTCGGCGGACATCTCTTTGATCATTTCCCGGACCACGAACTTCTGGTTGGGGTCGAGCCCGTCGGTCGGTTCGTCCATGATGAGCACTTGGGGGTCGTGCAGAATCGCCTGCGCGAAACAGGTGCGCTGGCGGTAACCTTTGGAGAGCGTCTCGATCGTCTGCTTGCGGACGTTTTCGAGACGGCTTTTGGCGATCGCGCCGTCGACCTTTTCCTTTAGCGTCTGACCTTCGTAGCCGCGGATGCGAGCAATGAAGGTGAGAAAATCTGTCACGGTCATGGTGTGATAACTTGGCGCGTTTTCCGGAAGGTACCCGATGCAGCGCTTGGCTGCGACGGGGTCGGAGATAATATCGTGCCCGCAGATTACGGCCGTGCCGCCTGTGGGTGGAAGGAATCCTGTGATCATGCGCATCGTGGTGGATTTTCCGGCGCCGTTAGGCCCCAGAAAGCCAAGAACCTCGCCTTTTTCGACAGAAAAGGTCACACCTTTCACTGCCTGGAACGAGCCGAAGTTCTTTTTCAGATTACTTACGGTCAGCATCCTGTTTCCTCTTTTTTAGTGTGGGCTAAGCATCCCTCGGGAAGAACCTTCGGGATGTCAAAAAGTCACTGCGCCCCTCCCTGTATGTGGGCGCATACTGAAATTAGCAAAACTTGTGCCATGGTGTCCATGTCCGTGTCAGAAAGGCAGATTGTGCTCTTTAATTTTGCGCTGGATGGTCCGTCGAGACAGGCCGAGCTGGTCGGCGGTGAGGGTCCGATTGCCGGCGTTCTGCTGGAGCTTGTTTTCGAGGATGGCCCGCTCGATCTGATCGAGCGTCATGCCGTCGGGGATGGTCAGCGACCCCGGTACCCCGGCTGGCGGACCGCCGACGGGTCTGGACGGGTTGCCGGGAAGCGTCACGGATTGCGCGGAAAGAACGCCGCATGGAGAAAGCAGCACGGCTGATTCAACGATGTTGCGCAGCTGCCGAACGTTACCGGGCCAGTCGTACGCTTCGAGCGCCGCATAGAAATCGGGCCGCACCGTGGTGATGTGCTTGCCGTTTTCGGCGGCGGTCCGCGCGATGAAACGGTCGGCCATGTGCCGGATATCCTCCTTGCGGTTCCGAAGGGGCGGAAGGCGGATGGTCACCACGTTGAGGCGGTACAGCAGGTCCTCGCGGAATTTGCCGTCCGTCACCAGCGCATCCAGGTTCTTATTGGTCGCCGAAACAAGCCGGACGTTCACTTTGATCACGTCCTTTCCTCCGACACGGTAGATTTCGCGTTCCTCCAACGCGCGCAGGAGCTTGACTTGGACGGAGGTGGGGGCGTCTCCGATTTCATCGAGAAACAGCGTGCCGCCGTCCGCGCGCTCGAATGCGCCCTTGTGGACGCCGACCGCCCCCGTAAACGCGCCCTTCTCGTGTCCGAACAGTTCGGATTCGAGCAGCGTTTCGGCAAAGGCGCCGCAGTTGACGGCGATGAACGGCCCCTCCGCGCGTTTGGAGTCCACGTGGAGCGCTCGCGCGACCAGCTCTTTGCCTGTGCCGCTTTCGCCGGAAATGAGAACCGTTGCGGACGTGTCGGCCAGCGTCTCGATTTGGGAGATCACCGTTTTCATGGCCGGAGACTCGGCGATGATCGAGGTCGTTGCGAAACGGTCGCGGATCGATTGGGAAAGCTTGTCGACCTGACGGCGCAGCCGAGAGGTTTCGTGGGCGCGGCGCAGTTTGGACTGGATGTCGTCGAGGTCCAGCGGCTTGGTCACATAGTCGTATGCGCCTTCATGCATGGCGCGTACGCCTGACTCGACCGAACCGTAGGCCGTCATGATGATGACCGGCACGGCGGCGTCCAGTTTGCGGAGCCGTGACAGCACCTCCAATCCGTCAATATCGGGGAGGACCAGGTCGCTCAGAACGACATCGGGGACCTGTTGTCGGAAGAGGTCCACACCGGCCACGCCTGTGGAAGCGCTCAGGGTTCGGAATCCGGCATCGGCGGCCACTTCGGCGACCGAGCGGGCGTTGTCGGGATCGTCTTCAATGATGAGCACGGTAGGTGTGTCGTTCATAAGGTTTAGGGTTTGGGTTTGGGGATCGATGTCGGTGACGGGGCCGCTGCGGGCGGTTCGGCGAGGGAGAGCGTGATGCGGATATCCGCGCCGCCCCCTTCGCGGGGCAGGGCCCGAATGTCGCCCCCGCAGCGGCGTACGGCGGTGCGGGCGAGGAAAAGACCGAGTCCCGTACCCTCGGGGCGTCCTGTGACAAACATCTCAAACACTTTTTCGCGCATGGTTTCCGGAATGCCGGGGCCGCGGTCTTCCACGTCCACGACGATGCGTTTATCGCAGACGGCAAGCCCGATTTGGATTTCGCTGCCCTTGGGGGCGAACTGGATGGCGTTCATGAGCACATTGAGAAACGCCCGCCGCAAGGCAAACGGATAGGCGGCGGCCTTTGGAATTTCGCCTGCGCGCTCCGTCCTGACCGAGACGCCGGCCTGTTCGATCCGGGGCGCCAGCGTGTCGGCGCACTCTTTGACGACGGCCTCGATATCGACCGGTTCCGGTTTTTCGTCGGCCGGCTTGGCGAGAAACAGAAACTCCTGAAAGACTTTGTCCATCCGGTCCATCGTGCGGGCGATCCTCTCCGACAGTTCGCGCACGCGTTCGGGGCGGAACCCGTCGGTGCGCTTCATTTCCCTCCCAAGCATTTGCGCGTCCAGTCGGACGGCGGACATGGGGTTGCGGAAATCGTGCAGAATGCCGTTGGCAAGCACGCCGGAGAAGGCGAGGTGTTCTTCTTGGCGTGACCGTTGTTCGCGGCGTCTGTCCCGGGCGACGGCGACGATCAGAACGACCGCGCAGACGGCGAACGACAGAATAAGCACCGCCGTCGAAAAGGCGAAAAGCGAGGAAACCAAATGTCGGGCGGTCAGCTCTTCAACGCCAACCGCTTCCCTCTTGAACGTGGCTTCCGTGATCACTTTGCTGCCGTCGCCGAGTCGGGTTTCGCGCGTTATGACGAAAACCGGCTGGCGGATGCCGCCGATTTCAAGCGTGCGCCGGGACATGACGGTGGCCGAATTTTTAAAAACGCCATTTGTGCCGACTTTCTTGGCGGGAGAGGGTCTGTTCAGGCCTCCGGCCTGACGGTGAAACACGGTAACCCCATCGCGCGACACGGAGACCGACTGCACGTCCCTGCGCACCGAAAATGCGCTGTCCACAATAGTGGAGAACTGCCGCCACTCGGCTGGGGCCGGATTGGTCGAGCAGGCGATCCCGAGTTCGCAAATCGCATTCAGCAGCGATTCGCCCTCTTGGAGGACCGATTCGGTCGCCTCCACGTGCGCCTGCCTGTCGTGCTCATCCTTTAGGAAGAAAAGCATCATTCCCGCCGCACCTGCGCAGGTGATCAGAACCGCCAAAAGAACAACGTCCAAGCGTCGTTCAACAAGAAAATGCTTAAAATCCATCATCTGGTTTGGCATTGGTTAAGCAGAGAATGTGCCGATTTTCTTTCTGAAAACGAAAAGTCCTCTATTTTCGGCATGTTTGAGAGTCATCGTAGCACAATGGAGGGGTTAATTCAATGCGCGCACGACAGATTGGCGCGCTTGTCGCGACTGTTTGACGCATCTCGGTCCGGTCTGTTTTTACGGTTTAGCGGGATTTGTTGTCCGGTTGCCGGACGAAACCGGCGATGCTTTAAAAATGTTGCGAGGTGGCATGTTTTCTGCTTTTGTTTGATCGGACTTTGGGGATTTCAATCCATGTCAGATGTTAAAGGAAAACTGATTCGTATCTGGGCGGGAATCGATCATCTGCTTCTCGCTGCGGTTTTTGTTCTTCTGGGCGTCTGGTCGTATTCGACATGGCAGCGACCTGTCTCTCCGGAGGGAGAGGGACATAATCTGACGCAGGATCAGCGTTCGAACGGGCCGGGGGTTCGCCCTCGTCCGTCTTCTTCGCGGGCCGTGGAGGGATTGCGCGTGTCGCTCGAAAATAACCGGATGATGTCGATCGCGCGTTCGATGGCCAACACGGCGTGGGAACGGGTTCCCGCTGCGCCGGCGATGGATATGCGCGAGGACGGAAAGAGTTACGAGATTTATTTTGCTCTGCCGGACGGCGTTGACCCCGCCGATGTGCGCGTGAGCACGCAAGGGTGCATTCTGACGCTGGCCATGGCTTCGGAGTCGGACGGCGCGATGATGGTGCAGCGCTTTCGCGTTCCGTGCATCATGGATCGCGACAAAAATATTGAAACGGCCGTATCCAACAGCGTGCTGTGCGTGCGGATCCGGTCATCGTTGAACGAGCCCTGACTTCGGGTGACGGCGTCTTCGGAAGCGCTTCATATTGTAGGCGCTTACGCTTGTTTGCGGTCCTTTTTCCGACTATAATCCGCACAATGATTTTAGAACAAAAGTCAAAGTCGCGGGTCGTTGCGATTGTCGGACGTCCCAATGTCGGCAAATCAGCCATTTTTAATCGGATCGCCGGAAAGAGGATCGCGATCGTTCACGACGAGAGCGGAGTGACTCGCGACCGCCTTATGCGGGAGGTTGACTGGGACGGCCAGCGCTTTAGCCTTGTTGACACGGGCGGCGTGGTGGCCATGAACCGTCGGGTGGAAAAGAATCCGATCGAGGCGGGCATTCGCGCCCAAGTGGATGCTGCGCTCCTCGATGCGGCGGTCGCG
>Ga0160425_1004036_pt1 | contig 10253 bp, 7 predicted proteins | sample BioMet8_FD_108193 | JGI IMG/M metagenome (GOLD analysis project Ga0160425, IMG submission 108193) | Microbial communities from bioreactor (seeded with sewage sludge) at Lawrence Berkeley National Lab, California, USA - Biofuel... | ecosystem: Engineered > Bioreactor > Anaerobic > Unclassified ...
AGGATGACCCCGCCGACCGGCGTCCAGGCCAGGCCCACGGCCACGCCCGGCGGCAGATCGGTTTCCCGCTCGTCGTCGAGGAAGCGCGGCGGGCCGAGCAGCTTGTCCAAGGAGGCCATGGTCACCCGGAAGGGCGGCTGTTCCCCCTCGGCCTTGCGCCGGGCCAGTTTGCGGCATACGGCCCCGACCTCGCGTTCGAGGTTCCGCAGGCCGGCCTCCCGGGTGTAGTCCCGGATGATCCGGGCCAGCACCGTGTCGGAGATGCGCATGTCGTCCGGTTCCAGGCCGTTCTCCTTGATCTGGCGCTGCAGGATGAAACGGCGGGCGATCTTCACCTTCTCCTGCTCGGTGTAGCCCGGCAGCTGGATGAGTTCCATCCGGTCCAGCAGCGGCGGCGGGATGGTGTCCAGCATGTTGGCCGTGCAGATGAACATGACCTTGGACAGGTCGAAGGGCACGTTCAGGTAGTGGTCGGAGAAGGAGAAGTTCTGCTCCGGGTCCAGCACCTCCAGCAGGGCCGACGACGGGTCGCCCCGGAAATCGGAGCCGAGCTTGTCCACCTCGTCGAGCATGATGACCGGGTTGCGGGTGCCGGCCTGCTTGATGCTCTGGATCACCCGACCGGGCATGGCCCCGATGTAGGTGCGCCGGTGGCCGCGGATTTCCGCCTCGTCGCGCATGCCGCCGAGCGACATCCGCATGAACTTGCGGCCGAGCGCCCGGGCGATGGACCGGCCGAGCGAGGTCTTGCCCACGCCGGGAGGGCCGACGAAGCAGAGAATCGGGCCCTTCATGCCCGGGTTCAGCTTGCGCACGGACAGGTATTCGAGGATGCGCTCCTTGACCTTCTCCAGGTCGAAGTGGTCCTCGTCCAGGATGCGCTTGGCCTCCTTGATGTCGAGGCGGTCCTTGGACATTTTCTTCCAGGGCAGATCCGCCATCCAGTCGAGGTAGGTCCGGATGACGGTGGCCTCGGACGAATCGGGATGCATGGAGATGAGGCGTCCGAGCTGCTTGTCCGCCTCCTTTTTCACATCCTTGGGCATGCCGGCCTTGTCCAGGGCGTTCTTGAGCTCGTCGAGTTCGTCGGACTCCTCGCCGGCTTCGCCCAGTTCCCGGCGGATGGCCTTCATCTGCTCGCGCAGGAAGAAGTCCTTCTGGGCCTTGTCCATGCCTTCCTTGGCCATATTCTGGATCTTGGCCTGCATGGCCGCCACTTCGGCTTCCTTGACGAGCTGCTCGTTGACGAGCCGCAGCCGCTCGATGGGGTCCTCGCATTCGAGCAGGCGCTGGGCCTCCTCCACCCGCATCCGCAGGTTGGAGGCCACCAGGTCGGCCAGCCGGCCCGGTTCGTTGACGCTGTTTAAGACCGCCATGATGTCGGACGAGGCCATGCCGCGCAGCGACAGGATCTTCTCGCTTTCCTCGCGGGCGGCCCGCATCATGGCTTCCTGCTCCAGCGTGACCTCCTTGGTCTCGCGTTCGCTTAAGATTTCCACCTTGGCCACGTGGTAGGGGTCGGACTGAATGAAGTTCTCCACCTTGGCCCGGGAGAGCCCCTGGACCAGCACCTTGAGGCGGCCGTCGGGCATTTTCAGCATGCGCATGATCATGCCCACGGTGCCGACCCGGTACAGGTCGTCCGGTCCGGGTTCCTCCACCTTCTCGTCCTTCTGGGTCAGGATGAGGATATAGCGGGAGTGGTTGAGGGCCGCGTCCACGGCCTGCACGGATTTTTCCCGCCCGACGAACAGGGGCAGGATCATATAGTTGAAGACCACGATGTCCCGCACCGGCAGGACCGGCAGTTCCAGCGGAATATCGGGTTGGGGCTTCTCGCCCTGTTCGGATTCGGACACCGGAGCGTCCCCGGACGGGGTGGCGTTCTCGGGCGCGGCCTGCTGCCGCTCCTCGGAGGCGGTCTGCTCCTTTGGGGTGTCGCCGGTCTCAGGCGAGGTCTTCGTATCGGATTGATCGGCCATTGTGGGTTCTCCTTCGCGGTTGGCGGAAGCCGGGGGCGCTGCGCCTTCCCGGCCGCCGGGGCCGGGATCAGCCGCGTATCTGGAAGTCGGCGTAGTGTTTTTCGTCGTCGACGGTTTTGACGGTGACGGCGTCCACCCGGGACAGGGGCGAGCCCTGGGGCAGACGTTTCTTGAATTCCTCCAGTGCGTCCGGTGCGCCCTGGACCAGCACCTCCACCTTGCCGTCCTGGAGGTTGCGGACCCAGCCGGTCAGATCCAGGCTTTGGGCCTGATCGCACACCCAGGCCCGGAAATACACGCCCTGGACCTTGCCGGTAACGGTTGCATGCAGGCTTGGCGTCATGGTCCCTTCTCCTTGATTACAGCATGCCTTCGGCCTGGAAGCTGAAGAAGCGGTTTTCGGTGACCACCAAATGGTCCAGCACCCGGATATCGAGCTCTCGGGCCGCATGTTTGATGCGTTGGGTGAATTGGGCGTCCTGGGCCGACGGCCGGGGGTCGGCGCCGGGATGGTTGTGCACCAGGATGATGCCGCTGGCCTGGCGGGCCAGGGCCGCGCCCAGGATTTCCCGGGGGTAGACGGCCGCCTGGTCCACGGTGCCCTTGCTGACCTGTTCCCAGCCGATCAGCCGGTTTTTGTTGTCCACCAGGGCCATCCAGAATTCCTCGTGCTCCGACGCCCCGATGCGGGCCTTGGCCGCCGCGGCCACGATGTCGGGGCTGTTCAGGACCACCCGGTCACGGAGCGGCTGCTCCTGGAAGCGGGCCCAGGCTTCGCGCCACAGGGTCAGAAATTCCTCCAGGCCGGGCCCGAAGCCGTCCACCTCACGCAATTCCCCCATCCGGGCGGTCAACACCCCGCGCAGGCTGCCGAACCGGTCGAGCAGCTCCTTGGCCAGGGGCTTGGTATCGCGGCGGACGAGCACATAGCCCAACAGCAGCTCCAGTACCTCGTAGTCGGCCAGGGATCGGGAATTCTCCATCAGCCGGTCCTTCAAGCGGCGGCGATGCCCGAGGTAGTGGGGACGTTCCTTCTTAGTAAGCATAGTTGTCGGCCTCGGCAAGACTTTCCGGGATATTCGGCCGTGGTTGGGGGCCGAAAAGGCGATTTTCGGGCCGGTCCATCACGAAAAATGGGCTTTCCCGCCGTCGGCGGCCCCGAAAATCCGGAAAAGTTCGGCAGTGAGGCCCTCCATGGCCTGATCGGGCCGTCTGGCTCCGGATTTGATGCCGGCTTCGGCGGTAAAGGCCGCCTCGAAGATGCGGGCCAGGCCGGCCGCGCCCAGCCGTCGGGCCATGGCCTCTTTTTTTTGGCGGATGGAGGGGGGCAGCCGGATGTCGCCGCCCTCGCCGGCGGCCAGCCGCCACATGGTCCGGGCCTCGTAGAGGAGCAGGCCGATAAAGGGGAAGATCATCTCCTCGCCGGCCAGCTCCTTGTCGAAAATCTCGCGCCAGACCGCCGCCGGGTCGCGCCGGCTGGACAGGGCGTCCAGGAAGGCGAAGCCCTCCATGCCCTCGTGGTAGGAGAGCAGGGACAGGTCGGCCATCTCGATTTCGGTGCGGTCGCCGAGGGCCAGCTCCAGCTTGGCCAGCTCGTTGTCGGCCCGGGCCAGGTCCAGGGGCAGGGCGTCGGCCAGGGCCTTGGCCACGCCGGGCCCCAGGGTCAGCTGCCGCCGGGCCGCCCAGTCGCCGAGCCGCGGCGGGATGTCCCGCCGGGTGAGTCCGGGCGAGACGAACAGCCATTTGCGTTTTTCGGCCACCGTGAAATAGGGCTGGTTGGCCAGGCCCTTGGGGATTTTCGGCCCCTTGCGGTCAAAGGGCCCTTCCAGGCAGAAAAACGGCCAGACGTTGTCGTTAAAGCCGCGCAGGGCCGGGGCCAGCTTGGGCCAGAAGTCCGTCGGCAGCGCTTCGGCCCGGCGGACGACCACGGCCCGCCGGCCGCCCAGGAGGCTTTGGACGGTGAGTGCGTTCCAGAAGGCGGGGCCGATGTCCTCGTCGCCCCAAAAGACCGCCTTGGTGAAGCCGTTGCCGGCGTCGGCCAGCAACCGATCCACCTTCTCCCGGATGATCTCCGGGTCCGGACAGGCCAGAAAGAAAAAGCCGGGACGTTCCATGGCCGGCAGAGTAGCCGAGGCCCGCCCCGGGGGCAACGGGCAGCTGCGGCCGCGCCGTGGGCTCCCATTGACAGCGGACGGCGAAGGGACTACCTCCGAGGCCAACGTCGAGTCCCGCCTGGGGCGGGAGCGGGGGAACCACTCTTGGGGCGTATCGCGTGATCGCGTAGGGCAACCTCTTCGGCCCGAGCCCGTCAGCTAACCTCGCAGACGTCGAAGGGGAAACCTCCGGAGCGCCGCTGGTTTCCCGTAAACCGCCCGTTCGGAGGGTTGACTATGCCCGGTTGCCTGCCTGCCAGGGGGCCGCGCCGATCCGTTTCTCCCGGCGCCCTTTCCGCGTTTTTCGATCCGCTCGCTCCGCCTGCCCGCTGCCGCCCGGTCCTGCCGGGATGCTGTCCGTCACATCGCCGTCACTAGGGGGGAGCCTGCCATGTCCACTACCCGTCCGTCGTTCTGGCACCGTCTGCGTCGCGCCGTCATCGGCGATTCCCTGAGCCTGGCCGATCAGTCGATTTTCCATAAGCTGTCCCTGATCGCCTTTTTCGCCTGGGTCGGCTTGGGGGCCGATGGCCTGTCCTCGTCCTGCTACGGCCCGGCCGAGGCCTATCTGGCCCTGGGACACCACACGTTTTTGGCCCTGTTCGTGGCCCTGGGCACGGCCCTGACCATTTTCGTCATCAGCGCCGCCTACTCCCAGATCATCGAACTCTTTCCCTCCGGGGGCGGCGGCTACATCGTGGCCAGCAAGCTGCTCTCGCCCAAGGTGGGCATGGTTTCCGGCTGCGCCCTCCTGATCGACTACGTGCTCACCATCACCCTGTCGGTGGCCAGCGGCACCGACGCCGTGTTCAGCTTCCTGCCCGCCTCCTGGCAGTCCTCCCGGCTGACCGTGGCCGTCATCGGCGTATTCATGCTGATTTTGCTCAATCTGCGCGGGGTCAAGGAATCGGTCATGGCCCTGGTGCCCATCTTCATGACCTTCGTCGTCACCCACGCCATCGCTATCGGCTACGGCCTCTATTTCCACGCCCGGGAGCTGCCGGTGGTGGTCGTCCGGCTGGGCCAGGACGTGGCCGCCACCCGAAGCGAACTCGGCATGTTCGGTATGGTGCTGCTCGTGCTGCACGCCTACAGCATGGGCGCGGGCACCTATACCGGCATCGAGGCCGTGTCCAACGGCCTGCCCATTTTGCGCGAGCCCAAGGAGAAGACCGGCAAGCGCACCATGCTCTACATGGCCCTGTCGCTCTCCATCACGGTGGTGGGCATCATTTTGTGCTATCTGCTTTTTCGGGTCGGGCCGGTGGAGGGCAAGACGCTCAACGCCGTGCTCTTCGAGTCCGTGACCGCGGGTTGGGGCCGCAACGTCGCCAGCAGCTTCGTGCTGCTCACCCTGTTCTCCGAGGCGCTGCTTCTGTTCGTGGCCGCCCAGGCCGGTTTCGTGGACGGGCCGCGGGTGCTGTCCAACATGGCCATCGACCGTTGGCTGCCGGCCCGGTTCGCCTTGCTGTCGGACCGGCTGGTCACCCAGAACGGCGTGCTGTTGATGGGCCTGGGGGCGCTGATCCTCATGGTCGTCTCCCACGGTTCGGTGTCGCTGTTGATCGTGCTCTACAGCATCAACGTGTTCATCACCTTCGTCCTGTCCCAGCTCGGCATGGTGCGCCACTGGTGGCAGGTCCGGGGCCGGGGCGGTCCCCACTGGCGCAAGGGCCTGTGCTTAAACGGCCTGGGCCTGCTCATGACGGGATTTATCCTGATCATGGTCATCTGCGTGAAGTTTTTCGAGGGCGGCTGGGTGACGCTGTTCGTGACCGGCCTGCTGGCGGCCACGGCCCTCGGCATCAAGCGGCATTACAACCGCGTGGGCCGGCTGATCCGCAAGCTCGACATCCTGAAGGCGGTGGTCGACACGGACAGCGACAGCTCGCCGGCCCTGCCTCCCAACCCCAACCCTTCGCCCGAGCCGAATCTGTTCGCCCCGACGGCCGTCATTTTCGTCAACGGCTACAACGGCCTGGGCATCCATACCCTGCTGTCCGTGACCCGTCTTTTCGGCAAGGACATCAAAAACTACGTGTTCGTGCAGGTCGGCGTGGTGGACGCCGGGGTGTTCAAGGGCGTCGACGAAATCGCCCAGCTCAAGGCCAGCATGGGGGAAAGCCTGGCGACCTATGTGCAGGCCATGCGCGCCCGGGGCTACCATGCCGAGGCCTTTTCGGCCGTGGGCACGGACGTGGTCCATGAGATCCTGGACCTGGCCCCGACCATCCACACGCGGTTCCCCCGGGCCATCTTCTTTGGCGGCCAGATCGTCTTCGAGAAGGAGTCCTTCCTGACCCGTTTTCTGCACAACTACGTCGTCTTCACCCTCCAGCGCCAGCTCTACCGGCTGGGGCTGCCGTTCGTCATCATGCCCATTTTGCTGGATGCCCCGGAGCAGGAGGGAGCCCCGGCCGGCGGGGTGCTGCCGCCGCAGACCGCCTGAAAATTTTTCGGTCCGGGATCATGCGGCGGGTCGCGGCCTTGGGTGGGTTCTCCCAAGGCTGTGGAAACGCCGGCCCCTTGCAATCATCCGGCCCGGGCGTATGAAAAATAGGTCTCTTGGGGAAGGGGCGTTTCCTCCATAGCTGTCGGCACCAGGGGCCTCGCCTGGGTCTCGCTGACGGCGCAAAGCGGTATGCGACGGCACCAATGAGCGTTTCTTCTGCCTGGGAATGCGTGCGCGGCATCGAGCCGACGTCGTTTTGCGACTGGCCGGGGCGGCTGACCGCCGTGCTCTTTTTCGGCGGCTGCAACCTGCGCTGCCCGCACTGCCACAACGCCGATCTGGCCTGGCGGCCCGAGCGCGTGCCGCCGCTTGGCGCTACGGCCGTGCGCCGCTTCGTCGCCGGCCATGCCCGCTGGCTGGACGGCCTGGTCCTTTCGGGCGGCGAACCGAGTTTGGTTCCCGGCCTGGCCGATTTCGCGGCCGAGCTGGCCGACGGCGGTCCGGCGGTCAAGATCGACACCAACGGGATGCGGCCGGACGTGCTGGCCGAGGTGCTGGCCCGCTATCCCGAGGCCCATTTTTCCGTGGACGTCAAGGCGCCCTTCGCCAAGTACCCCATGGTGACGGGTGGGGCCGTGGAGGCCGCCGCGGCCCGGGAGCGCCTGGAGGCGGTGTTCGTCCTGGCCGGACGTTTCCCGGGGCGTTTCGCGTTCCGCACGACCCTTGTGCCGGAACTGGCCGGGTCCGACGTGGAGGCCATCAGGGAGGTCCTGCCGTCGGGGTGCCCGCATACCCTGCAACCGTTTCGCGACATCGGGAACCGAGGGGAGGAGAAGCGGCATGCCCAAGCAGATTTGCAAGCGCGACGGATGCCTGGAGACGTGGTCCACCCAGCGCATCGCCCAGGCGATCCTGAAGGCGCTACGGGCCAGTGGCATCCAGGATCCGCTTTTGGCGAAGCGGCTGGCCCACAAAGTCGAAGACCATCTTGAGGGCATCGACGTCCCGGAGCAGGAGCGCGTCCAGGACGCGGTCGAGCTGGTGCTCATGGAGTCGCGTCTCTACGCGGTGGCCCGGCGCTACATCGTCTACCGGGAGAAGCGCCGCGAGCTGCGCGAACAGAAGGCCGCCTTCCTCGACATCGCCGACGTCATCGACACCTACATGGCCAAGACCGACTGGCGGGTGGCGGAAAACGCCAACATGAGCCATTCGTTCCAGGGCCTCATGCTGCACCTGTCCGGTACGGTCCAGGCCCGCTACGCCCTGGGCAAGTACCCCGAGGAGGTGCGCGAGGCCCACGAGCACGGCTATTTTCACCTCCACGACCTGTCCTTCGGCCTGGCCGGCTACTGCGCCGGCTGGAGCCTGCGCGACCTGCTCCTTGAGGGCTTCAACCTGCAGGGCCGTTCCTGCGCCGGGCCGCCCAAGCATTTCGACACGGCCCTGGGCCAGATGATCAATTTTTTGGGCACGCTCCAAAACGAATGGGCCGGGGCGCAGGCCTTCAACAACGTGGACACCTACCTGGCCCCGTTCGTCCGCTACGACAGGCTCACCTATCCCGAGGTCCGGCAGGCCATGCAGAAATTCGTGTTCAACCTGAACACGGCCTCGCGCTGGGGCGGACAGAGCCCCTTTACCAACCTGACCTTCGACCTGGCCCCGCCCAAGCACCTGGCGCAGGAGGCCGTCATCCACGGCGGCACGATGCTGGACGCGGTGTACGGCGATTTCGAGCCGGAAATGGCCATGATCAACAAGGCCTTCCTGGAGGTCATGGGCGCGGGCGACTTCGACGGCCGCATTTTTTCCTTCCCCATCCCCACCTACAACATCACCAAGGATTTTCCCTGGGATTCCGAGATCGGGACGCTGTTGCTGGAGCTCACGGCCAAGTACGGCGCGCCCTATTTCCAGAACTTCATCAATTCCGACCTGTCCCCCGAGGACGTCCGGTCCATGTGCTGCCGGTTGCAGATGGATTTGCGGCAGCTGCGCACCAAGGTGGGCGGGCTTTTCGGCGCCGGCGATCTGACCGGTTCCATCGGCGTGGTGACGCTGAACCTGCCCAAGTTGGCCTTTCTGGCCCAGGGCGAGGAGGACTTCCTCGACCTTTTGACCGAATACGCCGAGCTGGCGCGGGACGCCCTGGAATTCAAGCGCAAGATGATCAGCGACAACCTGGAACGGGGGCTTTTCCCCTGGACCCAGCGCTACCTCAAGAACGGCTTCCGGGGCCATTTTTCCACCATCGGCCTGATCGGCGGCCACGAGGCCTGCATCAACCTCCTCGGCAAGGGCATCGAGACCGAGGCGGGGCTTCGGCTCATGACCCGGGCCCTCACGCATTTGCGGGAGCTTTCCGTGCGTTTCCAGGAGGAGACGGGCAACCTCTACAACCTGGAGGCCACCCCGGCCGAGGGCACGAGCTACCGGCTGGCCAAGATCGACAAGGCGCTGTACGCCGACATCAAGACCTCGGGCAACGGCACGCCGTACTACACCAATTCGACGACGCTGCCGGTGGGGCTTTCCCGGGACGTGTTCTACGCCCTGGAGCACCAAAACAAGCTCCAGCCGCTCTACACCGGCGGCACGGTGTTCCACACCTACCTGGGCGAGGCCGTGGCGGATACCGAGGCGCTCAAGCACTTCATCGTCAAGGCCTTCACCATGACGAAGATTCCCTACCTCTCCATCACGCCGACCTTTTCCATCTGCAAGACCCACGGCTATCTCACGGGCGAGCATTTCACCTGCCCCGAGTGCGGCCAGCCGGCCGAGGTCTTTACCCGCATCGTCGGCTACTACCGCCCGGTCTCCCTGTGGAACAAGGGCAAGCAGGCCGAGTACGCCGAACGCCTCACCTACGGCGGCGTCGGCTGATTTTCCCCGGCCATACCAATGGAACAGGGCGGGAACGTTCGGCTCCCGCCCTGTTTATTTTTCCCCGCCGGTTTCCAAAGGGCGCCGCCCTTTGGCCGCCGGAGGCATCGCTTCGCCTGTCGTATCTTAGCCCCTTCGTTCCCTCAGCAGATCCCGAATTTCCGTCAGCAGGGCGACGTCCTGGGGTGGGGCGGCCGGCGCGGCCTGTTCCTTGCGGTTGAGGGCGTTGATGCCCTTGATGAGCAGGAACACGGCAAAGGCCACGATGGTGAAGTCCACCACCGTCTGGATGAAGGCGCCGTAATTGAGGGTGGCCGGCTGCATGCCCGGGAGCGGGGCGGCCAGGGTGAGTTTCAGGCTCGTGAAGTCCACGCCGCCGAGCAGCATGCCGATGGGCGGCATGATGACGTCCGCCACCAGCGAGGTCACGATCTTGTTGAAGGCGGCGCCGATGATGACGCCGACGGCCAGGTCCACCACATTGCCGCGCATGGCGAATTGTTTGAATTCGGTGAGAAGGCGCATAGGGGCTCCTTGGGGCGTCGGATGGTTCGGAGACAAGTCGGACGGGTGCGGCACCACCTATCCCATGAACGGGTGGGGGAGGCAACGGGTGCGTTCGGGCGGGGCCTTCGGGGAAAGCCGCGTCAGATACGCTCCCGGCGTCAGGCCGAAGGCGTCCTTGAAGGCGGCGATGAAGGCCGAGGGCGCGTCGTAGCCGCATTCCAGGGCCGCGCTGGTGACGCTGCCGCCGGCCTCCAGGGCGGTCAGGGCGGC
>Ga0160425_1004037_pt1 | contig 10252 bp, 20 predicted proteins | sample BioMet8_FD_108193 | JGI IMG/M metagenome (GOLD analysis project Ga0160425, IMG submission 108193) | Microbial communities from bioreactor (seeded with sewage sludge) at Lawrence Berkeley National Lab, California, USA - Biofuel... | ecosystem: Engineered > Bioreactor > Anaerobic > Unclassified ...
ATGCTTCCAACTCATCACGATCTTTAAAAACTTCTTTCTCAATGGGTAAATTAGTTTCACGAGACTCGCCATTAACCATATTAACCCCTGTTATTCTTAATACTTTAATTTCTTTTCTCATCAGCTATTAACATCTTACATAACATTAACTGATACCCTACCGGGTAACCATTTTTTACACCAACTTCAATTTGCTGTGATATTTCTTCTATTGAATACCTTGATGTATTAAAAATCTCATTTAACACCTTTTCCCATTCCTCATCACACATCCACTCCTCTCTGAGTATAGAAAAGAGTTCCTTAATTTCTTTTTCGTATTTAATAGATTCAGCCATTTTTTATTTATTATTATTCCACAACTCAGCGTTTAAATACGACTCGGCGTATTTTTTCTGTGTCCAGCTTTGCAGGCTGCTTTCGTAGGTATTAATAAACTGATAAGCCCGCTGCTGATCAGCCTTTGTAAGCTTATTCCAGCGCGTCAGAGCGCGTTTTTTCGAGCTACGTATCTTTTCATCGTAACGATCCCAAAACATGTCAAAGGTTACCTCTATATCGGCGACGGGCGTAAACTTCAAATTCTTTGAGTCAGCAAATCGTTCTTTAATCTGATCAATATGGGTAGGCATACGTTTTAATAAAAATTCAATCTGCACACTGTTCAATGTTGCTTTACTCATATCCATCTTAATGAGTAGCCCATCATCATTAAATGTCATTTCAACTTCCCCGGTAAATTTTTGACCGGTAAACAAATACGTTTTCATCTCCATTCCTCCTCGGTTCGCTTTTCAGTATTCTTTATCCACTTCACAAACTTTTTTGCCGTAACTACAGCAAAAAGAGTTGTGATGGTGATGATGCTGATAATTAGTATAGCTGTTTTCATAAAAAAATCTTTGTAAAATCCAGCTCTTTGGCAATGTTATATTCAAGCAGCGCACCCTTGCTATTAGAAAATCCAGGTAGGAGAGCAATGGCATCGCAGCTCATCATCGCTTTTATACAAATTCGGATTGATTTATCCCAATCAGTTCCTGGAGGAACAATTTTAACCGGGTTGATCACTATATATCGCTGATCAAGTAGCTTCTCTTCAGCTTCATTAAACTTTTTTACCACTTCATCATAAGGAAGTCCGGTTATTTTACCTGCTATATATACCTTTTTCATTTCGTTTTTTGCTTTTAATTATGTCGAGGCGCTCTTCCCCATACTTCATTTTCCGGGGCAACTCTCAAAAAAACGCACTTCAAATTACTATCTTTGTTTATTAACTGTTTTACAAAAACCGGCTTTCCGGTTACAATAGTTGTTGTTGGGCTATTTTCACCCGATCCGTTTACTTCCCAAACCTCCTTTTTCTTATCATTAAGGAAATAGAATCTTGCACGATAAGGAAGCTTTCCAAGCCGGATTATAGCACCTTGCCTTAATACGCCATCACAGTTTTCAGTGCTATGAATCTTCACGAAACCTATAATAGGATCATAAACCTGACATCCGCAGTGGGGACACGTTTCAGAACTCATACTACAGCGATGAAAAGTTAAGATCAATCAATTTGTATCCACCATCTGACTGGCGTTCCCAAATACGGAAGTAGGTTTTTGAATCCGGGTGCCGGATAGAATCACCCAATAAATCTAAGGCTTGCTGAAAGAGCGGGTGTGAAATTTTTGTACGGTATTTCATTAAACCCATCACCTTTTTAGCATCCAGTTTACCGCGTGAGGTGGAAAATGCATCGGTAACCATTTCTTTCAGGAAGTCCTGTTTGGAATCCAGGTTCTCGCTCAGAAATTCATCAAGCTTTTCCTTACAGGCTTTAATAGTCAGATCGTCAAAATCAATCCTTTCAGAAATAGAAACTTCAATCTTTATCGATCTGTCAAAGTTGAAAAATGTGAAACTTCCTTGTCCCAAGCTGTTAACATTTAGTTCAACTTTAGCCTTCGTTGTAACGTCGTTGCAAAGTCTTTTAACCTCCGTTTTAAAATCAGTTAATTTCTTATTTAAAACCAATGCATCTCTCAGCAGTTTGCCTGCCGTTTGCTCTTTTGCGCGAGCTAATGGGGTTATGAATTTAACTGGTATTTTTCTACCCGTTTCATCAACCCAGTTTTCATCTTTTACTTTTTGTGTTGCCATTTTATTAAGTTTTATATTGTTTAATTATTTATTAATTGCAATTTTTCCAATTACACATAAAAGAACTTGGTATGTGTAAAAACAATTGCGTTTCTGTCATCGCCGGGCATTTAAATCTTTGAATCACGGTGCATATTGGTATCCAAAGTATAATTGCCATTATCACCATAATTATAGTAATTTCGATTTTCTCTTTTAGTTTTTGTGTTGCCATTTGTGTGAATATTATTTAATTATAACATCCGTTTTTATGCGCTGTAAAGTATCATCGAGACCTTCAAGCGCTTTTGCTAACCGTTCCATCGAAGTATACCCTTTACTTTGAAAATCAATAAGGGCTTCCATCTTTTTTGAGTAATTACCCTGAATTCTTAAATAAAGAAATAAGAAGATGCACGTTAGGGCTAATAGTGTGCTGATAATTGTTAATATAATTGTTGCTATCATATTATATAATATTATAAGAACAGACAACAGCATCCTGTTCAATTGATGAATCATAAACCAATTTCATTCCCATTATTCTCACACTGTCTTCTTCACTTGGAGTAACAAATCCCAACACCATAGTAGCTGAACTTTCAATTATTGACTTATGAATAGGATGAATTTTTACTTGGTTTGGATATTTACCATTAGCTTTTATGAAGTTACATTGCTCTTTCCAAATCAAATTGAAAACAACATTAACTAATGCGTTATTAAGCGCAGTTTGACTGTACTCACAAAGTTGTTTTGAAATTCCAAAGCCTTGACAAATAGATTCTTTTTCGGTTTCTAACTGTCGTTTATACTTATTCATATTTTTATTGATTAATAACTTCTATCATTTAAGCGTTTAATTTTTAATCCATCAATTTCTAATACATTTTTAAAATGACCAGTAACCTTTCTTTCAAAATCCAAGGCTTTATAATATTCATCAAAATCTTTACAAAGTATTTCACCTCCCTCAAAAATTAATTCTGCGCGGTTGGGATGCTCCTCTTTTTCGTCGTGTGTTTTTACACAAACAAGCTTTTCTAAATCATATATTGCTTTTGTCATTGTTTTGATTATTAGTGTTCTATTATTTGAAAATGCCGGAAAAAGGGTTGTGATTTATCGATCTCGTTCGATGAAATGCGTCCCACACAATACGCCCTGATAATGTAAGGTAAACACATACTTAATTCATAAGCTGTTATATCCTCTTTCGGTTGCCATCTTAAAATAATATAAGAACAACTGTTTTCTAAATAATATACTGTATCGGCAGGCGTAACCGATATCCCGGTACCATCGGTTATTTTTTCTTTTATGGAATCTTCTTTCATTTTGACACAATTTTTACAAATTCCTCTTCTGTCAACTTTGTAATCGATAGAATTGTGATTTTTTTTAACTCACCTCTATTAATTTTCTTAGTTGTAATCGCTTTAATCTCCGACCTGGTCGGAATTGACGCTGATTTTTTATAAATAGTAATAATCTTAGCCCTCACATCAGTTATCTCAACCATTACAGCGATTAGGTAGTAATTCATTATCGGTTTTAAAGAAGCTGCCTTAAAAAGAGGATTATTGAAGTCAAAATTTCTATTAATGCTATCTATTTCCCCATCTATCCTTTTTCTATTTTTTTCTTTATTTAACTTATCTATACATCGTGGGCAAATATCTTTACCGTCTTTAATTACCCAACCTTTACATACATATGGTAATTTTGGGTATATTAAATGAGTTATAATATCTGTAGCATTGCAAAAATCACATATAATAAATTCCAATATACCAATCGTTTTGCGCATTATAAAGCCTCCACCCTTATAAAAATTAACTTTGTGATCTTTACCTTCCCGGAACCTTTACAAATTTTACATGTAATCATTTCATGGCCATCTCCCGACAGATAACTGCCAACACCCTTACAGTTACGGCATATCTGAACCTCTGAACGCTCAACGCGAGAGCGGCTGTCTTTAATAAATTCTGTATCGTTTGCAATCATTGTCTAAAGGAGTTTAAATTGGTTCCTGGTAATACTGAAATATGAGAAAATTGGTCGCAGTGATATTTCCGATCTTCGCCCTTAAGGATGCCATCATCTTGCAACCTGGCAATTTCGGCAAGTATATTATTTCGCTGTGATGCAACTTTTACAAAGTCATCAGAGCGGGTATTATTGAGCATCCAGTTAAAAAGTTCATCCTCCTGCTCAGAAAGGGATTTTTGTTTATTGGGTTCGTACATAGCTGTATTTTTTTTAATTTGTAATTGATCAGTTGCTTGCTATTAATCTTTCAAATTCTTTTCCGCACTCCTCTTTTTTCGAGAGTATTGACCATAACTTTATTTTGAGTTGTTTCAATTCTGCGACATTCATCTGATAAAGTAGTTTACCGGCAATCCGGGGGTTCATCAGATAAGTGTTAACCTGCGTCCAGTCTCCCGGAGTGGTGTACACACGCAGGCGTGTGAGTAGGGTAAGGACATCACTTCGTAGATGCCTAATCGTATCGTCAGCCGGATCGTGTTGCTCCCTGCTAAAGCGAGCAATCAATTCATCAAGTTGATCGTCTGTTAAATCTTTTGTACTTGTAACCTCGTAAGGCTCCATTATAGCATCGCGATACTGATCAATGCCTTGTTTTATCCATAAACCTCTTAACCGCTTTACCTTCGCTTTGTGGTTCGATTCTGTATTCATGTTTGTCAGTTTAATTTCAGCCCCGGAGTCTAATAGCTCTGTGAAGCGATTAGTAGCAATATTTCCAATAAACCCACCTCTCAATTTTCCGTCTACAAAAACGTTTAATTGATTAGCCTGTGAGTCATAACTGTATGTAATTTTCTTTTCCATAACCTTAATCTATATAAGATTGTATATTATACCCCCCCCCGCAAAGCCGGTTCAAAATCGCCTGCTGCTTTACAGTATTGGTAATTATTTCAGAAACCGGGACGTATGCGCTTTTTTGCTTCTACCCGGTAAATCCCCTTCAGTTTGCGATGAAGGTAGTACCGCTGATTTTTAGTTAGTTTTGCCATGATTTTTAATATTTAAAATCAGTCCAATGAATGATTTTCCCGGTGAAATTTTTATAATCAAACCACTCCATAAACTCTTTACAACTATTAAATCCATCATTAACAATAAGTTTAGCTATTTCCTTCGGCAAAAGGAGCTTTTTGTCAACAATTATTATAAGACTGGATTTATCCATAATAAGAATTTCAATGTCTTGAACCGAGTGGCATATACCTACAAAAAAACACCTATATTTTGGCGTCCTTACACCAACTGATGCGTGTATTTTCCTGCCATCACACCACCTATTATGTTTGTCCTCGCGTATAGTGTGGATTTTTTCTCCTTTTGCAATTTTTTCAACAAAATTGGTATATCTACCATCTTTTGTTTTTGTTTTAAATCCAAGTACCATAATTTTAAGTTATTATTAATTATTTGATTAGTAGATTATTCACCCCAATATCTTGCCGCACCCTCGTGCCATATTGTAAATACACCGCCGTTTTCGCCGATATACCGTCCCTTTGAAAAAGCCCGGTACCCTTCAATCCAGATTTTTAGCGTAGCGTCAAACATTATCGACTTAGCCGCACGCCCTTCAGGTTGTTTTCCGTCTGCGTGAGAAATAAGGATGATTAATTTATCCCGATGTTTTTCCTTAAACTCCTTGTACTTTTTATATGAGAGTTCGGCATACTGAATACTGTCTATCACAAATATATCCGCGCTTTTACGCTTACTCATTCGTTCCGACAATTCATCAAGAGTCTCACCCTCGATCAAAATCACTTTACGCTCAACCTCCTGCATTCCCGTGTTTATAAAAGCCTCCTGCATCGTGTGCGCAGAGGACTCCTCCAGGCTGTTGTATGCCACTTTCCCAAAGCGAGCTAAGTATTTTACCAATTCCAGGACAAAAGTTGTCTTACCGTTTCCAGAGCCACCCCAGATGAACCACACCCCGCGCTGCTCTGGTTTACTAAAAGCATCAAGCCACTCACCCTCAAAGTCAAATAGCTTGTACTTTTTGTTCAATAAATCGGTTACTGATAATGCGCGTGCCATAGTTTTATAAATTTGGCATGTTAAGAATAGTTCTGATGAAATTTACCGTAAGAGGCTGACCCGTGCGGTCGGCTTCGCGTAAGGCGGGTACAAGTATATCATGCAACTCACCGTAATTTTCCACATTTTCGCGTACAAAGCGGGAAATATCTGGATCGTTTAAAACACCGTTTAAAAACTGTTTAAATGTTCTGTCAATAGCTGGCAATACTCTTATTCCAAACCGTATCCGGCGGTAAAGCTGCGGGATGCCGTCTTTATTCTTTTTACGCATTTTTTCAAGATGCCTGGTAAGTTGATCAGTGCCCATTAAGATCACGGAGCATATCCCATTCAAATTATCGTACAACTCCTTCATATTGCAGAGCGCAGGTTGGCGCATATACTCAGCCTCGTCGAAAATGATAATAGGCTGGTGGCCGTCAAGTTTTAAAGTTTGAAGCTTACGTACAATCGCCCGTAACGATTTGCTTTTTGATTTTTCAGTAGCAATATGAATCTTATCACAAACTTTTTCCAGAAGGTCTCCGATGTTATCTTGGCTGCTTACCGTTACCAGGAAGCAATCCAGGGGATAATTTTGTGCAAACAGATTAGCTACGTATGTTTTTCCACAACCGGTCTCTCCAATTATTACATTGGTGTAGCCAAATTGCTTAGCGTCTTCCAGGGTTGCTAAGATTCGCTTCATCTGCATTGTTGGTACCGTTTCCCAGTAGTTTTTTACAAGCTGGAAGTTTACTAATTTGGCAATTGCTTCATAATATTTATCAGCAATTTCAACTTCTTTTTCACCCACCTGTATGGTGTGTTTACCAGCCCGCATATTACTAATGTAACTGCTGTTAACTCCTGTTTTTTTAGCTACCTCATTAGCCGAGATATTATATTGCTGCATATAAACCTCTAAAGCAGCAATGATTTCAGATTTTGTTTCGTTTTTCATTTTAATAAGTAATTAGTTTATAAGTATTTGTTAATATCAATTTTACTATCTAAGTATTCTTCCTGTTCCTGTCTCCAGCTCTTCTCTTCCTGTTTTTCCTCTTTCCGCTCCTGCTTTTTCAGTAGTTTCTGCGCTGAGTGTAAGCGTGCGGCACTCTTATTGTCTTTATGTTGTCCGGTTGAATCTGTTAATACCAGCTTGGTAAGTGTATCGCTAAGCCGTGGGTTATCGTTAAATACAGCCTCCACCAACTCATAATCTTTAGCCATGCCGGCCGTAATTTCAGCCTTAATGCTTTTATTAAAGTTTTTTACAAGTTGAAGTTGGTCGCTATCGCCATCCTTACGATCGCGCATGGCCATCGGCTGTACATACTTTTCTGTTAGTATAAAGCGAAGCGAGCCGTCCTCTGTGGTAGCCAACACCTGGTCTGGTGCCTGGGGATCGTACTTTACAACCCAATCCACATTAGCGTTTAACCGGAAGTTTACATCAAAGCTATCATACTCATGTTTTTGTCCGTTGATTTTTACAACCAACCCCTGAGCAGACAGCCGGTTTGTAAACCCTGTGGTATCGCCTAAAAGGTAAAGGAACTCTTCCTGCGTAATTTGCTTTTTATCCTCCACTGGCATTTCTGAAAAGGCGGCAAGGTATTTTTCACGCACCAGGGCACGTTCGCTTTCAATTATTGTTGCTATCTGCATCCGCACACCAGCTTCATCAGGGAAACTACTATGTATCTTGTTTAAATATTCCGTATTGGGTTGTTTTTTTGTGCCGGAGGCTATACCAAAGCCGCTCCAGTTTGGCAGAAGCTGACAGTATTTTTTATTTAGTCGGGAAAAGTAAGGTTCTATAACTTTAGCCTTTGCATTATGCACCCGTGCGGGCGTGAATTTTTCAGAAACAGCCTCGTAAACACTCTTTAATGTCTTTTTTCCGTAGTTATCAGTCTGTAATTGCAGTACCTTATAGCGCTCGCCAAACAGGTCGCGGGTGTGATTTATAGCATTTCGCATTGCCGCCTTAATCAATTCCGGGGTTTCGTGTGTACCAATGGCGAAGCCGATCGGGTAGTTTAGGCAAGGGTCAAGAACCACAACCACTGTTAACCGGTTATGGTAGGTTGTTTTTGAGTTTCCCTTACTGTCAATTTCTGTTTTTTGGTAAAGAAGTTCCACATCCCAGCCGTCAGCGGTCCAGTAATAAAGAGGAAAAACCGGAGCCGACCGTTTTGTTAGCATAGCTTTTGTGTTATCAAAGCTAATTTCACCCTTACGGCCTCCGTGAGTTACTAAATCCCACTTTACTCTGTAATTTGCAACAGTCTGTGCTGTAATCTTATCCCATGCTAAATTTTCAGCTACTATATTATACAGGGTACGGATTTGTTCATTATCAAGGTTGTTGTGATGCCGTAGCAACTGCCTCATTGTAGCTTCCTGCTGTGTGTCAGTAACCTTACCGGCATTTTTATTCAAAAACTTACCACTAACCAAGCTGATATATCCGTTCTGTCTGTACTGTTCTACTTTTTCTTTTAACCGGAGATGGTTTTCGGGGAGGGTGTGAGCAACAATTACAGATTGTTGTTTTACTGTATCTGTATCTTCTTTTTCTTTTGGCTTTAGTCGTGTAGCCGACTCGGCAAGTTTTTTCCAAATATTTCGTGTACTTCCACCCAGGGCCTTCCGGAGTGCTGTCCGGTCATTAACTATTTGTCCAAGTGCGTTAAGCACCTTCGCATTATTACAATATTCTGTTTGTTTATCTGTTGTGAGATGGCGTCCATCCGGTAATAAGTATTCACTAAAAAACTGTATTGCTTCGTAATCTATTTCAATCAGGTTTTTAAGACTGTAACTTTTTACAGCCTCCCGCGGGTCGCCATATCGGTCGATATACCTTTTCTTTATATCCTCCCTCAGCAAATCCCAATTAAGTAAAGCAGGGGTTTTTGGTCCGCCACCCTTACGCACACGAACATATTTATTTCGAGTAATATATTTATGTAAGGTTTCGCCTTCTATAACAGGGTTATTACCCTCTGTTAATTCAGGTACGCTTACACACAATATGTTATTAAAATATTCAGGCATTTCTTACTTTTTTTACCCCAGTAAGGGGGCCGTCTTTCCGGCTGCCAACCTCGTATCTCAGGTAAGTGTCGCGTAAAATCACTGCACGTGCTCAAACAGGCTTATATTAACCATCATTTCCGCCCTTGTTCCCGGAAGCTGATCCGATCAGCCGCGTCGCGCTTGTTTTCCGGGAATTTTACTACATTTGCGTTGTCAAACCTTTAAAAATGTAGTTATGAATATTGATGATTCTTTTAAAAAATTAGTCGGTCTTAAAAATGACATTCGTATACTTTTAATTGATTTTATTAAATTAATTGTCATGTTATCATCTACTCTTTTGGCCCTATTGATTTCGTTAAACCAGCAGTTATCCGGCAACATTCACCTTTTTTATGTTGTACTGTTATTACTTCTATTATGTATCCTTTCTGGTATAGCAGGTTTATACATCGTAATAATTCAGCATCGCACGATGGACAGGGATTTGCAGGCAAGTATATCAGAACAAATCCGCCTTGAAGCTGAAAACTTTGAACCAGTTTTTTCAAAATACAACAAATTGCAACTATTATTTGAGTACACTTGTGTTGTGTCTTTTTTATTATCAGTAATAACACTTGTTGCTTATGCATTTTATCGTTAATTAACATCTAAAGATTGGGATGTAGATTTGTCTGAAGCATTTCTTTAACTCCTTCAGTTATGGCAATTTTGCCAAAATCGTAATCCATACATGAATTCATTATTATTTCAAGGGCATTCTTTTTTTTCTTAAGAATATTCTCTTGCTTTTGGCTTGTTGATTGCCTAGATAGCTCATAATTAATCCACAGGATTTCATGTTTGATATTTTCAATCGTTTCGCTGAACATAATTGATAAGTTTTAGGTTAATATTTATTAATTTTATTAATTTATTGATTTTTAAGTTCTTCAACTGCATTGTTTAATTTTTGTCGTTCCTGTAATAATTGTATGATAGCGCGAGC
>Ga0160425_1004049_pt1 | contig 10233 bp, 9 predicted proteins | sample BioMet8_FD_108193 | JGI IMG/M metagenome (GOLD analysis project Ga0160425, IMG submission 108193) | Microbial communities from bioreactor (seeded with sewage sludge) at Lawrence Berkeley National Lab, California, USA - Biofuel... | ecosystem: Engineered > Bioreactor > Anaerobic > Unclassified ...
AGGTTGCTGTGAATACCATTGCTGTGCTTTTTCTTCCGACCAGCGATCAGGCAAAGACTTTTGTGTTTGTGCATTCAATAAGCCAAATCCACACAAAAAGAATAGGCATGCCAGTAAATAATATTTATTTATATTCATAATTACATTCATTTTTATTAGGTTTATCAATCTATTTCCTAAGAAAGGAGAAATATATAATTCATTAATTTCTTCATATTGATTTTAATATCAGGATATTAGTTTTTAGGTGCAGGAACAACCATCGTTCGTTTTGCCCAGGTTTCATATTCTTTTACCATTGTAGCTACACGTTTAGGATATTGAGATGCAACATTATGCATTTCTGAACGGTCTGTATTTAAATTATACAGTTCCCATTCTTTTTTCCCTGCCGGTTCGATAATTTTCCATCCATCTTTACTCATCAATGCTTTCTCATTAAAATGTTCGAAGCCGATATATTTATGTCCCTTTCTCTTTCCTGTCTTGAAAATAGAATTCATACTTAGTCCTTCATATGGCTGGATATTGTTGCCATTATATATCTTAGGATAGGAGGCTTTTGTCAGATCTAGACAAGTAGCCATTATATCTATGATATGACATTCAGAATCATTGATTGATCCTTTCGGTAGTTTAATTCCATTTGGCCAATGGACAATCATTGGAGTACATATTCCACCTTCATACATTTTTGCTTTCCAAAAACGGAACGGAGTATTTGCAACATTAGCCCATTCAGGACCAAGTGAAGCATAAGTGGTTTCTGGTCCAGGAAGTACTTCCTTATGTTTTGGATAGATCATAGGTGTTCCATTTCGAGTCATATCAGGACGATCATTTTCACCAGGAGAAAAGTTTTGACAAATTTCTGGACTACATCCATTATCTGACATAAAAATAATCAAGGTGTTATTGATTTGACCGTTTTCTTCTAATGCTTTGACAACTCTTCCTATACCTTGGTCCATACGATCAATCATAGCTGCATGAACAGCCATAGCTCTTGAATCCCATTCACGATCAGCATTCGTTTCCCACTCCTTTGTTGAAAGGCGGTTTGAAAGGAAATTTGACTGATCTTTGAATATACCTAATTTTTTCATCCGCTCATAGCGAGCATCACGTATAGCCTCCCAACCAACTTTATAGACATTCTCATATTTCTTAATATCTTCCGGTAATGCATGTAGCGGCCAATGAGGCGAATGATAAGCCAAATACATAAAGAATGGTTTGTCAGATTTTGAATAGCGATTAATATACGAGACGGCCGTGTCAGTTAATGCTATTGTACTATAATAATCTTTAGGTACTTCGCGGACAGGTACTTCGCCGTTAACCAAACTAAATGGATCAAAGTAATCAACTACACCATATATTGTGCCATAATAATCTTGAAATCCTCTATGTGTGGGATAGTTGTCCTTGCTTGTAAACTCTTCGTGATATACTTGATGAGCAAGCCATAGACGCTGATCAGAACGCAACGGAGTCTCAGCAATGTGCCATTTGCCTACCATTCCAGTCTGATAACCTGCATCTTTCAAAACTTCAGCTATTGTCACACCATTGTGTGTCATTGTTCCTCTATATCCGGGTAGATGATCATCAAATGTCATTCTTCCAATGCCTGCTTCATGTGGATAAAGTCCAGTTAGTAGCGAAGCACGTGACGGGCAACTCCGACCAGCATTATAAAAATGGCTGAATCGAATTCCTTCTTGAGCCAAACGATTTAAGTTTGGTGTTTGGATCTCACCTCCATAACAACCAATGTCTGAATATCCTAAATCATCAGCAAGAACAATAAGAATATTTGGACGACTACTTTTTTCTTTAGTTTCATTGCCATTGCTCCCATATGTATTTGTTGAAAAAACAAGTACGGCAAATGGTATTGCTTTAAATATCAATATGTTTCTCATGATTAATTCCATCCATTATTTTGAGTAAGATTTATATCTAATTGACGTTCGTTATACGGAATCGGCCAAAGATAATCTCTACTTGAAAATTTCTTTTTATAATCAGTTGTAACGGTAACTAATTGCCCAGTCGCTTTATCTACATATCGCATACCTTCGATTTGATTCATATTACAAACTTGCTCCCCTATTTTCCAACGCCGAATATCAAAAAAACGGCTACCTTCTAAAGCCAGTTCTACCATTCTTTCGTGGCGAAGTGCTTCACGTAATTTGTTTTGGTCTGTGATTCCAATTAATGGTGGCATATTTACATCTGATCTCTGTCGTATCTTATTGATGTATTGTAAAGCTACATTTGTTTCCGTATTTAATTCAATACGACATTCTGCAGCTATAAGCAAAACTTCAGCATATCGAATTAGTATTAAATTGATTCCGCAATTACTACGATTACTTTGGCCCAAATCTTCTGCATTTATATATTTTTTTGGAAGTAGTCCTGTTTTTGAAACTTGATAGCTTGCTCCAATCACATCACCAGAAGAACTCCACCCCGGACGGGAATCATAAATTGTTCCATTAGGGAATGTGTCACCTGGAACATATAAAGTGTATTTCATTCGCGGATCTCGATTGGCATAAGGATTTTTGGGATCGTATGAGCTGTCTTCTGAAATTTTCTTTCCTTTAGTAGTTTCATATTCATCAACAAGAACACTCGTAGGAGACATGTTCGAACCATTATTGCCTAGAGACACTGCCCCAAAACTATTCATTACTGAATTAGGATAGTCATCTTTAACATATTGAACATCAAAAACATCTTCTGAATTATTTTCATATGCATAAAGGAACAAGTTTTTATAGTTGGAAAGCAATGAATAAGCACCAGAAGCAATAACTGCATCGGCTGCGTCTTTTGCTCTTTGATAATAGGTATCTGAACGATTATCGTTTCCTGTTACATTTCCTGCTGCAAACAGCATTGTGCGCGCTAAAATACTTAAAGCAGCACCTTTTGTTACACGGCCAGCTACACTTGACTTTACGGGCAAAGAACTTACACTTTCTTGAATTTCGTTATAAATGAAGTCGTAGATCTCTGATACAGGCGTTCGTGTCAAAGTTTTTGACTCACTAATATCAATAGGAGTAGTAATAAGTGGAACGTCACCAAAATAAGAAACAAGACGTGAATAAAAATAACAGCGTAGTGTTCTTACTTCTGCTGTGAGTCTGTTAACTTTTGCTGCATCGGTCATTGATATTTTATCAACATTGGCCATATAATCATTACAACGTCTAATGCCTTTATAAAGATCATTCCATGTGTTTTGAAAAATACGTGTTTGGGGATCGGCAATACTAGCCTCAACCTTTGTTTCGTCAGATGTTTCAAAAGTAGCCCTTGCTAAGTCAGACATTTCGTCTCGTCCTATAATGGTAGACGGATTTTCAAGAAAACGATAAATAGCATTAGCTGCATATTCAGCATCTTGATCAGTTTGCCAATATATTTCCGAGGATAATCGGTCGGTCGGTACAGTGTCCAAAACATTATTACATCCCATTAAGATACAAGGGAAAGCTATATATAATAAAATATTCTTCATAACTGTTTCTGTTTTATTAGGTTCATTTTAGAATGTCAAATTAACTCCAATAGTATATACTGTTGTTTGAGGATAATATAAAAATCGTCCTGCAACAAACTCAGGATCAAGTCCCCATTCTTTAAGAGGAGAGAATGTTAGGACATTGCTTCCTGCCAGATAAATACGGGCTTTATCAATATAAAATTTCTTTGTCCATTCGCGTGGCGCTGTGTATCCTAACTGGATGTTCTTCAAACGCAAATAATTGGCGTTTATAACCCAGAAATCTGACATCATGGAATTATAATCTACACTTTTCCTTGGGCGAGGGAAACGAGCATTAATATTTTCAGGTGTCCAATAGTCCTTGAATATATCAAGTGTAAATCCTTCAAAGTTACCACCTTCTGCAAGAGCTCCAGAAACGCGTGTTTGAGCTTTTATTACTCCTTGCCACATAAATGAAAAATCAAATCCTTTCCAAGCAATATTACCAGTGAATGCAAATGGATAGCGTGGAAATTCATTACCAATAACAGTCATATCCGAAGCATCAATTTTTCCGTCACTGTTACGATCTACATATTTAATATCGCCTAAAGTCATACGGCTATCATAAATAGGATATTTATTGTCAATATCTGTTTGAGTAAGATATCCGTCAGTTTGATATCCCCAATAAGAATTGATGGGATATCCTTCTCTCACAGTTGTAATTACATCTGATGTTCCTCCTGTAACCGTTGGATTGGCACCACCTAAACTGATTACTTTATTCCAATTATTAGATATATTAAAGTTAAAGCCATAAGACACTTCACCAATATGGTCTTTCCAATCTAAAGAGACTTCAAAACCCTTGTTATTGACTTTTGCTGCATTTTGTACAGGGGCATCTAAGCCAATCATACCTGAAATAGGTAGACTTACTAATATCCCATCAGTATTTTTGTAATAATAATCAGTGGTTAATGTTAGTCTGTTATTTAAAAATCCAGCATCTAAACCAAGATCTGTCTGTGTACTTGTCTCCCATTTTAAATTTTTGTTGGCAAGTGCGGTCTGCATGTATCCTTGTACAACTTGATCTCCGAAATTATAAGAAGTTGATGAATAGCTATCATAGAATGCATATAGATCAGCTGTTTGATTACCTGTTTTTCCCCATGATCCCCTCAGTTTTAAGTCAGAAATAATGTTACGAAGATCGTCATTCCAGAAAGATTCATTTGATATACGCCAGCCAGCGGAGAATGATGGGAAAGTACCATATTGATTCTTTCCAGTGAAACGTGAAGTACCATCATAACGCAAATTAGCTTCCAATAGATAACGATTATCAAAATTGTAATTTAGTCGACCGAAATAAGAGCGTAAGGCATACTCATTGTTGTATCCATAACTTTTCCATGAACTTTCTGAACCCATGTTAATTGATTGCACTTCATTATTATAGAAATCTTGGCGATAAGCTTCATTTTGTGACCACTTATTGTCTATTTGAGAAAAACCACCCAAAGCATGAATATTATGTTTTCCAAATTGTTTCTCATAATCTAATAGCAGATTAATTGTATATTCATCAAGATCATCACGTTTATCTGACATACTATTACGAGTAATAGAACGTGTACGTACCCGTGAAGCGTTTGGTGCATAGCTTTGATCTTTTGCTGTTGCTGTCCAATCCAGATAGTTTGTGTCTTTTATTGTATATGCATTGGTGAATGATGTGGTTTTATTAAAAGCATAACGTTGTGCATATTGTGCCGTAAATTTCAGACCATTGAAAAGAGTTAATTCAGCTTTGATATTGCCAACGAATAGATTATTCCATTCTTTATCATCACCAGCCATATTTGCTAGTAATAAAGGATTTGCATTTTTGTTTCCTAAACCATAACTTCCATCAGGATATTGAGGGACAACAAACTGCGTAGCATGATACATAGAATAGAATACACCGCCACCGTTGACATCATAATCATAAGCGCCCACTGGAGCTAAAGAATAACGTACTCTGTAATTTGCATCAGCTGATATTTTTAGTGCATTGAATGGTTTAAAATCTGTATTTACACGTATTTCTTTGATATTTGAATTGAAATGGGGAACAACACCATCTTGATCATAATAACGCAATGCCATCAATCCTCTAGCTTTTTCGTTACCACCACTAACTGTAAGGCTATAATTTTGTTGCATTGCTGGGCGATAAACAGCATCTTGCCATTGATTCGCTTCCCGATATGTTATTGGATCGCTATTGTGATTATCAATCCATTCTTGAATGAAGGTATCTGAATAACGGGCTTTTTGACCTGCATTTTGAAAAGCATAGTTTTGCTGCTTCATATAGGTAACAGTTTCCATATGTTTTGGATTGTTTGTCACATTTTGAACTCCCCAATAAGTATTGAAATTCATTGTCACACCTCCTTCTTTTCCGCGTTTTGTTGTAACGAGAATCACACCATTAGCTGCACGAGAGCCATAAATAGCAGTAGTCGATGCATCTTTTAAGACGGAGATTGATTCAATATCATCAGGATTTACATCCATAATTCGTTGCTCGACACCATCAACAAGTAATAATGCATCGCTATTGTTGATAGTTGTGATACCTCTTACTCGTAGAGTTGTTGTTGAACGACCAGGTGAACCACCTTTATCTAAAATTGTAAGACCGGGTGAAACTCCTTGTAAAGAAGCAGTTGTACTATTAGCTAGACGGTTGATGTTTTCGTTTTTAATATTTCCTACTGCACCAGTTACACTCACTTTTTTCTGTTGACCATATCCAACAACAACTACTTCTTCTAAAGCTTCTGAATCTTCAATTAAAGAAATGCTCAACTCATTATCACTAACTACTTTAATTTCGCGTGGAACGTATCCAATGTATGAAATCTGTAATGTTCGACCTTGTAGAATATCGAGGTTGAATTTTCCGTCGATATCTGTTACCGTTCCATTGGTTGTCCCCTTTTCAATAACATTCGCACCAATAACAGGTTCTCCTTTTTCATCCTTGACAACACCCGATATGGTTTTCACCTTGCTTGGCGTTTCTTTCTGCTTTGAAATGATAATGTGATTGCCACTAAATATGGCTGAACAATTGGTCCCAGCCAATAGCTCTTGCAGGATAACCTTAACATTATTTCCTTTAGGAATATCCCTGATTACTTTTGTGTCATTTACTTCTTGGACATTATAGTCCACTGACAATTTTGTCTGTTGCTCAATCTGTTTGAAAGCGGCTTTTAATGTTAGATTGCTTCCTGACAGGCGAACTTGTTGCTGTTGGCCATAAGTCATCATGCAAAAGGCTGACAAAGCCATGATTAATATTGATCTGAAAAATAATTTTTCAGTGCTTTTATGTATTAGGTACATTTAAATTACTATTTTTGTAAGTTTGAAAATTGAATAAAAATATTTCGACGATTTATATCGTCATCTCCATTAACAAAGTATTTTGATTTCAAACGCCGGAAAGAAGAGCTTCCAAATTCGTCTTTCCGGTTTTCTTTTGTTCATATATAATTTACCTCCACCATTTTAGTTGATAATTATTTCATTGCCTTTAATCACATAATGAATGCCCGCTAACTGCTGTAGAACATTGAGTACGTCGCTGAGTTTTTCTTGTGGCATAAACTTAACATTGTAATATTCATGACTGTACTTCTGAGTATTGTACTGAACTGTCACATTGAAGTGACGTTCCAAGGTTGACATCATTTGGTCGAATGAAACATGATCGAATATCAGATAACCTTGTCGTTCCTTACTGTAAAGTGTTGCATCAACAGTCTGAATATCCACGCTGTGATCTATCGTTGAATAAGTCAGTTGTTCATTTGGTTTAAGAATGGATGATTGTACATTGCCATCACGAACATCTACTCGAACACTTCCGCGCTCCAATGTTGCCGTAACATAAGCATCTGACGGATACGACTTCACGGTGAAGATTGTGCCTAATGCTTGTACATTCAGATGATTTGTCTTTACGATGAATGGTTTCTGAGGATTCTTCTCAACCGTAAAAGAAGCTTTACCATTCAGATATACCGAACGTGTTTTTGTGTTTTTAAAATCTTTCGGATATATCAGGATAGAACCGGCATCGACCCACACTTTTGAACTGTCGGGAAGTGTAACCATACGGCTTTCACCATACGGGACAAAGAATTCCGCCATCTCAATCGGTTTACTGACTGTCGCTCTATTCATTATTAAATAAGCAGAAAGAGCTACCAAAAGCACAATGGCAGCAACAGCGGCATACTTCAATAATTGCTGACCAAAAGGATTACTTCTTTTCGCAACAGGTATATTATAAAGATGTTTGTGCAGTGAAGTCCAATCACGGCGTGTGGAATCAGTTGCTTCAACAGCACTTTGCTCCCATGCCTGTCGCAAAAGCATCTCTTTCTGTTCTGCACCATCTTCACTACGCAACCAACGGCCGAACAGTTTTCTTGCCCTTTCAGAAAAGTGCTTTCCGAAATAAGCATCTATTATATGTTTGGAATAATCTTCCATGTTTTCTATCGCATTTTATATGGAGTAGGTTTGCAATAGAAATACACACAATCGAAAATGATATTTTTTATAATCTGCAAATTTGACTAAATAGATAATCTTTCATATCTTTGCTCCGAAAGTCATACGTATAACAATATGGAAACTGCATTTACACGTGAAGCTGATATTTATTGGCACGAGTTAAAAGGATTGAGTAACGAAGTTAAACTTGATCTCATATCACGTTTGAGTGCTTCTATCTTACATAAAGATACAAAAAAGGTCTTTTCTGCGAAACATTTTTATGGCATATGGAAAGATTCCAATCCTTCTGATGCCGATGAATTAGCTAAAGAAATAAACAAAGCCCGCCAATTTAAAGATGATATAGAAGCCTTTTAAATTTATGAATAAATATCTGCTAGACACAAATATCTGCATTTTTCTCTTGCGCGGGAAATATAATGTGGATTTAAAAATTGATAATGTCGGATTAAATAATTGCTGTATATCTGAAATCACTATTGCAGAATTAAAATATGGCGCTGAATTAGGAAAGCAAAAAGGACTAAAACAGCGCATTAAAGATTTAAATGAATTTATCAACAGTATTGAGGTTGTACCTATCGCTGGCACCTATGATCTTTATGCTTCCGAAAAGGTTAGATTACGTATGGCTGGAACACCTATAGAAGACAACTTTGATTTACTTATAGGTTGTACTGCTATTCTCCATGATATGATATTAGTCACAGAAAACATAAAGGATTTCAAGGGATTGAAAGGTATCCAAATTGAAAATTGGATAAATCGGAATTGATTAAGAATAACCTTTTACACCTATCCCCAATAATAACATACAATATACAAATACAAGACTTTTCGCAAAATAGCTAATGCGGCGGTGAGATGGTTCTCGACTGTTCGTTTGCTGATGTCGAGGCGTTGGGCAATCTCTTCATTCGACAAACCTTCTTCACGACTCATCCGATACACGCGCTGACGCTGAGGCGACATCTGGTCCACCGTTTGATTGATGAGCGATTGCAGTTCGCGAACGAAGAACTGTTCTTCGTCGGATTCGCCTAATTCCGGATTCTGCAAAAGCTCGTCGGCATACTTTTCGGATACAGCCAATTTATCAAAATAATCGTATGCCATATAACGGGCAATCTGAAAAAGATAAGAAGAAAAAGAATTGACAACACGCAACTTCTCCCGATCGCGCCAAAGCATCATGAATATGTCTTGTGACATATCACGACTCGCTTCCTTATCGTGAATAAGTCCGGTAAGGAAATTGAGCAATCGCGGTTGATATTGCATAAAGAGCCATTCGAAGGCCTCTGTATTTCCACCAGCTATTGCCTGTAATTTAATATGTTCAAGAGATAACTCCATTGAGCTTCGAAATAAGGAATTATCTCGGACATTACAAAATCTAGACAATTATTTATTTTACTATCGAATTCTCAGGGACACAGTCATAACGATCCATGGCAGAGTCTTCATCAAGATAGCGCACAATCAAATATTTACAATCCGAACTACTGATTGGACTATTTACTATTGATAGAACTTCGGCAGCGCGAGTCACATGGTCTTTTGAAACCAACACATGCTCATGAATATGATATAGCAGTTTATTCTCCATGACTCAAACAGAATATAGTTTTAGAATTAAAAGAACAAATGGTCCCCAAAAAACATTCAAAATATATAGAGACAAATATATTAGGAACTCTTATATAAGTGTGTGTGTGTGTGTGTGTGTGTGTGTGTGTGTGTGTTATAAAAATACTTGAGATGAACAAACAATCAGCACACTTTTTTCCAAAACAGCTAATTATTTCTTCTTTAAAACTTAACTTGCGGACAGGTCCTTCCATCTCAAAAATATTTTAACATCACGCAAATATATAAATAATTTTCTACTCCTAGTTCCCTTTAGAAAGACAAAATTCCAATACTTTCGAAAAGAGCCAATAAAAAATACAATGCATACTCTTATTAAAAAGCATACGACCTTTTTTCAAAAACTATGCATCCTTTTCAAGAAAAGAATTAATAGTTTTCTTAAAAGAATTCCATAAGAGAAAAATAGTATCGAAAATGACGAAAAGGAGATAACTCATAATAGAATGAATACATTTAAACTCATTTTAAATGGC
>Ga0160425_1004054_pt1 | contig 10222 bp, 10 predicted proteins | sample BioMet8_FD_108193 | JGI IMG/M metagenome (GOLD analysis project Ga0160425, IMG submission 108193) | Microbial communities from bioreactor (seeded with sewage sludge) at Lawrence Berkeley National Lab, California, USA - Biofuel... | ecosystem: Engineered > Bioreactor > Anaerobic > Unclassified ...
GCCACCACCACGGCGGCCGCGACCTACGACTTCAGCTATACCGCCGTCCTGAAAGGGGGGTCCTGATGATCGGCAAACCCCCAGCAAAAAAGAAACCCATTGAAGGGATCAAGAACCAGCGCGCCCTGGCCAAGACCGAAAAGCAGCAGCAACAGGCCCTGAAGCGCCAGCAGAAGCAGTCCCTTAAAGAAAAGAAGAAGGAAGAACGGGCCATGGTCAAGGCCGAGCAGAAGCCCCTGATGGAAGAGCTGAAGGAGAAATTCCCGGCCCTCAATTACGACTTTTCCAAGCGGGAAAAGACCCTGCTCTACCTGCTGGGCATGTTCCTCCTGGTCATGGCGGCGCTGTTCCTGGTGATCTTTCCCCAGCTCAGCGGCCTGCAGAACAAGATGGACGAGGTCAGCCAGGCCGAGGAACAGCAGCAGAACGTGGAAATGGCCATCGCCTCGCTCAAATCCAACCAGTCCCTGCTCACCGCCACCCAGAACAACCTGGTGACCAAGCAGGCGGCCTATTCGGCGATCCTGAACAAGGCCCAGATCGACACCCTGGTGACCACCTTCGTGTCCAGCCAGGGCCTGACCCCGGTGAGCCTGTCCATCGACAGCGTCACCGTGGGCACCCTGCCCACCTTTGGGGCTTCGGCCAGCGGCAGCTCGTCGGGCAGCAGCGCCTCGGGCAGCTCCAGTTCCAGCGGCAGCAGCTCCAGCAGCTCCTCCTCCGGAAGCTCCAGCAGTTCATCGGGCAGCAGCTCCTCAGGAAGCAGCTCCAGCTCCAGCTCCAGCAGCTCGGATATATCCAACGGCTCCAGCAGCACGTCCAACAGCAACAGCAGCACCAGCACCTCCTCGGACCAGTCCGGCAACGTGGGCATCACCTACGCCACCGTCACCGTGACCTATACCGGCAGCGAGGCCGCCTTCCTGACCCTGCTGGATACCGCCAACGCCCACCCGGAAATCCAGGTGATGAAGTATTCCAATACCACCACCGACAACAAGGGGAGCGTGACCCTGAACGTGTACATGGCCTACAGCGGGACCAATGGCAACGCCGCGACCCAGTAAGATTCCTTAAATAAGAAAGTAAAAATGAAGAAATTAAAACATTTGGAAGATTATCAATCAGGAAGATATCGGGATCAAGGTGATTTCAAGTCATTTATTCCTACCACAATCAATAATCAGTGGACATGGGAAGATGGTGAATTGAATTTCCTTCTGGCCCAAGCAAATAAAGAGCTGGGAGGCTTGAATATTTATTCTGAAATGATACCGGATATTGATATCTATATAAAAATGCATATCCGGGTAGAAGCCAATAAATCGAACCGGATAGAAGGTACAAAGACCAGCATTCAGGAAGATATGATGGGTGTGGAAGATGTTCAGCCGGAAAAACGGGACGACGTCCAGGAAATCAGTAATTATGTGGAAGCTATGAATTATGGGATAACACGGATTCTGAACGATGGTTTTCCATTTACAAGCCGATTGCTCTGCGAAATGCATGCCATCCTTTTGCAAGGAGTCCGCGGCGAACATAAAACACCGGGTGAGTTTCGAAGGTCACAAAATTTTATTGGCGGAACCATGCCGTCTAATGCGGTTTATGTGCCCCCTTCGATGATTGATATGCCAGAACTCATGGGCGATTTGGATAAGTTTATGAATCTGGTGGAGGGAATGCCGGAGCTGGTTAAAATTGCCATGATTCATTATCAATTAGAATCCATTCATCCTTTTTTGGATGGTAATGGGCGTATTGGCAGATTAACGGTTCCTTTATATTTGCTTTCAAAAAAAGAATTACAGGCGCCATGCTTCTACATAAGTGATTATTTTGAACGGAATCGCCAGGAGTATTATGATCGCTTACAAAATGTCCGTCTTAACAATGATATGATTGGGTGGATTAAGTTTTTCCTTCGGGCATCCATAGAAACGGCACGTTCCGCACGAGTGAAATTTAAAGGTGCTGTTGACCAGGTTAATTTCTATCGGGATTATTTGATGAAAAAAAGAGGATCGACAGAAAGTTTAGGTAAGGTATTACGCGCCATGTATAAAGAACCGGTCATTTCAGTCAATGAGCTGTGTAGCCTTTGTGAATTAAGTGTCCAAACCATTAATACCTGTGTCAAAACATTGCAGAATGACCACATCATTGAAGAAATAACAGGTAAGCGAAGGAATCGGATATTTATTTTAAGAGATTATATCCGCGTATTCGAATAAGAATAGTCTTCCGTTAATCAAGGAAATGCCCTTTTCTTTGATTAACGAGAGCCGTTATTCAAGAAAATGGCGATTTGCTTGATTAACGGGTGGGGCTAATCAAGCAAAAGATGATTTGTTTGATTAAGAAAGGCTGTCAATTAGAAAAATGTGACGGCCATTGGCCCGGGGTGATTATGTGAAAACGGATCGAATTATAAAAATAAGGGGCAGCCGTGAAACACACGGGGCCTCGGAAATCCCATCGACGGGGAGGTGCCGGGTTATGATGAAGAAAATAATGATGAAGGTTGGGGATAATCGGGGCATGACGCTGATTGAGGTGACGGTGGCGCTGGTGTTGTTTGTCAGTGTGTTTACGATCCTGGCTTATGGGATGAGCGGCGCGCTGAAGGTGATGAATAACGCCAATCAGGTGCAAAATGCGACAGAGAGTAATACAAATGGATTAAACACGATTTATGAACAATTGAAGAAACAAGACAAGACTGGATTAACTCCTGTGACAGGTTTGACAAATTCCATCACACTCAAATTAGCAAATGGAACAACATCCTATACAATACCGGGATCGTTTTATGATTACGATTATAAAACCAATGACCGGTCATTGGCATTGTTTGATGCGTTTTCTAGTGCGGCGTTGCAGCAACCAACGTTGCCGGTACCGGGAATTACAAGTGAAAAAAACGTTAGTGTGCCAACGTCAACTAAAGTGGCTTATTTTAGTCCAGATAAGACCATTAGTAAGGAATTATTCACACCAGCAGGAATTATTCAAACTTGGAATTTCGGTTCTTGGTCTAATACATATGATAATACATATGGTAAATTGCATATAGGTGTTACTACACAGCAGTTTATAATAAGTGGACATGATATAAATGATGATAATGAATATTTACAAGAATTATTTTTTGTTAATTCAACTCCTTTTTTATTTAGTGGTTCTGGAGAAGATGGTATTATAAATTATAATATTTTATTCATGTATATCGGAGAAGGAGATGATTCTAATGATTCGAATCCTGTGAAAATTACAGTTAATACAGTTTATAATTCTCCAACAGAATTTCGAAGTGCAAATAAACTAACTTTAAATGGTTATAAAGGAGCATCTAATGTAATTTTATATTTAAAAAATGGACTGCAACTGACTACTTCAGTTACTTGTTATAATGATAAAAACAATTCGCCTGCACCTCAAACAAAGATTTTGCCTGCAGGTTACTATATTATTCCGAGTGGAACCGATATTTTAAAGGCTGCTTATGATGATTTAACGTACACCACATTTGTAAATTCATACAAAACAACTTATTCTGTTGTTTCAAGTCAATTAATTGAAATGGGTATTGTGTTTACTGATTAACAGGAAGGTAGGAAAGGAGACCAAATGAAAAGAAAGAATAGTCAGAAAGGCTCCGCTTTAATCTGGGTCCTGGTCATCTCGGTCATCTTCCTGATCCTTGGCCTGTCCCTTGGCTGGGTGGCCCTTTCCATGAATAACCGCAGCCTGAAAAACGATGAACTTCAGGAAAGTTATTTTACAGCCCGTTCGGCCGTGGATGCCATTCTGAAGAACCTGAGCGGGTATACGGATGATGATTCAAAAACAACTTATAATTATTTGCATGCCAATTTGATTAATGGGGGAAAAAGTGTTTCCTTTAATACAGCCAGTAATGATATCTTCAGTAATTCCACCGAGATGAATGCCTGTAACGTCACGGGTTCCATCTGCAAAGGCATGGTCAAATTGACAGCCACCGCTGGGACAGAAAGCGGAACCCAGCTGGGAGATACCCGGGACCAGGTCACCCTGTGGGGCAAGCGGGCCCTTCATACCAGCAATGCCTGGCCATCGGAGAGTTGGGCGGTGGATTTGGCGAAATACCCGACACAAGCATTTCAAAATAATAAGTGGAATAATCAATTTGTTGTAGGTGAGTCAACTGACGGAGCCTATGCTACAAATTCTAACTTAGATGTAGCGGTTTATAAAACGGCTGGAAACGGAACAACATATGGGGCACAAAATTTTAACAAACAGAGTGTAAGTACCAAACTTTGTGTAACAAAAGACCAATTAAGAGAAGTGAAGGCCATCTTTATTTATGTGGAAGAAAGAGATACTTTGGTTTTGTCAGGAATGGATTATCACGATAAAACAGGAAGTAGTAATTCGGGGACTTCAAATAATTCACAAGCATGGTTTTGGGATACAGGGGGAAATCCGGTTACGAATGAACAATGGAAATGTTATTATGGACCGGAAATATATATATATTTGAAATCTGGTTCGAAACTTCAGTTAAAATCGAATTCGGATAGTACTGGCAGCGCTGGTACTGTTGTCTCACCATATCCAGTTTATATTTATGGAGATAAATCAGCAACTATTAAACCTGTTGTAGAAACAGTGACTCCGAAAGTTAATAATGTTTATCCGGATATTTTGGTTTATGGCTATGATAGTAATGTTTTGAATATAAAAAATACACAAGGAACTTTGAAAGTTTATAAGGATGATAATGGCAAAGAACACACTATATTAAGTGGTTACCCAGCCAGAGGAGTCCCATCGGATAGCGACGATTACGGCCTATTTAATGACACTTGGGAGGTGTACCAATATGAACGGAATGCACTGCCTCAAAGTTGAAAGAATAAAAGAAAAATGCAAGGAGAACAAGGGGTTTACGCTGATTGAAATAACGGTGACCCTGGTCATATTGGGAATCGTATTGGCTGTTGCAGGCAATGTGTTCTTTTTTGGAACCCGCATGTATACCCAGACGGAAGCAAAGAATGCGGCGAAATCCATTGGAGACAGTGCCTTTAAATACTGCAAACGGGCCTTTACCTATGCGACAGAGATGGATATTGTTTATTCGGGAGGAACGGCCCCGACGGGTTTGAGTAATAATATTAGGATAAACGAGGCAGGTCATTTGATGAAAAACAATTCAAATGTTCTTGGTTCATCAGAAACGGATTATTATAATGGTTATTCACTTTCCTATTCCGTGAAAAAGCAGAATAATACGATTTTAGAATTGACAATAAAAGTCAGTAAAAATAATGAGGAATTGTACACAAAAACGGAGACTGTAAAAAATGTTAATTTAAGTTCTGGAAATCATGTCATTGAGACGTCTGGAAGTGTTTCAGATAACCCGACGGTTTATTACAACACCGCGTCCCAGTATGACAATGCCAACGATAATCCCCTTGCCATGTATAATTTGATGGTGAATTTATGGAACAGTGTAAATGCGAGTCCATCGACATATCCAAGTGACTATCAAACATATACAGGAGTTGCTTCTGGCGTAAGTAACGAATATTTTAGAAGGTATATTGCTCAGAAATACTATAATCCGGATGGGTTGGACTTAACATTCAATATGACAGATGATATAATTAATTATTGGCCGGTTGCTCCCAGCTTTACAACGACAGTTATCAATGCGACAAATGCAAAAGCAAATGGATTTGATAGTTACATAAAAAATACTGATAAAAAATTAAAAATGCAAGTTTATCTTAATTCGAGTTCGGGATTAGCCATCGTTTATCTATCAAAAAGTGGTACGGATACTGCCGCACAGATGATATATAATCCGGATGATGGCTATTGGTATTTTAATAAAACGACAAGCTATGATTTTTCAGCAAAAACATGGGATGCTGTCAAATCGGAAATTACGGGAAGCAGTTGGGTTAAAGTCGCAAATTAGCATAAATTTTGGAAAAGGAGGGGATGGATAATGAGGTGGCATCCATTAAGACGAGAAGCAGGCATGACCATGATTGAGGTAGTTGTGGTTTTAGTTATTCTTGCTATTTTAGCTGCAATGACCATTCCTTCCCTTAATGGTTTCATTACAGATGCCAATCAGAAAAATTGTCGGGCCATTGAGAAAGATATCGCCAATTCTTATGTGGAAGCCTTTGTAGATAATGGGATTGAAACACCTGGTACTTTAACGGAAGACTACAAAAAAAATTGTGCTAAACTTTTATACAAAGTCATGAGGGAAAAGGGAAGTGCGGCGGTTTACAATTCAAGCACATACAAGACAGATGGAATTTACACATTTAGTGATGCGTGCCCGAACAAAGGGACTTATACCATTACTTTCAGTACTGATTACCGCTCAATCGATATTACATGCAGTGTGGATGGCAGCTACAAATAAAAAATATGAGTAAAAAAATGCGGCATGGAAAAAAATTCCTTTCACAAGAATCCATCCAGCTCGAGCGGATGGAACAAACAGACGAAACCCGGCAGGCGGCTATCAAGTTCATGCTGATCGTAATATCTGTATCCCCGGCCCTTGGTGGGTCGGATTGGTAGGATTCCCCTTGAGACCATGTACAGTAAATGCGGCAACAAATTTCAAAGAGATTTCATACGTGGATAATAATACTGTTTATAAATGTGTGAATACGAATAAAAATGTTAGCTAGTCAAACCATAATCCGCAAAACTTATAAAGCAAACTGAATTAAAAAGCTGCAAGGCCCAACCCGCCTTCCAGCCCACAAAGTCGAGGTGAGAAAGATGAACGCCAACACGAAGCAAGCTCGGCGAGCCGGCTTCACCCTCGTCGAAATCATCGTAGTCCTGGTGATCCTGGCTATTCTGGCCGCCTTCACCATCCCCGCCATGCTCGGCTTCATCGCCGACGCCCGGGAAAAAGAATGCATCAGCATCCGGGGTACCATCACCCGGGGATACACTGCCGAATACGTCGCCGCCTATCCTGATGGCGCCGTAATCGACGAAACTGCGGCCACCGCCCTGGCCCTGGCCGCAGTAAAAAAGAGTTATGGTGACACCGCCACCCTGGAAAATATGTGCCCATCCGGCGGAGGATACTCCGTGGTCCAAATCGAGAACGACCCCGCGCGTATTACGCTGAAGTGTTCAAAGCACGATAGCGATGGGATGAGTTATGCTGCGTTTGACCCCAATACTACTTATCAAGAGGGAGATGTGGTAATTCATGGAGATTATGTATACAGATGTTTTAAAGAGAATAATATGACTAATATTGAAAAGCCAACTGGGTATTTATACAAGGAATGTTGGACAGTAATTGCCAGCGCATCAAGCGGTGATCTGGCCTATAATAATAATTGTCATTATGCTACAGACACTATCGTGGTTTATAACAAGAAAAAATGGAAATATACAGGAAGCACGCCAAGTAATGGCCCACCACCATTGTCAAGCGAATGGGTACTCGTCAATAATTAATCTAACCGCAGTCAATCGCCGGAAGACTCGCCAGGAACTTCCGGCTTTTATAAGACCGTATCTGCAAACAGTGGTATTATTAGCCGGCACAGCAGCGTAAGCGCCAGGCGAAGCAATAAGTGAAAACGGACGAGGGGCGGAGGCTGGCGAGGCGATTTATTCCATCATTGAGACGTCGAAGGCCAATGGCCTGGCGCTGTATCGCTATCTGAAATACCCTTTTGAAGATCTCCCAGGTTTGCCGCTCAACCGGAGGCGGAGCTGCTGGCGGAGGCGGAGCTGCTGGACCGCCTGATGCCATGGATGCTGAAAACCCAGGAAGCTTGTAGCAAGGGAAAAGGCAGAAACACGATTTGCGAATGAATCAATCGGGATTCTGTTTTTGGTGTGGTGTTTATTTTGCGCTTACTATTAATCGACAAAGCAGCGCTGAAATGGTAAAATTGATAATGATTTAATCAACAGACCAGATGATGTCATATTTGGCAGCGATAAAGATATCGCCGGTTGGCTCGCACGAAACGGGTTTCAACGGGTGAGATTTGGCATGATTGTGACGAAAAGGAGGTCCCTATGCTCACACCCTGGGAATTTACAGCCATGAATCAAACACAAGAATCCATCCAGCTCGAGCGGATGGAACAAACAGACGAAACCCGGCAGGCGGCCATTAAGCTGATGCAGATTGGCATGCCCGTGCCCCCGGCCCTGACGGGGTCGGACCGGCAGGATACCGCCAACCGGGATGTCCGCTTTGAATGGCGGAGCCGGACCGTGTGATTGAAAATTGACAGAAGAACAGACCGTCAGTCCCGTGCGCAGTACCGCCGGGGTTGGCGGTCTGTTGCTTTCCATTTTTGGGAAATGGGGAACAGGTGTTGAACCTTTGGCGCTTTGTAAAAATGACATTACTCAAAATTGAGTAATGTTGCGGTTGAGATGAGTAAGGAGCATTCTCGCCGGACAGAATGGATTGAAAGGGAGGGACGGCCATGCGCTGTGCATGTTCCAAGTGGTGGCGTTAAAGAACAGGAACAGGGCGGCGGGGCGGATATCGAGGATTTTCAGGTAACGGCGGAACCGGCCTCCGACTTGGAAGGTGACAGGAAATGACCGCCGGCCCCGGGCTGATTGCAATGGAGACCGGCGGTAAGTGGATGGTGTGTTTGTCAAAGGGAAAGGCCGTCAGGCTTTTGGTGTGTTGTTGTGGGGTTGCTGGTCGAGAAGTTCTTCTACGCTGATGTGAAATTTGGATGCGATGCTTTGCAATGTATTATTTAGTCTTTGGTCAGCGCGTTCTCGTTCAGCTTGCAGTTCTCTATTTGCGCGTTCCCGTTCAGCTTGTAATTCTTGATTGGCAAGGGCACGCTCTGCCAATACACCTTCCTGATATTTTTCTTTATCACGTAAATACAGGTTCATATACTCTGTCCTCCATTCACTATTGGATTTGATGCGCTTTAATTCTGTTGCCATGGCTTCAATCAGTGGATTGTCGTCATTTCCGGGTAGGGCTGTTTCCAGAAAGGTAAGGACTTGATCCAGCTTTTGATCAATAACATCTGTACCGCGGGTATTGAAGAAGCATTTGTGTGTTTCATCGCCAAGGGCCATTTCTGGATCATCGATACAGCGGTTTTCAAAATGATAAATGTGCCGGCCTTTTCCAAATGGATCAAAGGTACAGATGAAGATGACGTAGCTGGTGTTGAGTTTATCGTATAACTCACCCTTCTCGATGAGATTTAAATCAATCATTCCCTGATAGTAACGGCTTCTTTTTGGCAGATAACTCTGTTGGGATGTCTGCATTTCGATATTATATACCGTATCTTTACCATCCTTCACGTACACATCCAGCCGGACGCTTTTGGCATCCATGGCGATGTCAATGGATTTTTGTTCCTCGGGGTATTCAATTCGGTCGATTTCGAAGCCAAGCAGGGTTTCAATCAGCCCTTTACAGATGGCTTTGTTGCGCATCATCTTGGAAAATACAAAGTCATCGCTAGGGGTTAGATTTTGCCAGCGTTCTTGTATGAATTGTGGTATTTTCGTAGCCATGGGCGTCCCTCCCTCAGGTAAATCTTTGATACATTTATTATAGCAGGTTTTGGCATGGATTTCCAGATGGGGAAGCAAGGGTTAAGGGAGGTTTTCAGGTGATGATGGGGGCTTAGGGCGGCTTCCAGAGGAAGGCGATATCTGTCCGCACAGCACGGACAAATCAGGGGGTGTTGATAACCCTGTGGATAACTCCTCGAAAGGCGTCCGCCTATAATGGCTCACGGACCCCCTCCCGTCCGCCCGATTTGATCCACCCGTTGATCAAAATCCGATAAGTTTCTGATTATATATAGACTATAGAAGACGTATCTCTATATTATGGTTTAGTGGCTCCCCTTGATTGTCCGATGGACAGCGCTGGGTTTGTGTGTCTTCCGCGGGCGGTACAGCGGCTGGGGCGGGTATAATCGGAGGAGGACTGGCCGTGGGAGGGCTGGCGGGGCAGGGCGAGTTCCGCTTTTTTCCATTGAATCCCAAGGGGAAGCGTGGTATAATGAAACCAATTAAAAGTTCTGTAATCGGGCTGATTTTATGGAATGGAACAGGGGAGATAGAGGATGAAACAGAAATCGCAGCACACGCTTAAGAAGAGCGGACACCGGCTGACGGGCCGGGCGGGATGGACCATCGGCGGGGTCGTGGTGAC
>Ga0160425_1004065_pt1 | contig 10198 bp, 7 predicted proteins | sample BioMet8_FD_108193 | JGI IMG/M metagenome (GOLD analysis project Ga0160425, IMG submission 108193) | Microbial communities from bioreactor (seeded with sewage sludge) at Lawrence Berkeley National Lab, California, USA - Biofuel... | ecosystem: Engineered > Bioreactor > Anaerobic > Unclassified ...
CTCGGCTATGCGCTCTCAGGGCTGACCAAGGAGCGCGTCTTCTTCATTCTCCTGGGGGCCGGTACGAACGGGAAGAGCACCCTGGTGGAGACTTTCTACCACCTTATGGGGGACTACGCACGGAGCATGCCGTCGCACGCCTTCATCAAGTCGGAATCCCGGGCCATCAGGAACGATCTGGCACGGCTGCCCGGCATTCGCTTCGCGCCATGCGCAGAGGTCAACACCGGCAAGTACCTTGATGAATCCCTGGTGAAACGGGTCACCGGCAACGATGTCATCACGGCTCGCTTCATCGGCAAGGAATTCTTCGACTTCCACATCATCGCCAAGTTCTTCTACTCCGTTAACACGCTGCCGCGCGTGATTGGGGCCGATAATGCCATTTATAACAGGCTGATCGTCCTTCCTTTTGATGGGAACTTTGAAAAAAACAAGGACGGCGGCCTGGGCGAAAAGCTCGAATCCGAAATCGACGGCATCCTCGCTTGGGCTGTGAAGGGCTTCCAGCGCTGGCATAAGCGGGGGAAACTCGTGAAGCCCGAATGCGTCATCGAAGCCTCCAAGGCTTACCGGGCCGAAATGGATACGGTCCAGTCCTTCATCGACGAAATGTGCATCCGCGACGAAAACGCTACCACGCCACTTGGTCCTCTCTTCGATGCTTACCAGCAGTGGGCCAAAGGTACTCTGGTACAACCCGCCGGCATCCACCTTTTCGGCACCCTCATGGGCCAGAAGGGCTTCAAGAAGATCAAGTCTGGCGTCTGGCGCTGGAAGGGCGTCACGCTGAAGGCTGCGGCCACCGCCGCCGAAGCAAGCGTCTTCGGGGCTCCCGTCACGCCGTCGACCACGGCCCCTGAGCCCTCGACCACGGGCCTGACCCAATAACCATCACAGGCGGGGGCTTCGGCCCCCGCCATTCTCATAAGGAATATCGCTATGATTAGTCCCCTGAATCAGGCCAGCCCGACGCTGGCGCAAGAATATCGCCTGACCCAGGCCGAATACCATGCCCTTATCCACGGTTCCCAAACGGTCATGAAGTTTGATCCGTTGAATATTGTGATTAAGGACTCGATCCTCTTCACTACCGTCGCTAAGGGGAGAGCGCTGGTTCAAGCGGACTACACTCCCCTGATTAGCCAGCCGGTAACCATGGCCTTTGTGCCAGACAAGGCCGCCCTGAAGCAGATGGCGTCGATCCGTGGAGCGGGCGATGTCCGCGTACGCCTGCAGGACGGGCACTACCACATCCACGGCGACCATACAGGCACTCACCTCCAAGCGATACCGGTACCCACCTCCGTCAATTTCCAGATGCCGATCATCACCTGGATCGGGGCGGAGGTGTCTGGATACGCCTCGATAGACCTCAAAGCGTTCATCGGCAAGATCGGCAAGGAGATGAAGACGGTCCAACTTGCCGTATACGACGACCAGTTGGAGCAGGTCGGAGTTAAGGAGCAAAGTGAGCCATACACTTTCACACCTGGTATGGCGGAGCGGCTCGCCAGCCGTCGCCCGAACTTGGTGCTCTTGTCCCGAGTTGCCTTCCGCCACTTCGGCAAAAAGCAGTCTCTCCGTCTCGGGCAGAAGGACGGCCAGTACATCCTCCGGGTTACCAATTCGCTGGATATCGACGTCGACCTCGTCCTCTTCGAGCCGCTCGATTTGGTAGCCGCCTAACCAAGCCACATAGGCAGGGGCTGTGGCGAGTGCCACGGCCCCTCACAACGGATAACCCATGAAATACGTTCACGTAGCAAGCAAACCGAAGGCGGGTCTCACAGATTATGACCACGCCATCATGGCCGAGAACAAAGTGGCCCTGTACTCGATTATCGAGGGCATGTGCCAGGACAACTTCAACACCCATACCCTCAATGCCGCGCTCGAATCGATCAAGGACTACACGGCGCGCTATGTGCGGCCCGTCAATGGAAAAATCTACATTGATTCAGGCGGGTACTCGATCATCCAGGGCGCGGTCCACCCGACTGCGGTCCCGAGGTTCGTCCAGTGCTACAATACCATGCTCCGTTTGACGCCTGGGGCCTTTGACAAGGTTTTCTCACTCGACATCCCCTGGAGCAAGGTGTTCCCGGAGATGAACACCCGGCGGAAGATTATGGAGTTTAACGACTACGCCCTGTCCACGGCCCGTGACATCCTGCTCAACGATCCGGCCGCCCTGGAGCGCTTCAGCTTCGTGTGGCACTTCAAGATGCCGGCTCAGTACGAAATCTGGAAGGCCCTGTACGAGAAGCACGATCTCAACCGGATCATCCGGCACCGCGCCATCGGCGGCATGGTCGCCCTGCGGGGGATCACCGGGATCAGATTCAGCCCGTTTATTGGTATGGCCTACCGGTGCCTCCTGGACTACCTGGACGCCGGCCGGTTCGACCAGGACTTCACGTTGCACTTCCTGGGCATGTACCTGCCCTACGACCGGTTCGAGATGGCCATCCTGGATGGGCTCTTTGACCGCTATCTGGAAGGGGAAGCCCAGGCCGTGACCACCTATGACTCCATCAACCCCCTTCAGTCGACACGGGTGGGGAAGGATATCCCGCTCTTCGAGTTCACCGGGAACGGGCTGTCTGTCTATGACAACCTCGTCGACGCGCCGGTGGCTATCCTGGAGCAGGTTTATGGCGACCCTGGTCTTATCGGGTTCGTCCAGGAAGAGATCGTACGCCGCCGCGCCGGCATCCGGTTGAAGAATGCGGACTCGTTTGGGCCGCTCAATATCCACAGCCACCAGGAAGTGAACCGCTTCATCAAGTACGTGGTCGCCGCGCACGACCTCGCTGAGGTCTTCTTCCAGGAATGGAGCCTGACCAAGATCAACGGGCATTTTGCAAGCGTGCTCGATGCCCTTGGGAAAGCCAACCCGGCGCTGTTCACGGGCCACCTGCGTGCCTCGATCATGCGGAACGTGGCCATCACCTACGAGTTCCACCGCTGGTTCGTCGATGATCGCTCCCGCGCGGGCTTGGAACGGTTGATCCAGGACAACATCCGCAAGATCGGCTTTCCGGGCGACTTGACCTAGGCCGGGCGCGGTACACGAGCCCCTGTTTGGAAGACGAGGGAGGGAGTCACGCCCCTCCCTTTTTTTGCGCCCTCGCCGGAGTCGTAGCGCGCAGGACGCGGGGGGCCGTTAGCACCAAGCCGTCAAAGCCCGTTTCCCATCTGCCTCGACCCAGCCTTTTCCCAAGCCCCGTGACCGCCTCCCTGACCCAGGGTATCCTTCCCCAAAGTCCCCAATGTTTCAGGTCAAGAAGGATACCATATGGAACAACAAAACATCGATAGGCTCACACTCAAGGATGAGATCATCAACGCATTTCGTCCGATTGAGCAGCTGTTCAAGATTATGGACACGTCCGGCCTTGAGATCGATGGAACGATTATCCGTTGCTATGCCGAGATCGGCCTCGAACTTACGGAGAATTTTCGGAGTAAGCTTGAGCAGCTGCTTGCTCGAAAGCAGGATGGTGCTGAAAATGGCGACTGATAACAACTGGAACCTCATCTACGCCTATACACGGTCCCAGGCCATCGAGGACGGCGTCCTGGTCGATGTCACCGAGCAGGCGAAGGCCATCGGCTTCCGGCTCCACACCGTCGTGACAGACCATCTGTTCCACGGCTACGTCGAGCCGCCTGCCGGGCTCGAAGGTGAAGGCCAATCTGTGACGGGACGGCTCCATGACCTGATGGTTCTGGCGCTCTTTGCGGCCAGGAAAGCCGTCAACACAGACAGGGTCACCTTCAAGGTCGATTTCCTGATGGCTCCAGGACGCAAGGAAACCGTCGAAGTCATCGCTCACATCGGACCCGGTGACAACGGCGAACCGGTGCTGACCATCATGCTTCCAGAAGACGATTAAATTTTCTGCAACGTTAACCTAAAAATAAGGAGTTTATTATGGGATTCTTTGGATCACTTTTCCTGGGAATCATCTGTGGTGTAGGTGTCGTGGTCATCGTAATGCAATTGTCTTCCCTGCACCCCAAGAGGAGCAGGCTGTCCAGGCCGGACTAGATCTGTTTCCAGTCGCTGAATTATGGAAGCCCGAGCATGAACAGCTTGGGCTTTTTTGATGCTGAAAAAGTATCACAAAAACAGTAGCTACCGTAGCCCACGTAAAGAGTAATAATAGACAGAAGTTATCTTTTTTCCTTGAGAAAGCGTGGGACAATTTGCCTTTTTACTTAATATTTTTCTAATCTGGAAACGTCTGCCCTTTTAAGGGGCAGAGCGAAAACAAGGCGCAGTCAAAATGAGCAGCTTGGGCTTTTTCTTTCATGCGCTGATTCCATACGGAAATCAGATAGATTAGCTGCGCTTTGACTTGAGTAAGTTGATTGTTCTTTGGTGGCAAACAAGTGTAACTGATTTACCGCCAACATTGACTGCGAATAAATATATTAAAATTTATTGTATTTAGCGGTCATGTTGAGTGTCGTTTTTATGAGTATTAGTTTTAAACTAAGACTCATAAAATAGGAACGTTTCCGAATGGCAGCTTAAGTCGAGACTTAGAAATAGATAAAAAGACAACGAGGCTGATGTTTTTCGTATCTCTTGAAATTGCTGTGTATTGCAAATTTTAATAGCTAAAGAATATCTGTAAAAATATTCCAGCTTTTCTTGGGTTAAATTTCTTGGCATTTAGTGTCTAGCTTGTTCGCTATTTTATCAGCCGGCGGTGAAACCGCCGGCTGATAAAGCAAACTTCCGAACAAAATTTTAAAAGGAGGCTTAAAAGTAGATAACAAGTAAAAAAGAACGATGCCTTTTCTTGTATGGTTTAAAACTGCTGATCATCGCCACTTGGTCTTATCGAACAAACCGCGCTGAGAAAGTTCTCTTTCTTTGTAGCCATCAAAATCGAAGTGTCTTGGGACAGGCCTGTCGTCCCTGGATTTTACGCCAAAGAAGATGCCCCCGAGCACGGCCAGGGCTACGACGCTGATGATGATGCCAAGGAACCACTCCATCCCGAGGCACTACCAGAAACAGCAGCCAGAGTCATCAATCTCAAAAATAGATAACGATATCTGGCAATTGAAGCAGGATTGGTTCGAGATGAAACGCACTTATTTCATACTAAATTAAGATGAAATAGCCGCGTTTTGATTTCAAGCAAGTGGTGAATGACGACAGGAACATGCTCCAAATATCCAGGAAAGTGGTAACACAAAAAGTCTCACCCCCAGGATTTCGAGCACTCAGGCTCCAAAAACTGGGGTGAAGTGGGAAAATGGTGATTTGATGAGGTGCTCCTTGTCGGGCTCATGCGGCGGCACGGATGTGCTCCATTTTTAAGTTGTTCAACAGCTAAAAGTTCGTTCACTTTTCGATGCTTATTCAAGTCCTCATCAAACTGGTAAGTTAGGTAAAAATAATAAGGGCGCTAGTTTGATACTTTGATATCATTTAACGCCCCTATTATTGGCAGTCGATTGGATATTATCGAAGCCTGATACGTCACCGACATATCGAAATGTACATTTTACCCATCGACTAATCTGGAAAATACATCGCAAAAATAAAATCGAATGATTTAAAATTATCTTTATTAAGTTGTTCCTTTTTCAGACACTATCGGGAATGCCAATAATCATGAACAAGGGTAGGCATAGTTCAGCAGGCTCAGCCTTGTTTTAAAGGAGCAAACACATACAGATATACTAGGGTCATACCAAAACCATGCCCTCCAGCAAGGGCAATAAAAAGGAAAATGATATGGATATTGAGAATTGTGCCGTTACTGATGACTCACTGAGTTTACTCGAAGAAGAAATCAAAGTTCTTGCCAGTAAGCCGAAAGACTTTTTTATGAGTTTTATTAACAACCAAGAATTATTTAAACAAGCTGTAGATCTCTTTCAGAGGAGTGAGATTGCCGTTCACAGGATTATTAGTTCTGCAAAAACACAAGGTGTCACGGGGAAAGATATTACAGAGGCCCTGCGCCTCATTAAGAAAGAAGCAAAACAAAATGCCTCGCAAATTCCATCTGCTATAATGAAAGCAATAATCAAAGACTATCTCCCAACTGCTCCTGTCGCTGACCAAGCAACTCTCCCTGTCGGCTACAAATTCACCGGCAATTGCGGGATCAGCGTAGGTTTGCATGACGGACCAGATGCAATCGTGTCATCGTACCCACTCTTTATTACTTGCATAAAGCACAACCGGTTGACAAACATTGAGTATGTCACCCTGGCATGGATAGCTGATGGAGCCCAACGCTCCGTCACCGTGGAAAGGAAAATCATTGCCAAGAAGAGTCAGATCGTCGACCTCGCAAGCTATGGTCTCCCCATCACAAGTACCAATGCCGATAGCATAATCGACTATCTTTTTGCATATGAAAATACAAACTCACACTGCATTGAGAAAGTAGAGGCAACCCATAAACTGGGATGGACGCCCGACATGGAAGGGTTTTTATGGGGCCACCTGTTCTTGTCCAGCCAAAATGCTGATTCTACGTCCGGCAAGAAGCCAGTCATCGAGTTCTGGGGACGGGATGAGGGGGATGAACAGATTGCTGATGGTTTCCGATCTAAGGGTGATTATCGAACATGGATATCTTTAGTTAATGATATTTTAATATATCCAGACGTAGCATTTCTTCTTTATGCTTCGCTAGCGACTCCTTTGCTTTCGATTCTAGGGGTTCAAAACTTCTCTTTGGAGTTATCGAACCAAAGCTCTTCAGGGAAGACAACGGCATTGCTTCTTGGAGCTTCGGCTTGGGGTGCGCCAGAACTTCATTCCAGCTCATTTGTTAACACATGGTATGTAACACCTGTATGGATCGGAAGAGCAGCGTCAACCTTGAATGGGTTACCACTGTACCTCGATGAGACAAAGCTTGCCAAGTCTCAAGACCGAAGTAATCGGGGTGGTGACATCGTTACCGACACCATCTATAGGATCACAGCAGGGAGGGACAAGGCCAGAGGAACACTTCAAGGAACGGAACGAACAGAATCCTTTAGGACCATCCTCTTTAGCACAGGCGAAAGCTCAAGCTATGATTTGAGCAACGCTGGAGGGTCAAGGGCTAGACTGATTGATCTTTGCGGAAATCCTTTTTTCAAGACCGATGCTGAAAGCAAAGCAGTTGTCGATAGAGTTAACTGGATCATTCTTGACAATTATGGTCATGCAGGTCACAGAGTTGTTCAGTATATTCTTAATCATAAGGATCAATGGGGTCTTTGGAAAGAGGCATATCGAGCAGCAAATAAATTACTTAGCGAACCGGAAGCATTGAGTTCTATTGAAATGAGACTTGGTGAGTACTTTGCTTTTATTACTACTGCGATTCCGATCATCCATGTTGCTCTTCCAGAACTCAGGAGGGACAGGCAAGTCAAGGAATTATTAGAATCAGTTTGGAACAGGGCCAGAAAGGAAGCAAGAGAAGCCGATGTCCTGACAAAAGTATTGAACGTCATCCAAAGTTTTATCATAAACAACAATGAAATGATATATTCTAAGGCCTTAAATGAAGGCAATGTTCCCTGGGATAGAAAGGCTTACATCGGATACCAAGATATTGACTCCAGCGATAACTGGTCCTTCGTTGGCCTATACCCTGAAGTATTCAATGAACTGCTTAAGAAGAATGGTTACGATCCTTCTGTAATCTTAAAAGATTTAAATCTGAAGGGTCTTTTGTCGCTTACATCTAAAAAAGGGTTTGTTAGAGACGTCAAAATCCCTGGAACATCTGTAAAAGCTAAGCTGAAAAATTTACGTCTATATTGTCTCAAAAAAGAAGCATTTAATTTCAATTAAAAGATGATTCTGATCTTCTTAGACGTCTGGACATAACTCCCATGTGACATCTGCTTCAAAGAAGTAGTTCTTTTCCATCTTCCCCTTTGACTAACCTTAGAAAATTTAAATTTATATAATAATTATAAATAATATATAATATAAAATTTATTAGAAAAATATTTTTTATAAAATTATTTAAACGGGAAGGGTCGGGGACGTCACTTTTGGGGTTGATTGTCCAGACGTCTAAGAAGTTTCCTCAGTTGCTAAAGCAAAATGCTCATGAAGATGAAGAAAAATATTAAGGAGAAAGAAAATGGTTTTCAATAACTTTATTTTGTCTCTTCAACTTGATCCGGTGATGTTTAATCCTTTTAAAAGCAATGATCCTGATGTCGTCACTCCTCCCGGCAACTATGATGTGCCAGAAGGTGATTACTACGTACTTGCAGTATCTGACGATGATGACAATTCAATTAAATCAACCTACGATCAAGTCGAAGAAGATGTCAGCCCGTCAAGTATAATTATTCCAACTGAAACTAAAAGCAGCGTTCCTGATATATTCACCGAGAGGAATAGTTGCAACACCTGTTTAAATTGCCAGTTTTCCGACGATATCTCTGATGGTTCTAGTTGTAAAATATGTTCTGTTACTGGAGAATATATTTCCGATCCAGATGTAACGGCAGAGCACTGTAGGGATTATTATTTAAAATCTTCTGAGTACACAGACGAAGTAGAAGATTAAATATAATTCGTTAAGTGTTCTGACTAGATTGTTTCTATGCAAAGCTAATGCTTTATCATTATTTATTTAAAGATGTCATAAAGATATTGTCTTGAATAATAAAAATACTTTGCATCTGCTTCAAGACGATGACAAGTAAATATTTTAAACTCAAGAAAAGTATTCCAAACAGCTATTAATGTTATGGGGGCCTTGTAGTTTATCCAGTCTCAGTGCCGTTGTAGTACGGACGGCCCTAAACCTGAAAGGGTCGAGGTCAAGAAATAAAATCTGGTTGATTTACACTCAACAGATGCCTACTTGTCAATGGTAACAACGACAAGGGAAGGGCTGAGACCGAAGAACCAGCCTGCTTTCAGTAGAGATACTGATCAGATCAAGGTGGCCTATATATCAAATGATGTTCGTGACAAACAGAAATTACCGATGTTAATCGGCACAGAAAGAGGAAACAGGCTTTTGCCTCTTACGGATATATGGAAGCGATTAGATGTTGGATGGCTCCGAATAGACAGGATAAATGACCAAGGGAAGCCCATATGCTTACCAAAAGCTATGGGTGTCTGCGTGCTTGTAAGAAGCACACCGAGATGATGTTCCCGACGATGAAAGACAAATGCTTCGATTGATCAAGTTTAAAATACAGCTTGGAATTACAACAAAGCGATAAGACGACAAAGTTATGGTTATTATAGGGGCTCTTAGCCTAGAGTTTATGTAACATTAGGTAACTTTTCAGTCTAGCTTTCATCAATACTATCGGGAACATCATTTCGGGATCGCTGGATACGAGAAAATCGTACGTCCAGTGGTGATTCGGGGCTAGAGATTGGTGACAGTCTCTTTCTATCGAGTGCTCATCGGCGTTACTGGTATCATCCAGGGCGCTTGATGGGCGGCTGTCGTGTTTGGATTGAATAACGGCGGCCTCCTGGGTAACACTGGGAGGTTGTTTTTGTCGTCTGATCTGGAAAGGGGTCAAGGTTGGACGCTGATTGTTTCTCTGATGGTCGGAGGGGGTCAATTTTCGGCGCTGATTTTCTTGGTCCTTGTAGTGTCTAACGGCGGCGTCCTGGTTGAGTTGGTAGTTGCCGTTTCTCTGCCCCGGCCCTTCCCCAGGACCGGCCTCTCCACCTCCCGGAAAATCAACTTCGTATACGGCCCTCTCCTGGGAGTTCGGGGCTGTCCCTATGGTTTGGCCTTCCCCGCCCCCGAAAGCCCCGGAAATCGCGTCCTCCACCCAACGACCGATTCCAGCACGCGGAAAATGACGATTTCAGGGCCAGAATCAGCAAAAAACAGGCTAAATCAAGCAATTTTAAGCGTAAACTCTGCGATTTTTGCGCAGATATACAGATATATTATTCATAATAACCATTATCAACAAAGGAGCGATTATGTCGACCAAGAAGGATACCACGGATACGTCCCTGGAAATTGGCTCCGAGCTCAAGAAGCGTCCCGAGTCAAAGTACAATGCTGCGACTCTTCGGGAGTGCATCAAGAATGGGCTCGACGCCAAGTCGATCATGGAACGGATGGGCATTACTCATAAGCCGACACTCAAGCACTACGTGCTGCGGCTTATCAGCGATGACCGGACCTTTTACGACGTGAAGGGGCTCTATCTC
>Ga0160425_1004083_pt1 | contig 10150 bp, 10 predicted proteins | sample BioMet8_FD_108193 | JGI IMG/M metagenome (GOLD analysis project Ga0160425, IMG submission 108193) | Microbial communities from bioreactor (seeded with sewage sludge) at Lawrence Berkeley National Lab, California, USA - Biofuel... | ecosystem: Engineered > Bioreactor > Anaerobic > Unclassified ...
CCCCTTTGTAAGGGCTTCGGATATTGCTCATGAGGCAAGCCGATCCACACAGAATATCAGCCATGCTTTAAAGGAACTTGAGAGTAAGGGCTTAATTCAGTGTTTGACTCCTGAAAAAACCACGTGGAGAAAGTATATCCTGACAGAAGAAGGAAAAAAAATTTTAGAAAAACTGGATGGGAAATACCTTTGATTATTGTGATTATTGGAGCCAGATTTAATCTATTTTAACGCTGATCGAAAAATTAACCGAAAATACCGATATATTAACCTGAAATAATCAGAGTACTAACCTGAAACAATCAGAGTACTAACCTGAAACAATCAGAGTATTAACCTGAAACAACCCTCAGTATTAATCTGAAACAACCCTTAGTATTAGTCTAAAACAACCAAAGTATTAACCTGAAAGGATCAGAGTATTAGCCTGAAATGATCAGAGTATTAACCTGAAATAATCAGAGTATTAACCTGAAATAATCAGAGTATTAACCTGAAATGATCAGGGTATTAACCTGAAACAAAGAATTTTTACTCAGGAGGTTTCAAGGCTTTGAGTCTCTTCGATTTCGCTTTTTCTATAATTTGCTTAAACGCTGAGTTTTGCCCTCAAATTGAGGGTCTATCTGTTTACGACATATTTTTACCAGCTCAAAGTCTGCTCTAACAACGGATTTTTTAAACTCTATAAGGTTTCGCTTGCTTATCCCCTCATATGATTTCATTGTAATTCCGGGGAGTACTTTGCCGTAATTTCATTGAATAGTATAACTTATATATACATCGACACTTATTAACCAGAACAACCTGCGTAATCATTTAAAATTGGCTCCGTAATTGAGCTGATTTATCACGACTTTACAATACTTTAAGCTTGTCAAGCTTCTATTATTGGAATTCTTTTACATTTGAAGATCTCAGAATAACTATTGAATCTGAATGGTGAGGACAACTTGGTTTCGGAGACATTAAAAAATCAGATAGACCGGTTCCTGCTGGCTCTCGGTTTTTCCCTTATGATTGGGATTATGGTCCTTGGGCAGGGTTTCAGGGAGGCTGTCGGGGAAGTCGTAGGGACTTTAATGAATCCCATACTTGCTCTGATCGGACAGGAGAATTTCTTTCTAATCCTTTTGGTAATGGCGTCTATTACTGCTATTTACGCATCCCTTATCCAGAAATACACAATTGACTGGGACCTCATGAGGAATACCCAGGAACGCATGAAGGTTTTCCAGAAGGAATTCCGGGAGGCACAGCTTTCTCAGAACACTTATATGCTTAAAAAACTGGAAGAACAACGCCAGGCAATGATGGAAGACCAGATGAAGATGTCCAAGCAGCAGTTCAAGCCTATGGCTTACATCAGTATCATTTCCGTTCCTCTCTTCATGTGGGCTTATTATTACATCAGCGGGCACGGGAGTGCCACGATGGTTTTTCCTTTCTGGGGTAAACAGTTGCTGACAACCCATGCTTTTTGGTACTTCCAGAACTGGTTGTACTGGTACTTCATTTGTTCTCTTGGAGTTAGCCAGTTTATCAGAAAGGCATTGGATATCGGTGGGGTCTGATGCGAATAACGGTTAGCGGGCTTCCAGGAAGTGGGACAACAACAGTTTCAAAGCTTCTTGCAGAATACTATGAACTTGAACTGATCTCCTCTGGTGAAATTTTCAGGAAGATAGCCAGGGAGAAGGGAATGAGCCTGGCAGAATTCGGAGCTATGGCCGAAAAAGACCCTTCAATTGACCTGGCTATTGATAAAAATCAGAGGGACGTTATCCACAGTCATGAACAGCTCATCCTTGAAAGCAGGCTTGCAGGCCATATGGCTAAAGATGTCCCGAATGTACTTAAAATCTGGATAAAGGCTCCGTTGCCTGTAAGGGTAAAAAGAATCCTGAGGCGGGAAAAATCAGTTTCTTTTGAAGAAGAGCTCGAAAGAACAGTTGAGAGGGAAAAATCTGAGGCCCTCCGTTATATGAACTATTACAATATCAATATTGATGACCTCTCTATTTACGACATTGTTATTGATTCTGAAAAATGGAACCAGTACCAGATTCTTGATATTCTGAGGGCAGCTATCGATTCCATAGTGGGACCAGAGTAATTTCCCTTAATCTGTTAAAGGCTGGATTTTTATACAAGGCGTAGAGTTTTATTTGCCGGAACATGATATACTGATATTACAGTAATCACAGGTCTTCGGCATATGCTCTCTCTTAATTAATGCTGAATTAATAATGCTGGAATTCCTTTTTATATGCATATGGGAATTTCCGTAAATCTTTTTATAAATCTTAAATTTATAACTCTCTAATATATAGATCTCAGGTTTATGACTCTTAAATTTATAAATCTCAAGGTTTATGACTCTCAAATTTATAAATCTCAAGGTTTATGACTCTCAAATTTATAAATCTCTAATTTATAGATCTAAAGTTTATGACTCTCAAATTTCTAAATTTCAGGTTTATTTTCACTATGGTTCGCTTTCATTATGCCTATTTACAAGTTACTGTATATCTATCATATTTACGTCTATAAATTCAATTCAGGAGTTTTTGAAAAACTATGTCACCTGCTGGCAAATTGCCGTCCGAAACTGAAAGAACTCTGGTCCGGAAATCCGGCGCCTGGACAAACCCCTCTTACGGTTCTTACCCGGAAAAGCGCCCTATTCTTGAATATATCGAGAAAGGGGTTGTAAATATTGATAAACCAAAGGGGCCGACAAGCCACGAGGTTGCAGCCTGGGTAAAAGCTATTCTGGGCGTAGGTACGGCAGGGCATGCAGGCTCACTTGATCCCAAGGTTACAGGGCTTTTGCCCGCCTTACTTGGAAAGGCTACAAAGGCGGTTCCTGCTCTGCGTCTTTCTGGAAAGGAATATGTCTGCCTCTTGAAGCTTCATAAGGAAATGCCTCAAAAACTGGTCAGGAAGGTCTGTGAGGAATTTACTGGCCCTATCTACCAGATGCCTCCTATCAAATCAGCTGTCAAACGCGTTGTCAGGGTAAGGACGATCTATTACCTTGAAGTGCTTGAAATTGAAGGGAGTTTTGTGCTCTTTCGTGTAGGATGCGAAGCCGGTACTTACATCAGGAAACTTTGCCATGATATTGGGCTTGCTCTTGGTTGCGGCGGACATATGCAGGAACTCAGGAGGACAAAAGCGGGCCCGTTTACCGAGGAAACACTTGTCACTCTCCAGGATCTCAAAGATGCATATGTACTCTGGAAGGAAGACGGGAATGAGTCCGAAATCCGGCGTGTAATCATGCCAATGGAAACGGCTGTATCTCACCTTCCCAAAATAATTCTGCGGGACAGTGCAGTAGATGCAGTCTGTTCAGGGGCTGCTCTGGCAGTTCCGGGCATAACAAGCCTGGATGCAAACCTTAAGAAAGGAGAGCTTACAGCGCTGTTTACTCTTAAAGGTGAGCTTGTTGCCCTTGCAAAAGCTGAAATGAGTACAGAAGAGATCCTCAAAGCTTCGACCGGACTTGCAGCTACCTCGGTCCGGATTATGATGGAGGCGGGAACCTATCCGAGGGGTTGGAATAAAAAGGAGTAGAAGGAGTAAAAGGAGTATGGCGTTAAGCCATAACACATAAAATATTTTTGGAACCCTCATCTTTTAGAATAAGATTTATATATCACTATTTCCGTTATGGTATAAGTCGTGCCATAAGCTTTATGCCAATCTTTCCAATGGGAAGCTTGACCACAACCTTTCTAAAAGAAAGCTTGACCAATGGTTAGGTATAAGTTTTGTAATGCATGTGCCGAGGTAGTCTAGTGGTAGGGCGCAAGCCTGGAAAGCTTGTGGGGCCTAGCCCCTCGGGAGTTCGAATCTCCCCCTCGGCGTATCTTCTTAAGCCTCTTTTAAATTATGTTTATAAGCCTCTATTAAATTATGCTATAAGCCTTTTCTACATTACGTTTCTAAGTCTTTTCTACTATCTCGATTCTCAAATATACACATAATAAGGAAATAAATACAGTTTATGACACAAATATTATTTTAAAGTCACATGGAATTTTGTAACACGGAAAACGCAGCCAGTCGCATAGTGATTCGATCTGGATATTACAACCACGGAAAACACGGAAAGCACGGAAGAAACACGCCTTTACTACTGATTTCCGCGTCTTCCGTGCTTTCAGTGGTTTTCAAAAAATTCATTTCTGACATACTTTGGAATCGATGCACTACATTACGTTTCTAAGTCTTTTCTAAATTATGTTTAAATCTGCAAACATGCCTGGTTTTATTGTGAATGTAGTTTCTAATACTCAGTTTTATCTTGAAGAGCCAATAGTTGGAATCCCTTCAAAAAAAGATCAAGAGGAAGATTTCCACTGTACCTGAAGTGTTGAGTACCTCTCCTATAAAAAGCAGGTTAAAAGGATCATAAATACTTGAGGTTTTGATTGAAGTTGAATAAATTCTTGCTCCTGGGACTAATATGTCTATATTTTTGCTGGAACTGGTTGTAAGTTTGTAAAACAAAAAGGGTTCTGAATTGAAAGAGATAGGATTTGCAGAATGAAACTGTGAATAAAAATCTTTTAAAAGCATGGGAGAGATGAAATAATACAGGAATTATTATCGAAAAAAGAAGTTGATCTGACAATGTCAGGATAAGAATACCGTTGAAAGATTATCGATTGATTTCAGGCGGGAACGAAAAAAACAATCGGAAACAAACAGAGAAGGAATATTGAAAATGAAACTGATCCTGAACGATATCGTAAAAAGTTTTGACAAAAAAGAGGTTTTGCGAGGTGCGAGTTTTGCCTTTGAAAAGGGGGAAATTTACGGACTTCTCGGGAGAAACGGCTCAGGCAAAACCACGCTGTTTAACTGCATCAATGAGGATTTGAGGATTGACGGCGGCTCAATTCTCTTTGAAGAAAATGGAGTAAAGAGAGAAGTTTATCCAGACGATATCGGATATGTCCTGTCGACACCAGTCGTTCCGGAGTTCTTAACAGGGAGAGAGTTTTTAAAGTTCTTTATTGACATCAACGTGAATAAAATTCCGGACATTAAGCCTATTGACGAATATTTCGATTTTGTAAAGATCGGACGTGAGGACCGCGACAGGCTTTTGAAAGATTATTCCCATGGTATGAAAAACAAGATGCAAATGCTTGTAAGCTTCATCGCAAATCCAGCCATTCTGCTTTTAGACGAGCCGCTGACCTCATTTGACGTTGTGGTCGCCGACGAAATGAAGACTCTGCTGCGCCAGATCAAAAAAGACCACATTATTATTTTTTCCACCCATATTATGGAGCTTGCGCTGGATTTATGCGACGAGATCGTGATTCTGAGCGGCGGGGTTCTGGAAAAAATGGAAAAGGATGACCTCAACAACGAGGCCTTTAAGAATAAAATTATTCAGGCCCTCAGGAGGGATGAATATGATTGAAGCTTTCATTATGTCCTTCAGGCTGAAAAACACGTATAAAGCCAATGGCTTCATCTATTCGCTCAAATCCATCCCTGTCATCAACAGGCTGCTGCCGGTCTCGCTCTATAGAAGCCCGGGGCTGAAAATATTTGCCAATTTTGTCAGCATCCTGTGGGAGATCATCTCGATGTTTTTTGGCAAATTGCTCTATCTGTTTATTATTATCTTTCTTCTAAAAGATCATATGAAAAGCAGCCCCGCGAACAGCTTCATGCATATGTTTTTCTTTCTTACCATTACGGGCGGTTTCCTTAACACTCATATATTTCATCCCACCAGAGACAAGTATTATGCCATTTTTCTCATGCGAATGAACGCGCGGGAGTATACGCTTTCGAATTACTTCTATTTCCTTTTGAAAATCATTATCGGGTTTTTGCCTTTCACGCTGCTTCTCGGACGGCTTTCCGGAGTGTCTACCGTTATCTGCCTTTTGATGCCGCTTTTTGTTGTTTCCGTAAAACTGATTTTTACTGCCCTCGCGCTTCATGATTATGTCAGAACCGGCCATGCAAAAAATGAAAATAAGCTTGATTCGGTTGCTCTGGCTGGCATTGCTGTATCATTGGCTGCGGCATATCTCCCACCGTTTATCGGCTATGCCATGAACGGAGCTGTTTTTCTCGCTCTGTTTGTCATTTTTGCTGTTATGGCTGTGTTTTCTTTTTCGTATGTACTCAAATTCCCTGAATACCGGAGGATTTGCAAGGAACTTCTCACAGCGGATAATTTTGCTATGAACAGAAAAGATATGGCTGCACGTGCTACTCAAAAATCTTTGCAAAATAATATAGACTTTAAGGCAACAAGTAGCAAAAGCGGTTATCAGTATTTCAACGACCTTTTTGTTAAGCGGCACAGCAGTCTGCTGACCAAATCGGCCAAACATATCACCTTGATTTCCCTTGCAGTGCTTGTGCTTTCCATCATGGCCTGTTTTCTTTTCCCGGAAGCAAAACCGAAAATAAACGGGATGATGCTGACCTTTTTGCCTTATTTTCTGTTCATCATGTATTTTATTAATCGCGGAAAGGTTATCACCCAGGCCATGTTCATGAACTGTGACCACAGTATGCTTGCCTACCGGTTTTACAGGCAACCGCGTGCAATTCTGTTTCTCTTTACGGAACGGCTGAAATCCATTCTATTGATAAACTTGATGCCCGCTTCGGTAATTGCACTCGGGCTCCCGATTCTGTTATGGTTTACAGGTGGAACGGATAACGCGCTTAATTATGTGCTGCTGTTTGTTTCCATTATCGCCATGTCGGTATTTTTTTCGGTGCACAACATGGTGTTATATTATCTTTTGCAGCCCTATAATATCAATCTCGAAATAAAAAGTGGCACTTTTGCCATTGTTAATTCCTTTACTTATTTTGTCTGTTATTTTGCCATCGGTAAAAAAGTCCCGACTCTGATTTTCGGCACTTTAATCTCAGTATTTTGCATTGTATATATCGCCGTCGCCTTGATTCTTGCATACAGGCTTGCACCAAAGACATTTAAGCTGCGGTAATAGCGGCTTTATGTAAACTAAAAAAGAGGTCAGATATTATTGCGTTTTCTATTCATAAGGGTAACTCCCTTCCAGGACTTCGGGCCAAGTTGGTCCGAAGTGGTATGGCGAATAGGAGAAAAAGCTAACTATAAATTATCTAAGTGTCGTGTTTCCACCACCATCCATAAGCCGTGTCATTTCCTCAATACATTCCAATGGAAGTGGCGGCGTAAACCATTTTAGTTTATATCTTTTTCCCAATATAAAATACATATCCATAATACTGTTTGTATTTTGAATATAGGTCTGCCTCACGCTTCATAAGTGCAATCAGATCCTCAACGATTTTATTACCAGCATGTTTTTTCAAAAATTCCTCTTGCCTTGCTTTTTGCGGAATAAAATAATTGTCTATCCAACAAGTCTCAGGCAGCGTAAATGCGGCAACAGGGATATAACCTGTTTTTTGCATGATGGAAATATTATGCCCAATTGTGCTAATTTCAGGAACTGCGTCTAACCACCACTTCTCAATTTCAGCGGGGCGCTCATCAGTAAACCATGACTCATATGTTACGGCAATATAACCATCTTTTTTGAGGAACCTCTTCCAGTGATTCAAGCCTTTTTCAAAACCTATATTGGCAATAGCCCCCTCAGACCATATAAGGTCAAATCCGTCATTTTGAAACGGCAAATTGTCCATTGAACCGACAATACCTTTTACCCTGTTCTGTAAACCAAGTTTTCCGGCTGTTACGTTAAGTTTCTCAATCGAGCCGGCGTAGAGGTCGAGGGCGGTGATGGTTGCGTCTGTATTTTGTGCAAGAACCATTGTTTGAGCGCCTGTACCGCAACCTAAATCGGCAATTTTTGTTTTGTTTGAAAGATTGTCGATAAAACCTAATGCTCTGATGGTTTCTTCGGGGCTGCCGGGTCCCTGCCGGTCAAGCTCTGTGAAAAATTCATTGATGAGGGCAAAATCAAATTCGTGGATTGTTATGTCTTCCATTGTTCATACTCCTTATCTTCCATTGTTCATTGGTTAAGCACTAAATTCCTTCTCTTATGGGTGTTTTTATCTGATAATACCTTTATAGCTGTATCTCTATGTCTCCTCATCCCACATTTGCTCTTGAAGTCTCTCTTTGGAAAATGTTTCCCGAAGGGTGGTTAAGGTCACAGCATTACTGTTTTACGAAGGACTGTCTTTGAACCGGCCTCATTTTATTTCTTTGAAAAAATAATGTTGCTGCTGGTGAAGATGCTTTTCGACTTTTTTACAACAGGCCTGATATCAAGCCACGGCCAACATAACTGCTATTGACTTTTAGTCCTTCCGAACATCGCTTTCAGTTAGGGATAAACGCAGATATCCTTATATACTGGTAACAGCATGTAAATGAATTCATCAGTATGTGCTGTAAAGAAGCTCCTTTAGAGAGCTGCTCCTGACTTTTTCGTGTATTCTTTTAGGGTATTCGATCAGGGGCTACAGGATGCTGTATACATTCCCCTGGAGGGAATATATGGTAGAAGAAAAGAATAATGAAGAATTAAGGCATCTTGTTCGGATTATGAATACCGACCTGCAGGGGGCAAAACCCGTAGAGTACGCCCTTACAGGTCTCCCAGGAATTGGAAGGCGCACAGCTATCCTTATCGCAAAGGGCGCAGGGGTAGACCCTACTGCTACACTTGGATATCTGCCAGATGAAGAAGTAGCAAAGCTAGACCGCGCAATCGGGAATTTTGAGGAGATTGTTCCATCCTGGATGTTGAACAGGCAAAAAGACCTGGCAACAGGACAGGACAAGCACCTGCTTGGAACAGATATCTTACTGACTTTCAGGGAAGATATTAACAACCTGAAGAAGGTCCGTGCTTACAGAGGACTCAGGCATGAAAGAGGCCTTAAGGTTAGAGGTCAGAGAACAAAATCTACAGGCCGCCGCGGGTCAACTGTCGGTGTCAGCAGGAAGAAGTGATTTTCCGGTCAGGTGATTTTAAATGGCATATCCAGGTAAACAAAGTAAAAGTTTCGAGACTCCTAAGCACCCCTGGCAGGAAGCCAGGATGGCATCTGAAGTCCAGCTTGTAAAGGCATACGGCCTCAGAAACAAGAGAGAAGTTTGGAAAGCAGCCAGTATGCTCAGAATGTACAGGTCTGAAGCTCGGAAATTACTTGCAAGCGCTGCAAACTCTCAAGAAAGAGGACTTGAAGGGCATCAGAAAACACAATCTGAAGAAATCCTTGCAAAGCTTATCCGCTATGGCATCATCAAATCAGATGCTGACATTGACGACATTCTTTCTTTAAAAACTGAAAATATTCTCGAAAGGAGACTCCAGACTCAGGTCCTACGTCTAGGACTTGCCAGGACAGTTGTCCAGTCTCGTCAGTTTATCACTCACGGTCACATTGCAATAAACGGTAGAAAAGCCACGGTTCCGGGAATGCTTGTCTCCAAGGAAGATGAAATGCATATCGGGTACTATGCAACCTCTCCATTTGTTAGCGAATCTCACCCTGAAAGACCTGTGCAGGTAGCATCTGTTCTTGCGGACAGCACAACTACTTTAAGGGCTGTTGCAGAAGCAAAACAGGCTAAAGAAAAAGCTCCTGAAAGAGGCGGCGGAAGGAAGAAGAGAGGGAGGAGATAATCATGGCAGACATGAAATGGGCCGTAGCTCACATCAAATCTTCATTTAACAACACAATTATTACTGTAACTGATATCACAGGGGCTGAAACCATTGCAAAGTCTTCCGGTGGTATGGTTGTAAAAGCTGCAAGAGACGAGAGTTCTCCTTATACTGCCATGCAGATGGCAGGCCAGCTTGCTGACCAGCTCAGGGATAAGGGCATCCATGGCATCCATATAAGAGTAAGAGCACCTGGTGGGAACAAGCAGAGAAGCCCGGGCCCTGGCGCTCAGGCTGCAATCAGGGCTTTTGCAAGAGCAGGAATCCGGATTGGCAGGATTGAAGATGTTACTCCTGTCCCACACGACGGCACTCGCCCCAAAGGCGGAAGACGTGTATAAGAGAATTCTTCAGGGAATTTCTTCAGGAAATTCTTCTAAAATTCTCTTTTTGAATGCATTAAAATATAAGGGAAATTAAGGAATATGACGATGGAAGTAGACATTCTGGAGTTA
>Ga0160425_1004085_pt1 | contig 10149 bp, 8 predicted proteins | sample BioMet8_FD_108193 | JGI IMG/M metagenome (GOLD analysis project Ga0160425, IMG submission 108193) | Microbial communities from bioreactor (seeded with sewage sludge) at Lawrence Berkeley National Lab, California, USA - Biofuel... | ecosystem: Engineered > Bioreactor > Anaerobic > Unclassified ...
AAGCTTGTACGTTTTAGTGAGGATTCAACTCTTCTACTATTGTTTTTAGCTGCCATGGAAGATTCAGAAAAAATAGGAAAATTAATTATATTAAATTATATGTTTACCTGCCGAAGCTAGGATGAACCATTTCCTCACTGATTATACCTCCCACGGAGACACCGATAAAAAGGTCAGCTCCCGGTAAAGCATTTTCAAGCCCCCCTTTCAATTTTCTATGATTTGTGAGCCTGGCAATTTCCTCTTTTACGGGGTTCATGCCGTTTTTCCGGCCTTCATACACGAGCCCTTTACTGTCGCAGACAAGAATTCTTGACGGATTTGCTCCTGCTCGAACCAGGAACCGGAAAATTGCTACTCCTGCCGCCCCCAGGCCTGAAATCACTATACGGAGTTCATTTAACTTTTTATTCACAATTTTAAGAGCATTGAGAAGCCCGGCAAAAACTACAATGGCTGTCCCATGCTGGTCATCATGCATAACTGGCAGATCGAGTTCTTCGCGCAGCCGCTCCTCTATTTCAAAGCAACGAGGAGCACTGATGTCTTCAAGGTTAATACCTCCGAATGCAGGAGCCAGATGCTTTACCGCTTTTATCACTTCTTCGGTATCCTGTGTATCCAGGCAAATTGGAAAGGCATCAATGCCTGCAAATACTTTGAAAATTATTGCCTTCCCTTCCATAACAGGCAGCGCAGCATAAGGTCCTATATTCCCAAGCCCCAGCACTGCCGATCCATCAGTGATAACAGCAATAGTATTTCTCTTCAGGGTATAGAGGTAGGCAAGTTCAGGGTCCTTGACTATCTTCCTGCACGGCTCGGCAACTCCTGGTGTATAGGCGACGCTGAGGTCGTGTATCGTTTGAAGGCTAACTTTACTGGCAACCTCCAGTACGCCCCCAAGCCGTCGGTGCACGGCAAGTGATTCCTGATATAAGGATGTGTGTGGATCCGTGCATTTTTCCTGGCACTTTTCCAGACCCTTTCCTGAATCTGTTTCCAGAGTTTTTTCGGAATTTTTTTCCAGATTTTTTCCGGAATTTTTTTCCAGATCTTTTCCGGAGTTCTTTTTCAGATCAGTTTTCAGCTCTGAATCTGAGTGCATATTTTTGATCGCAGTACCCCCTGACAATACTTAATATTGTAGCAAAGCCTTAACGCGACTAAGTTCTAAGAACTAAAACTTTTACATCATTTTAACGTTGTTAGCACAGCCTTAGTCCATTAAATTTTAAGAAATAACCTTTCCGGTGTAATAGTCTACGCAGGCCGTAGATAAACCCACTGGCTAGAAATATAAAACTGGTCCATTGAACCAATTGACTTTAACTCACCGACCTGAATTAACTACCTTAATTCTATGTTTACTGGCAGTCTTTTCAATCCAGAAAATTCCCTGCCGATTAAATTGCGGAAAACTCGGCTGGCGAGAATTAATACACTCTATCATCACCGCAGAAAAGATATACTATTTAAGAAGAATAGTCCAGTATGCAAATTAACGGAATAGCTCGTGATACTCTTAATTTTATCCTGGAGGCTAGTAAGTCCATGGCTCCCCAGGAATTTGCCGGACTTTTGCAGGAAAAAGATGGCATCATCACTGAAGTTCTTATATTACCTGGCACGGAATCCAGTGATTCAAATGCCGTTCTCAGGCTCTATATGATGCCGAACATCAAAGCCGCAGGTTCAGTCCACAGCCATCCAGGCCCGAACCGCAGCCCTTCACAGGCTGACCTGCTACTCTTTTCAAAAACAGGCAACTGCCATATCATAGTTGGACGCCCCTATGATAGCCAAAGCTGGACATGCTATAACAGGGAAGGAGAAGTAATCGAGCTTCCCGTGCTTGATGTTGAATTTGATGACTATGAAGAGATTTGACTCAAGAACCAGCTCGGAAAAACGCTCGTCCTCCATGAATAAATCATCACTTTTGGAAACGTTCATCCAGTCAGAGATACTTTTCTGCAAACACGGTCATTAACAAAAAAGTACGGTATCAATAGCTGGCAAGCAATATCAAATAAACGGCAGGTAGCTAGCAAATAAACGGCAGGTAGCCGGCAGATAGGCATCAAACAGTTACCAAATAATTAATAAATATCTATCAAATAACCAACAAATGGATGTCAAATGACCAATAAGTAGCTGCCAAATAATCAGCAAATAACTACAAAACAATCGCAAATAACCGGCAAAAGCTTTCAGTATAGGGGTATAAATAACTTTAGTTAGTTATCTTAATATTCCGGCTGTTGACCGGATGCAAATCCCTACCTTCATTCTGGTAGCCTACCAAAAATGTTTTATTTACAGATACATATTATTTAGAGGATACATCCGTACTTAAGGTATCTGAAAATAAGTGATATCTTGCTTCAGAGGTTGTATCCGGGCAAACACTCTGGAACTAAGACCAGGTGGCCTTCATATAACTGGAGGTAGTAATCCGAATGCCTACATGCCAAGATTGTAGATTTTATACGGCTATTGATGAGCTAAAAGGCGAATGTTTCAGCCTGGGTTTTGAAGTGCGCGGAAAAACCGATTCCAAGAAGTGCCCGGAACGGGCTTTCAGGCCAAACAAAGGCACCAAATCCAGAAAATCCGGAGCGCATAACTACTGAAAATGTGAAGAATAAAAGGCAGAAAAAGCTCAGAAGGAAGAAAGAGCTAGCTCAAAAAAGAGGTTTAAAATGTTAAAATGAATTGAAGCGAACCTCCAGCCCTAACATAAATTCCGGTGTACCTGAATAACTTACTTTTTGTTTGCCGGAATTAAACAAGCTTAAACGAAATATCATTAAATTTTTTTGTTTTGTATCTATTTTTATTACTATTGTAACTATTCAGCCCAGGAAAAACAACATCATTAGCCTTATTTAACAGAATTCAAGGGGTAAATTTCAGAAAATATATTTTATTTGATTGTTGGTTATTGATTGCGTTTTTTTAATCCTCACGAGTTAGAATTCAGACATACCGATTTCATCAAAATCGATATCGATCAATAGATTCCGGCAGGCTGAATAGTTACCAATTTTATAAGGATTGATGGCCAGTGAAGACAGTGATTGTTTTAAAGCTTCAAGTTCCATTTTCTACTCCAAAATATGTGAGAGAAAATGGAACAATTATTATATTATTCAGTGGTTGAAAATCCATTAAATTTGAAGAGGATGCCTGATTTAATAGTATAGTTTCTACTATTTTTTGCTTCATTCCCTTTCTTTGAGGGACTCAAGAGCCTTTTTGACTATAGTGCGGTAGTAACCGGTATCAGTCGAATAGTGCTCTTTTGCAAGTTTTGAGTTTTGATCCTCCTCTACCTCAATTGCCCTTATCCTTTCAAGAGTCTGTTTTGCAGTATCAAGCACCCAGAGATCCCGGGTAAGTTCATCTACCTGCTGGATAGATTCTGGACGGATAGAAGTCAGGACATTTCCATCATCTGTGGTATAGGTACTGGTTTTGCCCACAACTGCTACAAAAGCTGGCAGTTCACACTCGGCAAGAAATTGAGCTGCTTCGGGCTGATACTGCCCGGCATAGACCAGGAAAGAACCTGTAGGGTCTGAAACTCTTCCCCTCCAGTACTCGGAATCAGTGCCAATATCTTCTTTTTCGATAAGTGTGCCAACAAGGAAGATACGGTTTACTTTAGCTCCCGTGGGCGTCAGGACATACTGTGGAGCATACTGATCAGTTTCATCCCTTGAAGTCAGGTTCGAATCCTTCAATTCCTGCGCAAAAACCCGGCGGGAAGCTTCTCTAAAAAAACCTGGCATTTACTGCACCTCCATCTTGGCAAGTGTCTCATTAAGCGACAGCATTTCATCAAGCATCTCTCTATCCAGAGAAGTTTTTGGACTAATGGAATCCACAAGGATATAGCGATCAAGCTTGTGCCCGGTTACAGTATAGTACCTGCCTACCAGCTCATGTTTTAGATTATCCAGCACTACTCCGGGGTCGAGAGCGTCAGCGGCCATTGCAATTGCAGTATTAAGAGAAAGCCCTGCAAGCTCCTCGGTAAGTTCTCTGTTAATCAGGATGTCCTGAGTGGAAGTTCCGGAATCCAGAACCGCTTTTATCCTCAGGTCGTATTCACCTTTTACTTTTCCGTGCTCGGGACAGGCACCCTTAACCAGAGCCCTTTTACATTCGGGACAACGTTTTATGAGGCCTGAACCGGTCTGGATATCCACCATTGCTCCGAAGTATGTGGAAGTTAAGGATCCGACTTTGATATCTTCATCAAGTTCTTCTATGGAACTTGACCGGTTAAGCTGAATCTGGATCTTACCTCCCCATTCGTTGACAACTACATTTTTCAACATGTAGCTTTTGCCCTCTTCCATGTCAGGAAGCTCGGAACTGGCCCAATTAGTAAATTTGATAACCCCTGTGGGGTCTCCTATAAGCCCTGCCTGTTCAATCGATTCATGAGAGTTTTCCCAGAGTTGAACCACTTTTCCTTTAACTGTAGCCCACTGGCCTCCGGCAAGGTCAGAGATGTTCCTGAGTTCAGACTCCCTTGCAGCCGGGATGAAGTCACCGCCTCCAACTCCAATAGCCTCATCCAGTTTTTCGATAGAAGTATTCCTATTAAGCTGTACCTGGAACCTGCCATTGTACTCTCCTACGACAACGCTCCTGAATAAATAACTCTCACCCTGTTCAAGCCCAGGCAGTTCGGCATTTTTCCATTCGGTAAACTTTATAATTCCTGTTTCATCTCCCAGGAGCCCTACCTGAGAGATTGATTCGTGAGTGTTTTCCCAGAGCTGGACAACCCTTGCCTTAATATTTGCCCATTGCCCATTTTCAGAAATATCTATTATCTTGGTAAGCTGCGGCTCAGCCTGCCTGGTATAAAATTCATTTTTAGGAATAGAATATTTCTTCAAAAAGTAATTGGTCACACTACGCTGGGCTTCGTTTGAAGGAACTTTAAATTTAGTAATCAGTTCATCAAGTCTGCTTTCGATATCCTCTACAGGTACGTCGATGCCAAGCTTTAAAAATCGATCTCGAATAGATTCAGCTATCTGTTTCATTCTTCCTACCTCAAGCCTCTTGTTTGTCTTTATTTATAGAGAGGCGTTTTAATCTACAACGCCACAGCATATAAAGTTAAGGAAAGCGGAGTGAAAGTATTTGCATCAAGGTTATAATTGGTGTCTGGTGAAATTCTTCTTAAAGACTGATAAACCATGAAATTAACCCCTGCAACTCAATTCCATGCAGTGGAAAGACTATTATTTTGAAACTGTTTTTAAATTCCCTATGCATAATACCTGCTTCCTGCTTGAGTTCAATTTTGAAATTACTTCAATGATTCATTTAAATTTTTTTAAGAGACTATGTGTGTACTATACTTAAACTTATTTACCCAGAGATTTTGCAGCATTATTACAAAGAGCCGACTCGTCTTTTATTAGGAATTAAAAACATGCCAATTTTTGTAAATTTTTATTTCAGTAGGCCCTCTTCGGACGCTTATAAGCTTTTACAAGTTATTTTCTGTTTTTGGAGCTGAGTCCCGTAAAGGTCAGCTCCATTAATATAATCCCCGTTAATATATTTCATTTAATCATAATGCTTCCAGAGTAGATTAAGGATTTGCTTCGGACATCCACTATTTTTATAGATAAGCGGTCCCCCTGACTAAAGTAAAACGGTTCGCGATTCTTTTCATCATCATATTTAAGATCAAAAGTGACTGAATCCCCTACTTTGAAGGCCCCAAGCTCCGTGAAATTTAGATAACGTTGATCATCTCCTTTTTGGAGTATAACTTTGGTTTCCTCAGGAGATTTGAAATTAATTGTATCTCCCCCATGGTGCTCGATTACGAACTTGAGGACAGTTCCACCTTTGGTTTCGTTTGAGTTTTCATCCTGGCTTTCATCTTGGCCTTCATCCGGGGGTTCACTCAAGTCCTCTTTATGGGATTCAATTGCAGACTTTGAGGCATCTTCTCCGCTTACTGAAACCAAAATGACAAGATCCTGAAAATCAGCACCAGAGCTGTCCAGGTCTGTATTGCCCAGCTCAAAAATATATATAGCCTCATTTTCCTTGAGCTTGATACTATCGTTTTCAATGTACCCTTTTACAAAGTCTTCAATCGAGTTCTGACCTTGAAATCCGGGGATAGCAGGAACAGGGTCTCCGTTCGTAAGGACCTTCACATTTAATGGCAGAGTCGAAGTATTAATTATAAGGTGTTTTTTCAGTTCATGATCTGTATCATATTTCCAAGAACAAGCCTCTACCGCGACAGAAGTCCCTCCTTCAAATAAAGTGTTATTAGATCCCCAGAAGCGAGATATTCCATCATTAATATTCCCCTCCGATACATTCGTGTAATCCCCCCAGGGAGCGCAAATTTTGTCTCCTAACTTGAGCCTGCAAGTAATAGGTAACGATCCCGTTTTCCAATGACCCTCCCAATGACCATTCACCCATTTCTCCTCCCAAATCTTTCCAGTAAACGCACAACCAAGCACAGTTGCATTTACTGTGAAGTTTTCCTTCGGTACTACCGTATTGTTGTTTATCACATCGAAATTCACGGTAAAATTCGCTTTGATACTGTGACTGGAAGACACATTATTGAAGGTATAGGTGGAAATCGGTCCAGCGGAATTCCCGTCCACCAGCACATCAAGTACCTTATAGTTTTCATCAGGTATCATACTGAAGATCTTATTGCCGCCAGCAGGCACAGAGATACTTCCCTCAGGAGAAATATTACCTCCAGACCCCGAAGAAGCCTCAATTAAATAGCCAGCTGGCGTCGTTTCATCCTGCGTTGGCGTCTCTGTGTTCTGCGTTGACGTCGTCTCATTTTGCGTAAAATTATGAGCTTCGATAAAGAGATTTGCCCTGGGTGCACTTTCCGGGATATTGGGATACACCAATAATGCAGCAAGTAGGATGGTCACCACAACCATTAATATTTGCCCGTATACTTCTGAGACTGCCTGGCATTTCTCGCCAGGAGTCCTTGACTTTTTACCCTCCACGATAAAAATCACCTTGTAAAGATTTATTATATAACAATTTAAACAGCCACTCTTTGATATTAATTTAACTGTTTTGAAAAACTGTTCATTTTAGGTGTTATAATGATCGATTACTCAAGGCTAAAAAGAGAAATTTTATGTAGTTCAGTGTATAAAAATCTTATTAGTCAACCGGCATATAACATTCAGAAACACGGGACTTATGACCGGTCACGCTTTAGGATTATCGAAGATGTTTCATATTCTGAGGTGTAGTGAAGTGTCCAGTTTAGAGAAAGAGTATGAACGCAGGTTTTCAGGGTTAATCGAAAAAGTGACCCTCAAAACTGATTTTCCAGAAACTTTAACACTAGTCAATATTTTTTGTTTTCTGACTTTATATAAATTTTAAAGTATTCCGAAGGAATTTAAGGATTGGAGTAATATTTTCAGTGTGTTGTCACAACTATTTATCAAATGTATGGCAGTTAATGAAACTTTCAATAGAAAAAGTTTCTTAAGAATTGTCCGGGTTCTCAAAGGTTAGGAAGCATAAAACATAAAAAGTAGGAAAGACATACAGGATTTTATGAAATAAATAAGTTTCGAGACTGTTAAAAAGATAAAATTGCCTGTAAAAAGCTAGAAAATGGGATGGAATTCTTATTAGAGTTACTGGATTCATGTTATGGAGTTGTTTATCTTGTAGGAAGAACTTATTTCTCAATCACGTAGGATTACTTTTTTATTGTTAGCTGTCCCTTATTCAGATATAAAACTCTAAATATATTTACAGATAGTTGATTTGTATAAAACTTTTGAAGGTAATGTATAAATTCTAAAAAAGGTTCTTAAAATTATGAAAGCTATTATCCTTGCAGCAGGAGAAGGGCTGCGCTGCAGGCCTCTTACTCTAACTCGTTCAAAAGTAATGCTTCCTATAGCCAACAGACCTATTTTAGAGCATGTAATAGGTTCGCTTGAAAAAAATGGGATAACTGACATTATATTGATTGTTGGATATAAAAAAGAACGCATAATGGACTATTTCGAAGACGGGCTAAACTTCGGAGTGAAAATAAAGTACATTGAACAGAAAGCTCAGCTTGGGACTGCACATGCGATTGAGCAAGCAAAAAAATGGATTGATCCCGAGGACTCGGTATTTCTCGTGCTCAATGGAGACAACCTGGTGGAACCGAAAACTATAGCGGATCTTCTAAATAATTATGAAGGGGATGCAAGCCTTCTAACTGTTCAGATGGAAGAGACTGCAGGTTATGGTGTGGTTCTGAAAGAAAAAAAGAGAGTCACAAGAATTCTGGAAAAAAGGCCTGGAGACCTGAGCCGTATTGTAAATACAGGAATTTATATTTTTACGCCGAAGGTCTTTGAAACCATCGAAAAAACCCCTATATCCGAAAACGGGGAGTATGCAATAACCGATACCCTTCAGCTTATGATTGACGAAGGAAAAATCATTACTTCCGTCCCTACCGAATCAAAATGGCTTGATGCGGTCCATGCCTGGGACCTATTAAAAGCTAATGCCATAGTCTTAAATTCAGCCAGGGAACCGAAGCTTGAAGGGGAAATTGAAGAGGGAGTTTTCCTCAGTGGAAAGGTGGCAGTAGGAAAGAATACAAGGATTCGCTCAGGAACTTACATTGTAGGCCCTGCAGTCATAGGGGAAAATTGTGATATAGGTCCCAATGTAGTTATTCTTCCCTCCACAACAATAGGAGACAATGTATCGATCAGGTCATTTACCGAAATACAGAACAGCATAATAATGAATGACTGCAGGATATACTCTCATGGGCAGATCTCTAATTCCATAATTGGAAGCAACAATACAATTGGCTCAGGTTTCTTTGTTGAAGAAAAAGAAGGTCTATCGATCATTATGAACGGAAATATTCATCGAGCTCCCAAACTCGGCACCATCTTCGGAGACGACAACCGGATTGGGAATAGCGTACTTGTAAAGGCCGGAGTAACAATAGCTGTTGACTGCCAGGTGGAATCTGGAAACACCATATACAGGGATCTGTCCCGTCATTCGGTTGTTCTTTAACCCTATAAAGGTGGAAAAATGTGTGGAATTGTAGGATATGCAGGGGAAAACTCTGCTGCATCTGTCATCATAGAATCTCTCAAAAAACTTGAGTATCGTGGATATGATTCTGCTGGGATTTCAATTCTGGGCAGCGGAATCGATACTTACAAGTCAGTGGGCAAAATTGTAAACCTTGAAGCCACAATCCCAGAAGGACTAAGTGGCAACATCGGAATAGGGCACACCCGCTGGGCAACCCACGGAAGACCCAGCACAATAAACGCTCATCCGCATACCTCTGGAAACCCATGTAAGATCTCAGTTGTGCATAACGGAATAATAGAGAACTACATGGCATTGAAAGAACAACTTACTGCAGAAGGATATGAATTCAAATCGGAAACTGATACCGAAGTGATCGCACACCTCCTGCATAAGCACATATACGGTAAGCCAGATGGAAGAGAAGCAAAATGTGAACTTCTTACAGGACTGCGAGAAGCGCTAAAAGAGATCGAAGGTTCTTATGCTGTTGCAGTTCTCTGTGCTGACGAACAGGGAAAACTTGTGCTTGCCCGGAAAGACAGCCCACTGGTTATAGGACTCGGCAAGGGAGAGAACTTTGCCGCATCGGACGTAACTGCTTTTTTGAATTATACAAGGGATGTAATTTTTGTAAATGACTTTGAAACCGCAGTTCTAACTCCTAACAGCGTAGAGATCTTTGACAGAGAAGGAAAAGTCCGCGAAAAGAAGATAGAAAAGATCGAGTGGGACTTTGAAGCTGCCGAAAAAGCCGGTTACGAACACTTTATGCTCAAGGAAATTCACGAGCAGGTGAGTGCGATTCACAATACACTTGCAGGCAAGGTCTCGGAACTTGAAGGAACGATAGATCTCAAAGAACTTAATATGACCGATGAAGAGATAAGGAAACTTTCAAGAGTCCAGATTCTGGCATGTGGAACCTCCTGGCACGCAGGGCTGCTTGGGAAATACCTTTTTGAGCAGCTTGCAGGAATTCATTGCGATATAGACATCTGCTCGGAGTACAGGTACAGAAGCCCG
>Ga0160425_1004095_pt1 | contig 10133 bp, 14 predicted proteins | sample BioMet8_FD_108193 | JGI IMG/M metagenome (GOLD analysis project Ga0160425, IMG submission 108193) | Microbial communities from bioreactor (seeded with sewage sludge) at Lawrence Berkeley National Lab, California, USA - Biofuel... | ecosystem: Engineered > Bioreactor > Anaerobic > Unclassified ...
CCGATGGCCTCGATCCACCTGATCCTGCTCAATCTGATCTACGACATCTCCTGCACGGCGATCCCCTGGGACAACGTCGACCGCGAGTTTCTCGCCAAGCCCAGGAGTTGGGACGCCTCCACCATCGGCAGCTTCATGCTCCGCATGGGGCCGGTCAGCTCGGTGTTCGACATCGCGACGTATCTTCTGATGTACTTCGTCATCTGTCCGTCCGTGTGCGGCGGCGCCTATCACACGCTCAGCGCCGCCTCGCAGGCCGTTTTCGTCTCGCTCTTCCAGGCCGGCTGGTTCGTCGAATCAATGTGGAGCCAGTCGCTCGTCATCCACATGATCCGCACGCCGAAGATCCCGTTTTTGCAGAGCCGCGCGTCCGCGCCGGTCACGCTGCTCTCGTTCGCGGGCATCGCCGTGCTGACCTGCATCCCGTTCACGCGCTTCGGCGCGCTGATCGGCCTGCATCCCCTGCCCGCGGTCTATTTCGCGTGGCTCGCGGCCATCGTGGTCTCCTACATGCTGCTGGCCACCGTGATGAAAAAGGTCTACATCCGCCGCTACGGCGAGCTGCTCTAGGCAAAAAAAATCCGCTTCCGTCCGGAAGCGGATTTTTTATTCAGTGGTCGCGGACGGCCAGCGCCTCGGCCAGCGCCGTCAGGAAGGCCCGGTCCGGGAAGCGGGAGAGCGCCCCGACGGCGCGCGCGGTCTCCTCGCGCACCATCTCCCGGCAGCGCTCCACGCCGTAGAGCCGGACGAACGTGTTCTTGTGCTCGTCCATGCCGGTCTTTTTGCCGAGCTTCTGAAAATCACCGGTCACGTCGAGGATGTCGTCCTGCATCTGGAACGCGAGCCCGAGCGAGCGCGCGTAAGCCTCAGCGGCGCACAGCTGCTCCTCGCTCCCGCCGGCCGTCAGCACGCCCAGGCGGCAGGCCGCCGCGAGCAGCGCGCCCGTCTTGAGCGACTGCACGGTGTGGATCTCCTCGTCGCTGAACGGCCTTGTCTCGCCCTCGAGATCAAGCATCTGCCCGCCGACCATGCCGAGCTCGCCCGCGCATCCCGAGAGCGTGCGCACGACGGCCACGACGGTTTCGGGATCGGCGTCGGCGTTCGAGGCGGCCTCGAACGCGGCAGTCAGCAGCCCGTCCCCGGCCAGCACGGCCGCCGCCTCGCCGTAGACCTTGTGGTTTGTCAGGCGGCCGCGGCGATAGTCGTCGTTGTCCATGCAGGGCAGGTCGTCGTGGATCAGGCTGTAGGTGTGGATCATCTCCAGCGCGCCCGCGAACGGCACGGCCTTTTCCCAGTCCCCGCCGCAGGCGCGGCAGAACTCCATGACCAGCACGGGGCGGATGCGCTTGCCGCCCGCGAGCAGGCTGTAGCGCATGGCCTCGAAGAGCCGCTTCTGCGGCAGGTCCTCGGTAAACTGTGCGCTCAGGAACGCCTCCACGGCGTCCGCGTAGCGCTTCATACCCTCGCGCAGCTCATCCATTTTCCGTAAACTCCGTTTCCGTCGGCGCGCCGTCCGGGCCCTTTGCCAGCTTGACCACCTTCAGCTCGGCCTCGTCGAGCAGCTTGGCCGAGGACTTCACGAGCTTCGTCCCCTCCTCGTAGAGGGCCATCGCCTCGTCGAGCGGCAGCTCGCCGCCCTCCAGCTTCTTCACGATCTCCTCGAGGCGTTTGACCGACGCCTCGAAGGTCTCCGATTTACCCGCCATGTTTTTCCTCCTCCACATCCGTCACGTCCGCGCGCAGCGCGCCGTCGGACAGCCGCACCGTGATCTGATCTCCGGGGCGCGCCTGACGCGCCGAGCGGATCGATTTCCCGCCCGCGTAGGTCACGGAATAACCCCGCGCGAGCACCTTCAGCGGGCTGAGCGCGTCGAGCGACGCGACCAGCGGCGCGAATTCTCTTGTCTTTCCGTCGAGCCTGCGCCGCGCGGCGGCGTCCAGCCGATGCTGCAAATAGTCCAGCGTCAGGCGGCGATCCTCAAAATAGTTCTTCGGGCTGAGCAGCACCCGCGCGCCCGCGAGCGCGTCCAGCCGCTGCCGAGAGAGCTTCAGCCTGCGGCGCATCGCCTCGTCCATCGCGGCCTGCGCGGCGCTCAGGCGCACGCGCAGCTTGGCCTGGTCCGGCGCGACGAGCTCCGCGCCGTTGGACGGCGTCGCCGCCCGGACGTCCGCGACGAAGTCCGAGATCGTCACGTCCGGCTCGTGGCCGACCGCCGAAACCACCGGGATGTCGGAGGCGTAGATCGCGCGGGCCACGCGCTCGTCGTTGAAGGCCCACAGGTCCTCGATGGAGCCGCCGCCGCGGCCGGTAAGGATGACGTCGGCCAGCTTCCATTTGTTCGCGTAGCGGATGGCGCCGGCGATCTCCGCCGGGGCCTCCTCTCCCTGCACGCGCACGGGCAGAACGCTCACGCGCGCGAGCGGATAGCGCGCGCCGAGGATGCGCAGCATGTCGTGCACGGCGGCGCCGGCGGACGACGTGATGATCGCGACGCGGTGCGGATACGTCGGCAGCGGGCGCTTGTGCGCCGCGTCGAACAGGCCCTCGGCGAGTAGTTTTTCCTTGAGCTGCTCGTAGGCCACGTGGAGGTCGCCCACGCCGTCGGGCGTCATGCTCTCGCAGTAGAGCTGGTACGCTCCGTCGCGCGGAAACACCGTGACGCGGCCCAGGCAGAGCACCTTCATGCCGTTTTCCGGGCGGAAATGCAGCCGTCCGGCGCTCGAGCGGAACATCACGCACCGGAGCGAGCTCTCGGCGTCCTTGAGCGTGAAATAGTGGTGGCCGGACGGATAAATTTTATAATTGCTCAGTTCTCCGCGCACGCAGAGGCCGGCGAGCAGCGGGTCGGCGTCGAAATTGGACTTGATGTAGGCGTTGACCTGCGAGACCTCGAAAATCTGACGTTCCATTCATTGCTCCTGAAGCCATGTCAGCACCGCGATACCCATGGCGTTGTCGGTGGAAAAGCGCGGCTCGGCAAAGACGGCGTCCAGCCCCGCGCACGCCCGGCGCAGCATCGCGTTGGAGGCCACGCCGCCAGAAAACACGACCGGCAGCCCCGGATACCGCGTCTGGGCGCTCCCGGTCGCGGCGAGCACCGCGCCGATCACGGTGCGCAGCGTGTAGGCCGCCGTTTCCTCCGGGGAACCCGACGCCTCGTAATACTCTCTCACCTTGTTCTCCGCGCCGGAGAGCGAAAAGAGCATGTCCTTTTCCTTCACGCGGAAGAAGTCGCGCCGCTCCGCGCCGGCGGACAGCTCGTCGAGCCTTTTCCCGGCCGGGAACGGCAGCTCGAGCAGCTTGCCCGCGCGGTCGATCAGCTGGCCCGCGGAGATGTCCGTCGTACCGCCGAGCTTCTCGGCGCGGACGCTCTTTCCCTCCGGCTCGACATACAGCAGCTCCGTCGTCCCGCCCGACAGGTGCCACGCGAGGTGCGGCCGCGCCATCAGATCCATCCGGCCGGCCGACCAGAGGGCGGCCGCGATGTGTCCCTGCTGGTGGGAAAAGCGGCGCAGCGGCACGTTCAGCGCCGCGGCGAGCGTCTCCGCGAGCGAGACGCCCGCGAGGAAGCAGGGCATGTAGGAGCCCTCGACCTCGCGCGGACGCGTGCTGACGCCGATCGCCACGAAGGGGTCCGGGCAGAGCTCCTTCAGATGCGCAAACAACTCCGGCAGACGCCTGACGTGCGCGAACAGAGCGTCGCTCTGCCGGAGTCCCAGCTCGCCGGGCTTCACGTCCAGAAGCCGGGAGCAGTTCTCTCCGCGCGCACCGTCGAAGCATGCGACCGAAGTTGTATAGTTGCTGGTGTCGATTCCGAGGACGGTCATTTGACTTCCCCGCGGACAAAGCTGCCCAGCACCCCGTTGACGAAGGAGACGGTCTCCTCGTCCTCGTATTTCCGCGTCAGCTCGACGGCCTCGCTGACCGCCGCGCCGGTGGGCACGTCGTCCACATAGAGGATCTCGTAGATCGCGAGCTGCATCACCGCGCGCGCCAGCCGCGAGATGCGGCCGATGCTCCAGCCGATGGCGTATTTCTGGATATAGCCGTCGAGCTCCTCCTGCCTGGCCTCGATGCCCGAGACGACGGAGGAGATGTATTTCATCTGCTTCTGATCGGGCCGCTCGGCATAGACCTCGTTTTCGTCGGCGAGGGTCTTGTAGTAGTCAGCCTCAAACCGCCTGACGATCGCCTCGTCCGCCGATTCCTTCGTATAATTGATTCCGTAGATCAGGTGGACCACGATCTCTCTGGCATTGGTTCTCGTCATAGCTTTCTCTCCGCTCCGAAAGCGCGGGACTTCCGCGCCGAATACCATCATTATACCGGAAATGGACGCAAAAATAAACCCTTTGCCGAGACAAAGGGTTTATTTTTCATTCGCTATTTTTTCTTGACGTCCTTCGGGAGGCTGATCCCGCAGATATCGACGTTGACGCTCCGGACCTTGACGCCGGTCATCGACTCGACAGCCTCGGTCACCTTCGCCTGGATGTTCTTGGCGATATCGACGACCGAGTAGCCGTACAGCGCGACGACGTAGCAGTCAATGGTGATCTCGTCGTTGTCGAACACGAGCTTCACGCCCTTGCCGAGGTTCTTGTAGCCGAGCAGCTCGGCGATGTCCGCGCCGATGTTGGCGCTCAGCCCGCAGACGCCCTCGACCTCGTTGGCCGCGAGCGCGGCGATGGACGCGACGACTTCCTCCGAGATGTGCACGGAACCCTTTTCCTGTACCACGGACAGATAGTCCTTGTTCTCACCCATGGGAGATCCCTCCTAGCGATACCATTGTACCACAATTCGGGAAAAATACAACCTCATTTTACCTCGACCACGTGAATCTGGCTGAGCTTGTAATCCGTCTGCGACGTGACCGCGTCGGCGATGAGCGCGACGTCCGACTCGGTCAGGCCGTCCGCCGGCGCGCTGACGGCCACGGAGATGCCGTCGCCGCTGATATACGCCACGCAGTCGTCATAGCCCTTCGCGATGACCATGCTCTCGATCTGCGACTCCTCGAGGGCGTCCGAGACGATGCCGTTGAGCTTCACCGAGGCCTCCGACGTGTCGCCGCCGTCCTCGTAGGCCATGGCCTCCTGCAGCGTCTTGACGGCGCTGTCTCTCGCCTGCTGGCGGCTGAGGCGGACGTCCGAGAAATAGTCCGCGGAGGTCCCGTCACCGGTCTTGGCGGCCGTCGAAACCAGACCGTCCTGCGTCTTGGCCTGCGCCTCCCCCTGCGTCTGGGCGGCGGTCTCCGTCTCGCTGAGCACCAGGGAGCCGTCCCCCATCACCTTCTGCGCGTCGAGCGTGTCCGTGAGGTTCGCCGTCGACTGCTTCTGATTGTAGGCCCAGTTCAGATACACGCCGGCGCAGACGAAAACCAGTACCGTCGCCACGACCACGTTCCGCTTCCAATTCTTCATGCAGTGTTCCTCCTATTCGCTTTTCATTTTGATTACCGTGATTCTGTCCGTGCCAAGTCCCGTCAGGCTCGACACGGCCCGCGCCAGATTCAGCCGGACGGCCGCGCTGCCCGCGCCCTCGCTGACCACCAGCGCGCCCTGATACGCCGGCGGAACGGTCTCGACGGCGACGGGATTCTCCTGCGAACTCCCCGCCGACGCCAGGACCGTCCGGCTGCTGGTTTTTTTCTGCTGCCGGCCCGAATCGGTGCTCACCTCCTCGTCGCTGTCCTGCTGATAGACGGTCTTCTCGCCGGAGGAATAGGTCAGCATGACCTTCACGCGCCCGGCGCCGTCGATTTGGGAGAGGATCGCCTCCAGCCGGGCCTCCGTCGCCTCGGAGCGCTCCGCCGCGTCGGCGGCGGACGGCTCGGACCGGGCCGTCTCCTGCTTCGCGGCGTTTCCCGTGCGCCGGATGGGCACGGCGAGGATCACGAGCCCCAGCAGAAGCATCAGCAGCGGATACCTGAACCTGCCCAGCTTCTGCCAGAGCCGCCTGCACGCCTGGTTCCAGTCTTTACGTTCCATCGGCCGACCACACCTGCCTGTTCTCCGGGATCGCCAGATCCGCCTCGATGAGCGACGAGAGCTTTTCCCTCTGCGCCGCGTCCCAGGAGCCGGAGATCCGGACGCCGCATGGACAGGGATAGTCTCCGCCGTCGTCCATTTCGGCCTCCACGCGCGGGGTGAAGCCCATTTCCCCGGCTTTGTCCAATATATATGCCTCCGTCTTTTCCTTTATGATGGCGGAAACCAGTTCCCGGCTTTTCACCTCGACGCCGCTCGCCGCCTCGTCCGACGCCATCGAGGCTTGAGAGATCGCCCGCGCCATGCGCGCCGCGTCGAGCCTTGCGAGCGGCCCGATCACCGTCAGAATCACGGCCAGGCCGCACAGCAGCGAAAGGACGCGCCGCACGCCGCCCTTCGGCACGAGAGCGAGCAGCGAGGACGCCAGCAGGCTGACCGCCGTCACCGAGAGGAGGTAATTTTGAAGCGCCTCCGTCATACGCCCGCCGCCCTGAGAAAGCAGGCGCAGGAGATCAGCAGCAGGAAACCGCACGCGCCCGTCATGCCCGCGAGCATCCCCGCGGCCTCCCCGACGGCGCCGATCATGCCGGTGAGCTGCCTGTCTCCGATCGGGCCGCAGACGGCCGCCGTGAGCCGGAGCACGAGATACCGCACAAGCAGCCGCAGCAGCGGCGCGACGCAGATCGCGAGCACCGCGAGCATACCGAACACGCCGACGCTGTTGCGGATCGTCTGCGCGCTCAGCAGCACCGTCTCCGACGCGTCGGAGATCATACCGCCCACCACCGGCACGGCCGCCGACACAGCCAGCTTGACCGCCTTCCCCATCGTCTCGTCCGCCGTACCGGAGACGAGCCGCGTCAGCGCGAGATAGCCGGTAAAGAGGCAGACCGCGCCCTTCATGCCCCAGGAAACAGCCCATTTGAGCAGCGCGCGCAGCTGCGTGAGCGCGTGATTGCCCAGCAGCGCGTCGGCCGCCGCGACGGCCAGGAAGGCGCAGACGAGCGGCGCGAGCAGGCGGTCGATCGCCGTCATCAGCACGTCCGAGACCAGCATGGCCGCCGCGCTGAGCGCGGTGGCGGCCGTCGGCGCGCCGCCCGCCGCGGCCGCGGCCGCGAGCGGGGGCATCAGCAGCTTGGAAAAGCTCTGCAGCTCCTCAAGCGTCTCCTTCCCGACGCCCAGCACCGACCGCAGGCCGGTCGTGCCGATCAGCAGGATTCCCAGCGTACCGGCAAGGCGGGCCGTCCGCTCGGAGACGCCGCCCTCCGTCTGCGCCGCCATGCCGCAGAGCACCACGACCGCGAGCATGGCCGCCGCCGAGCGGAGCGTGGAGCGAAGCGCCTCCGCCGTATCGGGAAGCGCGTTTTTCAGGATGCTCCCCGCCCCGTCCGCCGCGTTGCCCGGCGACAGCGGCGTGCTGCCGTCCAGCGCGGCCGCGGCGCTCTCGGGAAGCCCCTCGTTCAGCCGGTCCACCCCGAACGCCGCGGTCAGCTCGCCCGAGACGTCCGTACACGCGCAGCGCGGCGCGCAGAGCAGCGCAAGCAGCAGGAAAAGAACGATCTTCCGCATCTCAGCCCTCCGTCAGCTTCTTCAGCAGCTCCAGCACCGCCGTGACCAGCGGCGCGGAGAGGCTCAGCGCAAGCACGGTGCCGCAGAGCTCCACGGCCCTGGCCATGCCGTTCTGCCCGCCGTCGGCGCACACAGCCGACGCGATCCCGGTCAAAACGCCGATCAGAGCCGTCTTGACAACCGGGGCGAGCACGGCCGAACTCAGTCCGGAGGCCGTCCGCAGCTCGCTGAACAGCGCGAGCACCGGCCCGACCGTCCGCACCGCGTAAACGCCGAGCAGACAGACGCAGCCGATGGCCAGCAGAGCCGCGAATTCTCCCCCGCACCTCTTCAGGAGCGCCGCCGCCACGGTCGCGACCGCCGCGGCGGCCAGCAGGCGCATGTAGTCCCCCATCAGAACTGAAAGAGGCTCTTGACGAGAGCGAACAGGTCCGCGATCTTCTGCACGACGATCATCAGCACCACCACGAGCGCGGCGATCGTCGTCATGGTCGCCTGCTCCTCCCGCCCGGAGCGCACCAGAACCTGGTTCAGGATCGACACGATGATGCCGACCGCCGCGATCTTGAAAATGAGATCCACATCCATTGGCTATCCTCCGACTCTTTCGCGCTTTCCCTCTCAGAACATCAAAATCGCCAGCGCGAGGCCCGCGCATACCCCGAGCGCGCAGCAGCTCCGCACGCGCGCCTTCTGCTCGGCGCGCAGCTCGCCGAGCAGCCCGCCCAGACGGGAGAGCGCGAGGTTGATCGAGCGCGTCTGGTTGTCCGCGTCGTAGCTTCCGAGCCCCGCCCCCAGGCTGAGAAGCTCGCTGCGCGTCGGCGCGGAAAACGCCTCCGCCGGTCTGGCGGCCAGACATCGCCGCATCGCCTCCGCCGCGCTTCGGCTCCGGCCGGCGTACAGCTCGTCCGCCAGAAGGCCCCAGAACGCGCCCACGCAGCCCGACGCGCCGACCGACAGCACCCGCATGAGCTCCGGCAGCGGCGTTCGCCGGAACTGGATCTCGCTTTTCATCTGCTCCAGCGACGAAATCAGCTGCTGCAGAATCGCTGCCGAACGCCGCACATAGGCGGACATGCCGAGGCCCGTTCCGGCCGCGCCGGAGATCACGAGCATGGCCCCGATCATCCTCAGCACAGCCCTTCCCCTCCCTCCAGCGTCAGCCGTTTCTCCGAATCCAGATATCCGATCAGGCCGAAAATGCCGGACTCCAGCAGCCGCCGGTAGACCGGCCGCCGCCGCAGCTCCTCGCCCGAGAAGGCGTGCGCGGTCGCGAGAAGCCGCGCGCCGCAGCCGCCCGCGCGGAGCATCGCCTCCGCGTCGGCGGCGCAGGTGATCTCGTCGACGGCGATATAATCCGGCCGCATGGCGCGCAGCAGGATCTCCACGCCCTGCTCCTTCGGGCAGAGCGAGATCACGTCCGTATGCCGGCCTACGGAGAGCTGCGGCGTACCGCCCTCGCAGGCGGCGATCTCGCCGCGCGAATCCACCACGCCGACGCGGCGCCCGCCGCGGTCGGAGAGCTGTCGGACGAGGTCGCGCAGGAGCGTCGTCTTGCCGCTGCCGGGCGGCCCCGCCAGGAGGAAGGACGCGGGCCGCCCGGCGAGCGCCCGGTAGGCCTCGTCCGCGCTGCCGCGGAACTGCCGCGCGACGCGGACGCTGGCCGAGGAGACGTCGCGGAGCGTAACGATGCTTCCCCGCTCCATGACGGCCGTCCCGCACAGTCCCACCCGATGGCCGCCCGGCAGCGGCACGAAGCCCTCTCGGATGGTCTCGCTGCGCGCGTAGACCGAATAGCCGGTCGCGGCGTTCAGAAGGTACTCCAGCTCCTCCGCGCCCGCTTTCAGGGGACGCAGCGGGCTGAGCGGCTCCTCCCTGCCGTCGAAAACCGCCGTGATCTCGCCGCCGCGGCGGAGCCGCAGCTCCTCCAGGCGTCCCTGCGTCTCGGGCGGCAGCGCTTCGACGGCCTCCCGGACGGGCGGCGGCAGAACCCGGAGAAGGCCGGCAAGGATCGGATCGTACATGCTCTCACCTCAATCCACTCTATGCCGCCGCCTGTCCGGATATGAAAAATGCGTCCCCGCCGAAATGGCGGGGACGCTTGTTCGCGGAGATCAGGCCTTCTTCTTGGCCTCCATCATGGTCCACAGCGGACCGGAGATGCAGACGGAGGAGAAGCAGCCGCAGATGACGCCGACGGTGACGGGGATCGCGAAGTTGCGGATCGAGCTGACGCCCAGGATCAGCAGCAGGACGATCGGGAACAGGGTCGTCAGCGTGGTGTTGATGCTGCGGGACATCGTCTGATGGATGGACATATTGACGACGTCGCCGAACGGGGTCTTGGGATTGAGCTTCTTGTTCTCGCGCACGCGGTCAAACACGACGATCGTCGCGTTGATCGAGTAGCCCAGGATCGTCAGGGCCGCGGCGATGAAGTTCATGTTGAACGGGATACGGAAGATCACGTACATGCTCAGCATGGTCAGCAGGTCGTGCAGCAGCGCGCAGACCGCGGCCACGCCCGACCGGAACTCAAACCGGATGGTGATATAGACCAGGATCAGCAG
>Ga0160425_1004099_pt1 | contig 10125 bp, 9 predicted proteins | sample BioMet8_FD_108193 | JGI IMG/M metagenome (GOLD analysis project Ga0160425, IMG submission 108193) | Microbial communities from bioreactor (seeded with sewage sludge) at Lawrence Berkeley National Lab, California, USA - Biofuel... | ecosystem: Engineered > Bioreactor > Anaerobic > Unclassified ...
CCACGCCATCGAAATCCGGGCAGGGCAGGGCGGCGGCGGCGTCGGCGGTTATTGGACCAAGTCCGACGGCTCCCGCCCCGCTTGGGGCATCGACCGCCTCGGCCGCAACACGGCCAACGTCGAATACTGCGAATTCATCACGGACCCGGGCAACGGTTCCTTCTTCACCGTCAACAACCCTTACGACGACCTCGGCGTCTCCTTTGCGTCTGTTTCCGACGCGGCGCCATCTCTGCCCGCCGATGTGGCCGCGGGTGTGGGTGACCTCGCCAAAGGCTTCTCCATGGTCTATGCGGGCACGGTCCCCACGCTTTCCGACACCATCCTGAGCGACTCCTTCTGGAGTGTCAAGAACCTCGATAGTTCCAACCGCTTCGACCGCGTCGCCTACGTCCTCGCCCTCGAACATCCTACCTATGGCCGCCAGTGGGTCTGGGCTTCTTTTGAGCCCCCCTTCACCGACCGCACGAAACTTGCCATCCCAGTCACCTCCAAGCGGATGTGCTTCCAGCACAGCGTCAGCCACCTTACCGTCCGCGCTAGCGCCAATGCCAACGTCACGTCCGTGGACGATGTGAATACCGGCAACATCGAGTGGTATCCCGGTGATTATAATAACGCCTTGCCCACCGCTAATGCGTTCGACCGCGGCTATTCCGGCAACGGATCCATTTTCGACTTCGATGATGCGAACACAGGCGGTGATGGTTCCTTCTATGGGAACGCCGCCGGTTATGGCTGCTTCCAAGTCCACAACTTCGGTCTGAACCAAACCCTCTTCGCAATCAACCATTTCGGCAAAACCGACTACAAACCGTGCATCGGCATCGGCAACAACCCCAGTGGCGGCAGCAACCTTGATTGGACATTCATAGAGAACGCGACAGACTACACGGTCCGCGAACTCTACATCCTCACGCGTGACGTTGCGCCTGTCACGAACAGCAGCACGCCGGCCGTACAGGTCAATGAAGGCACCCTGCGCGTCGTCGACGCGACCGGCACGATGCCCGTGCCCGCCGACATCCGCACCAAAGTCGGGGCCGCCGCCAACGGCTATGACCTCCTCTATTTCTCCGCGCTGCCCGTCACCGCCGCTACCATTGTCAGCGGTACGGCTTACAGCCTCGACAACTCGGCCGCGACGATGCCTTTCGACCGCGTCGCATACTTCTTGGAACTCGATCACCCGACTTACGGTCACCAGTGGGTCTGGGTTTCCTTCGACAGCTATACGACCGACCGCACAAAACTCGGCTTCCCCAGCCAGACCGGGAATCTCTTCATGTGGCAGCGCAAAGTCACCAACATGGACGTCGTCTCCAACGTCTCCGGTATCACAAACTATACCGACTGCGCCACCGGCAACGTCGAAATCTGGCCGAGCAACTATGGCACGGGAACGACAGGACTCGGCCTCAACGGCAACGGCAGCACGTTCGATTTCGACGACTCCGGCGCATCTGCGGCCGGCGGCCACGGTTCCTTCCAGATTCACAACTGGGGCGACAAGACCACGCTGCTTTCCGTTTCGCACTGCGGCAGCAGCGGAAACACGCTGGGTATCGGCATCGGCAACAATACCGACTTCAGCAAGAATGCCACACCCTATCCCGACTGGACGTTCTCGGATAATGCGGCGCAGTACACCGTGCGTAACTTTTACGTTTTCGTCCGTCCGGCGACCTCGTCCTCAGATGCCGGCACCCTCCTCGCCGATGCCGATGTCAACCTCGCCGCAGGCGCGGTGCTCGATCTGAACGCCAGCACCCAAACCGTCCGATCCGTCACCGGATTGGGAACGGTTTCCAACGGCATTCTTGCCACCGGTGCCGTTCTCAGCCCGGCCGGCGACGGCGCGGTCGGAACGTTGTACTTCTCCAACGTCAGCTTCGCTTCCGGCGTGCAGTACCGCGCCGACCTTGGCGACCTGCTGAACGTGACGGGATCGCTCGACGTCTCGGGCATGATCCTCCACATCAACAATCCCGAGGCGCTCAACAGTTCGCAGGCCTATACGCTGATTCAGACCACGGAGGGCATCACCGGCCTTCCCACGCTCGACGCCGAGTTGCCCTTCGGGTGGAAAGTCACCCGGCGCGGCAATACGCTCCAACTGCTCATCGAAGGAGGCACCGCCCTCATTTTGAGATAAGCAACAAGGCCAGCAACCTTCCCGCGCGGGCTGGTGGAACGGATGCGATTCCTGCTATACTTACGCGATGGAAATGGATTTGTTCGATTACGCGCGGGAGAAGGGATCGACCCAGAAATTCGCCGCGCAACCGTCGCTTTGGGAGGAGCCGGGAACAACCCTGTGGGGCCGCGCCTGGCTGACGAACGTTCGCCGCATCTGCGCGCCGAAATACGAGTCGGAGCTGGGCTTCGGAGAAAAGCTTCTCCAAGCCGGGCGCCTCACAGCCTGCCGCGTCCGGAACGCTCACGCGCAGGCGGCCTTCACCAACCGCGAGGGCGGCACGGTCCTCGTGAACCTGAACGTTCGCGCGCTGTCGTCCAAACAGTGGACCGCGCTGGACGCGCTGTGTGACCGTTGCGGCGACGCGCTGTTCTCGTCCGATGATCTGCCGGACGATGTCATAGCCGGGCTTTTTGCCTCACCCAGCGGTCTCCTCCCCGAGTTGAAAGACCTCACGTTTTCCTGCTCGCATTGCCACACGCCGTTCTGCCTCTACCGCGCGGCAACGCTGCTTGCCGTCGCAACGGAGTTCGACCGGGCCCCCATCAAGCTTTTCGAACTGCGCGGGGCGGCTGCGGGCACGCTGCTGACGCGCTCCGCCCAACAGACGCAGGAGACCGACATGGCCATTCCGGATGCCGACCTGGGTGCCGTTTTCGGCATCGATCTGGCCTAGCGCCCCTCTTGAGGTTAAGGCCGAACGCTTTGATCATCACCGGTTTCTACTCGCCGGTTTGAGTGGCCTGTTTCTTGGCGGCGCGGCGGGCCCCCTTGGCGGCTTTCTTGCCCTGTTCTTTTTGGGGATACGGTTCTACCTGCGCGCGTTCGGCCCACGCTTCCCACTTGGCCGCAAGCGCCTTCGCCTTCTCCGGCTGCGTCGCGGCAAGGTCGTGCAACTCCGTACGGTCGGTCTTCATGTCGTACAACTCCCACGCGCCGTTGCGGCCGCGCCGCACGAGCTTGAGGTCGCCGACGCGCACCGCCGCGTTGCCCTCGTGTTCCCAATAAAGTGCGTCGCGCGCGATCGGCTTGTTTGTAAAAGCGGGCACGAGGCTTTTCCCTTCCATCGGTTGAATGGCGTGACCGTTGAACTCGGCCGGGTAAACGGCCCCCGCCAGCTCGACGCAGGTCGGCATGACGTCGATCAGGTGCGCCGGTTGCGTGCGCCATTCGCCCTTTCCTGAAAAGCCGGCCGGCCAATGCGCGATCATCGGCGTGGCGACGCCGCCCTCGTGGTTGAAGTGTTTAAAGAGCCGAAACGGCGTGTTTTCCACGAAAGCCCAACTCATGCCGCAGAACCAGTTCGAGTCCGCCTTGGAGGGATCGCCGACCGTCTTTCCCTTGGGCCCCGACTCCGCATTGCCGCCGTTGTCGCTCATGAAGAGGATCAGCGTGTTGTCGAACACACCGCGACGCTTAAGCCCAGCGACAAAGTCGCCGACGGCTTTATCCATGTGATGCACGACCGCCGCATAAGTGGCCATGATGTGGTCGAAGCGCTCCTGCTCATCGGCCGGCACGTCTTTCCACATCGCAACATCCTCGGGCCGCGGAGATTTGGCCCACACCGTATCGATGAGCCCCATCTTCAGCTGCCGCTCATAGCGCGCAAGACCCACCGCGCCCCAGCCCTGCTTGTATTGGCCGCGGAACCGCGCGATCTCCTCCGCAGGAGCCTGCAACGGAAAGTGCGGAGCGTTGAAGCAGAGGTGCAGGTAAAAAGGCTTCTTGGCGGCCAGAGCCTCGTCGATGAACGTCAGCCCAAACTGCGGCCACAGGTCGGTCGTGTACCAGTTCTTCGGCAGACGCGGGTCGTCATTCTTCAGTTCCTCCCCGTTGAGAACCAGCTTCGCCCGCGGCGCACCGGCGTAGTAGAAGCCGCCCGCCGGCGCGATCAGACTGCGGTCGAAGCCGCGTCCCCAAGGCGTGGTGCCCTGCTCGTAGCCGACGTGCCACTTGCCGCTGATGGCCGTGAAGTATCCGGCCGCCTTGAGCACTTCGGCGATCGTTACGCATCGGTCGTTCAGATGGCCCTGATACCCCGGCACGCCGTTGTTGGCCATCATGTGTCCGACGCCGGCCTCATGCGGGTAGAGTCCCGTCAGCAGCGAGGCGCGCGTGGGACAGCAGCGCCCCGTGTTGTAGAACTGCGTGAATTTGAGCCCGTCCGCCGCGAGCGCGTCGAGGTTCGGCGTCGGAATTTCCGAACCGTAGCACCCGAGGTCCGAAAAGCCCATGTCATCCACCAGGATCACAACGATGTTCGGCCGTGCCGCCGGAGCCGCGAAGGCCGGAAGACAGGCGCAAAAGAGCAGGAACCCCGCGATGCGTTTGAACGACATACAACCCTCCCAGTGAATACGTGATGGGTGTACTAACGCTCGCGCGCCTGCAATATTGCCTCAGACCGATTGTGCAACGGTGTGATCAGAGCGTCGAAAGCGCCTGCGGCAGCGTGTCAACGAACGTGCGGATCTCGTCGCGCACGCGCCGGTAACAGTCCAGCTTGGCCGCTTCGCCCTCGACCTGCCGCGCCAGTGCGGGCGGATCGTCGAAGCCCGCATGAATCACTTTCGCCTGCCCCGGAAAAAGCGGACAATGCTCGTGAGCATGCCCGCAGACCGTCACCACGTAGTCGAACGGGATGTGCAGCAACGTGTCCACAGACTTCGACACTTGCCCGGAAATGTCAACGCCGACCTCGGCCATCACCTTCACCGCATACGGATTGAGCCCGTGCGTCTCGATGCCCGCCGAATACGCCTCAATGACGTTGCCTTTGAGCGCCCGGGCCCACCCTTCTGCCATTTGGCTTCGGCAGGAGTTGCCGGTACAAAGGAAAAGCACGTTCAGTTTCTTCATGCCCGCACCTCCTCTTCTCGGAACCACCGGTTCCGGATGAAGAACGCCACGTTCACCAAGCCGATCATTGCGGGCACCTCTACCAGCGGCCCGATCACAGCGGCGAACGCCGCACCGTGATGGATCCCGAACACGCCCACCGCAACGGCGATCGCCAGCTCGAAATTGTTGCTTGCCGCCGTGAAGGAGAGAGTCGCGGACTTTGCGTAGTCCGCCCCCGCTTTGGCGCTCATCCAGAAGCTCAGCAGGAACATGGCCACAAAATAAATCAGCAGGGGCACCGCGACCAGTGCCACATCGCCCGGTTTCGCGACGATCTTCTGTCCCTGCATCGAGAACATCACCACAATGGTGAACAGCAGGGCGATCAGCGTGATCGGCGAAATCTTCGGAATGAACCGCGACTGGTACCAAGCCTTGCCCTTGACTTTGACCAACACGAAACGCGTCAGCATCCCCGCGATAAAGGGTATGCCCAGATAGACGAACACGCTCTCCGCGATCTGACCCATGGTCACGTTCACGGCCACACCCGACAAACCCAGCAGCGGCGGCAGTTTGGTGACGAAAAGCCAGGCGTAGGCGCTGTAGAAGAAAACCTGAAAGATCGAGTTGAACGCCACGAGCCCCGCGCAATACTCCGTGTCGCCCTTGGCGAGATCGTTCCACACGATCACCATGGCGATGCACCGCGCGAGTCCGATCATGATGAGTCCGATCATGAACTCCGGCTGTCCGCGCAGAAAGACGACCGCCAGCGCCGTCATCAGTACGGGGCCCACGACCCAGTTCTGAAACAGACTCAACCCGAGAATTTTCCAATCTCGGAAGGCGTCTCCCAGCTCCTCATATTTCACCTTCGCCAGCGGCGGATACATCATAAGGATCAGTCCGGCAGCAATGGGAATGCTGGTCTGCGAGCCTTCCGGATGCAGCGAGCCGATCCAGTTCCCAAACTGCGGCGCGACGTAGCCCAACCCGACGCCGATGCCCATTGCCAGAAAAATCCACAGCGTCAGATAACGGTCGAGAAAGGACAATTGCTTTTGAAGACCCATAGTCACCCGCCTATTTTTCTTTTATTTCGCCCGGCACGCCGCAACAGCAGCACGACTGGCTCTCGCCGCAACAGGACGACGTGCGGCCAAGTTTCGCATTCAGAATGCCGACCGCACAGCCAACGCCGTTTTTGACAAACAGCGCGCCGACCGGACAGTTGCGGGCGCACGCGCCGCACTCCATGCAGGCGTCGCGCACGACAATCCGCGCCTTCCCGTCCTCCAACGCGAAAACACCGTGCGGGCACACGTCGAGACAGCATCCGCAACCGACGCAGGCCCCACGATCCAGTTTCAGCGTCACCACATTCTTCAGATAAGCCAACCGCATAACAAACCCTCAAACGAACTGTGCCGCGACCCAGCCGAGAGCCCCCGTTATAGCCGCAACGCCTTGCAACGGGATCGCCCAACGCAACTCGCGCCGCACGCCCGACGCCGAGGTGTAGGGTGTGGATCCGGTGAAGGTCAGCCCAAAAAAGGAACAGGCCGCTACGCTGAGCAGCGCAACCGTCCCCTTTCCCTGCCATCCCCAAGGGGAACAGCCGACCAACGCAACCCCCAGCAGCGCGCCGACCACTGCGCCTTTGACTGCAAACGCGCGCCCCGGCAACCATGGCAGCAAAACCGGCACGCCTATCAATCCGAACAAATAATTGGCCCCGACAGCCCCGCACACCCAAAGCGCCCGGTCCCATGAGAGCCGAGACCCGTGGCTACCGAATCCCGTCATCAGAACCAGCGCCGCCGTCGCGGCCAGCGCCGGAACAAAATGCCGAACCAGTTCAACCGGCACGACCGCCAGCCGTTCGCGCAGCGTAAAACTCACGCGCCGCATGTCGGGGGTCGCCCGCATACCGTCCCGCAGGAAGGCGGGAAGGTCTCGCGTCCTCACCGGTCCGTATACGCACCGGAAACCCGTGCGGCGGCTCACCTCATGCGCCGCCACCCCAGGCGCGCCCAGTTGCGGCACGATCAGCGTTCGGTGCACAACAACTTTCCCCGCACCGGTGGCGGCCAGCCGTCCGACCAGCTCGTCCGTTCCGAACGTGCCCTTGCCCGCCGCGCACCAGACGTTCACGCCCTTGGTATCCAGCACCAGCAGCCAGACGTCAACCCCGGCTATCGCGCGACGGACGTGGTCGAACGAGAGCTTGTAGTTCGCCGACACCAACAGAGGCGAGTCCGGCCCAGGCGCCCCCACCGCATACAGGCCGGGCGGCACCGTATAACGCATGCGGCCGATCCCCCAGCGGACCGCATATGCACCCAGTCGGTCACGCCACGTCCACCGCGAGAACACACGCGGCACGCGTCCGGCCGCCGTGTCCTGATATCCGGCGATCCAATGCCCGGACAAACGCGGTGCGGCGACGTTGCAACAACATGCGGAACTCATGGGGTCAGCCCTCCTTCTTGCAGCAGGGGGTGTTCGACCCCACACGCGTTTCCTCGACGCGGGCAAGGATTTCCTTCAGCCGCTCGGCGTCGCGCGTCACGGTGTCGGCATTCCCCAGCGTCGCGTCCAGCCATGAGAGCACGGGACGCGCCGCTTGAAGCGCCGTCCCTCGCGGCAACCGATAATAGGCCCAACGCCCGTCTTTCCGCACCTCGACCAGATCTGCCTCGCTCAGCAACGACAAGTGTTTGGAGATCGTCGACGGCGCCAGTGCCAGCACCTCGACGATACGGCAGACGCACAGTTCGCCGCCGCGCAGCAGCATCAGAATCCTGACCCGCTGACCGTCAGACAGCGCTTTTGTAACGCGCAACACAGACCGCATGGCATCGTTTCTCATAAAGCCTCTCCTGAGCCGAACCGCTGAATGCTGAACGCCGAAAGCGGAAAATGGAAACGGACCATCCCCGACGGATCGCATGCTTTTTCAAAAAGCCGCAACCATTCCGAATCAACCCGCCGTTTTCCCCCGGGCGACAGGAGCTGATAGTGATAAAAGGCCGGAGTGATCCGTTTCGCAAGCGTTCCCGGATCGGCAGCAATCGACACGTCGATCATGCACGAGGCGATACTTTCAGTTTTCCATCCGCCGTTCGAAAAGATCCGTCCGAGATCCGCCGCCGACTTCATGGGAACCTCGTTGCCGCTGAGCGCTCCAAGCGCATGGCGCTCGGATTGAAGCACCGAACGCAAGGTTGCCCCGCAGGCACAAAAAAGCTCCGTCGGCTTCCGCAGCGTCGGGACCACGGCGGCAAACGTTCCGCCCGGCTTGAGGACGCGTCCGATCTCTCGAACCGTTTGCGCCAGCGGTGTGAACAGCATGAACGCCATATGGCAAACCACGAGATCCGCCGACGCGTCAGACAGTGACAGCTTCGCCGCCGATTCCTTCAACAAACGGATATTCGAATAGCCGCTGAGCCGTTCACCCGCCAGTTTCAGTTCGTCGTCGCTCAGATCCACTCCAATGACGCATCCCGAGGAGCCGACGCGTTCAGCCAGAATTTCACACAGGGGTCCGTTCCCGCACGCCAGATCGACCACCGTCATACCCGGTCGAGGATCGGCGAACCGGCTGAAGGCCTCATAGCTGGTTAGCCCGTCCGGCGTTCGGGCGGCGCCGATGCTGTGTTCGGTCAGCCCGGGGTGGCGGGCGTGAGCCTCCATCAGAAAACGGGTGTGTTCATCCAGATTCCGCGTGTCGTCGTTCATTCGAAACCCTTTGCGCAAAGCGCCTTTCATTTCGTTATGTGACGAAATTAGCACATGATCGGCCGGGAGTCAACCCACACTTGACCCCGCCCCCGCGTCGGCGCTAGACTCGGCATCATTTGAGGAGTATTTATGGACACCTGTTCTGATGCCGCCGCTGCAAAATTTTCGTCCGGCTATAACTGCGCACAATCTGTTTTATGGGCCGTCGCGCCCCGATTGCATCTCGACGGCGAAACCGCACTAAAGATCGCCTGCGGTCTGGGAGCCGGCATGGGCCGCAGCCAAGAGGTCTGCGGCGCGGTCACCGGCGGGATTCTTGCGCTTGGCATGAAGTTCGGGCGGGGATCTTCCGACGACCGGTCGGCCACGGAAAAGACCTATGCCAAGGCGCATGAACTGATGCAACGCTTTAGCGCGGTGCACGGCACGTGCAACTGCCGTCAACTGCTCGGGGGGTGCGACCTCACAACCGAGTCCGGACGCGCTGTTTTCAAAGCGAACGGCCTTGTTAAAACGGTCTGCGGCCCCTGCGTCCACACCGTGTGTAACCTTCTCGAGGATCTGCTTCAGGATTGACACAATTGGGACGTGCCGTCTTTCGGCCGGCAGCACAGATGCCGCCTTTCCGGAAGAAAACAACGTGCTTATCAACAGTTTATAACCAAATGGGTGATAATGGTGATAATCTGTCAATAAATCCACTATATAATATTTGTAAGATTCTGCTATATAATATGTTATGACTATAAATCCATTGTTGATATCTTGTGCTTGTCGCGAAACACCCTTATGGCGCATACTTATTTCACTTTCTTATCAACAGGCTTGAACGCATATGGCTCACTTATCCGCAGCTTTCTGTAAACAACTGGCTTTCGCGCGGCGCTCGAAGGGGCTGACCCAAAGCGCGCTGGCGCAGGCTGTGGGGTGCAAACAGTCTGCCATCAGCATGCTGGAGTCCGGCCAGCCCGAGAAGCTGGCTCAGGAGACCGTCGAGAAACTGGCGAAACAGTTGGGGGTTCCTTTGGAGATTCCGGCGGAGCCACCGTCGGCGCTTCCGGCCGTTTCCGGCGTACAGGGGTACTGTCCGCGTGCGGAGTGCCCCTCCAACGTCCCTTATACGGTGCAGAACGAGCTGTTCTTCTGGCCGCGGCTCCAATCTTTGGCCCAAGGCAACCGTTGCGTCTTCTGCGGCGAACTGCTAGAGTCGAAATGTTCGCATTGCGGCGCGCCCGTCGGCGAAGGGGCTTGTTGCCCGGCGTGCGGCACCCCGCGCGTCGCCAACACGCTTCCGCCCGAAGTCTCGGCGGAGGCGTGGGCGTCCGCGCGTCGCC
>Ga0160425_1004102_pt1 | contig 10110 bp, 15 predicted proteins | sample BioMet8_FD_108193 | JGI IMG/M metagenome (GOLD analysis project Ga0160425, IMG submission 108193) | Microbial communities from bioreactor (seeded with sewage sludge) at Lawrence Berkeley National Lab, California, USA - Biofuel... | ecosystem: Engineered > Bioreactor > Anaerobic > Unclassified ...
ATCGTCCGCGCTCTGCAGCAGGAAACCCACCGACAGCACCTTCAGGCCGCCGATCTCAATCGGCAGTATGCCGTTGTCGTCGCTGAGCAACCGGCGGCCCTCCAGCCCCAGCATGGTCGGCACGCTCGGCCCGTGCAGGTCCACATCGAGCAACCCCACCTTCTGGCCCGAAAGCATCGCCGACATCGCGAGGTTCACCGCCACCGTGCTCTTGCCCACGCCGCCCTTGCCGGACATCACGACGACCTTGCGCCGGATGCGGCCGAGCCGCGCCTTCAGTTTGGCATCGTCCTGATCGGGTGCCGTGTGTTTCGGCTCCGCGTGACGCGATGCGCACGACGCATCTCCGCACGTTTCGCACTGGCTCGGCTCACACGCTTTCTTCTCCTCGTCTTTCATCTCATTCCTTTCACGTTCTTCCGAATTCGTCTCTCGCTTGCGCATCGCTCCGTTATTCAGCTCGTCCGTCACTCCGCTTTCCCGCTTCCCTTGTAGCTCCGTCGGCCGCGCGCCCATGCCGTCGCATCGTCAACCTCGTCCTGCCACCCGTTGCGCTGCGTGGGGATATTGTCAAAGCGTTTGGAATAGGGCTTGATGTCGATCAGCGGCGTGCCGTCAAGAATGTCCGCGCCCTCGATCAGCAGCACGTTGCCCTCGCGGCCCGCGAGCTTTACGATGCTGAGACCGATGTGGTTCGGGCGCACCGGCGAACGCGTTGAAAAGACCCCGTGCACCTTGTCCTGCAGAAAGGGCTTCGTCAACAAGCGCGTCTCTTTCGCCGCGTGCAAATGATAGATGAGATAGATGTGCGAAAACAACTCAATGTCCCGCAGCCCATCCGCGAACTCCGGAAAAACCTCGACGCGCCCTTTGCACTCGGGCGCGAAAATCGGCTGAATGGGCGTCTCCTCCAGCTTCTTGTGCTCGCTGTGAACGACGCCGATCACCTGATACGAAACAAGTTCACTCGCCATGTTTGCCTCCTTTGCCTGCGTGCTGTCCCAGCAGTTCGGCCGCCAACCCCACACACTCGTTGCACGACAACTTTCCAGCCGCGCGGATTTCACGGCAGGTTAGGAGTCCGCCATTTTTTTCGGCGAACGCTTGCTTGATCGCTTCAGCCGCAACCGGACCGGCCAGCTCACAAGCCGCAAAGACGGCCCCGCACAGCCCGCCGGGCGCACGCCCGCCGCCGTATCCGCTGAAAACCTCTTCGACTCCGCGCCCACCCAGATTTTTGGATCCCCACGAAAAGGCGACCGACTGCGCGCAGTTGCCGCGCCGTTCGCGGTGATACTTCTGAGCCGTTTCTTTCATTTTTCACCAACCCTTAAAACCCAACCTTGAGGCCGACGTACCCTGTCTGCACGGACGGTCCGAGCTTGCGCTTCAGAAAGCCGACCGCCTCATCGCCCGAACAGTGCCCGAGCCAAAGATAGGGGACAGTATACTCTTTCAGCGCCTCGGCTGTCCGCTCCAAACGTTCGGGAGACGCATGCAGCAGATGCAGACCGCCGATGACGGCCAGCACGCGCGATTCACCGGTGGTCCGCGTCAGGTGGCGCAGCGTGTTGATCACACCCGCATGGCAGCAACCCAAGCAGACCACAAGTCCGGCCTGAGTCCGCACGCCCAGCGAAAGGTCATCGGGAATACGACCGTTACTCCCGTGACGTGCATGACACTCCCATCAGGACGCCTCTTTCGGAGACTCCTTGGTTTCGCAGAACGTGGCCTGCGCCCAAACCAACACCTGCGCGCCGTCCCTCAGTTCCGCTTTCATCCGGAAAAGCGGCGAATGCGCCTCCAGAACCCACGCCCGAACGCCGAGCGGCCGCTCCAGCGGAACAGGATGCGGATAGCGCACGCGCAAATCGCCCGTGACCGCGCGCACGCCTTTGTGAAAAAGGCAATGCGTCATCGCCGCATCAAGCAGCGCCGCCGACACGCCGCCGTGCAGCATGCCGTCGTATCCCTGCAGGCGCAGATCCGGCGTGAACAGCGTTTTTACGCCGCCCTCGCCATCGGGCTCGAAAGCCACGCCCAACGACCACGGGTTGTTGGCGCCGCACAGGACACAGGCCCCATGACCAAAGCGTTCGCCCATCCGCCCCGTCTGGGGTTCAGTGGTCGCAGACATTCTCGCCCGCCTTCAGCGTTCCGGCCAGATAATCGGCGACCAGCGCTTCCGGCGTCTCAGCCGGCATGCCCACCATCACGATGATTTTATTCTCTTCAAAAATCATCTGGGCGCGCTGGCCCATGCCGCCCGCGAGAATCACGTTGGCCCCCTGCTCCGCCAGCCATTTGGGAATCACGCCCGGCTCGTGGGGCGGCGGCACAAGGTCTTTGCGTCCGAGAATTTTTTTCGCTTCCGTATCCGCATCGATCAGCGCGAACGTCTCGCAGTGACCGAAATGCATGCTCAGTTTTCCCTCCGCCAGAGGGATTGCGATCTTGATGCTTTTGCTCATGTGTGTTCTCCATCCTGCTTCAGCGCCGAACACTCAACGTTCAGCGCTGAGCGTTGTTTTGTTAGTCTGTTTCCACTTTTTTCCAAATGCTTCTCACATCCGCCGCCGCCGGCGTGTCCGTCTCCACCACCGCTTTCGCCTGCCGTTGTGCATCCGTCACGCCCCGGTCATAGCGGATGCGCCCGACCAGCCGCGCACCCGCACGTTCGGCCGCACGTTCGATCCGTCCGGCCGCATCCGGATTAAGGTCCCACTTGTTCACGCAGACGAAAGTCGGCACGCCGAAATGCCGGGTGAGTTGCATCACCCGCGCAAGATCGTGCTCGCCGGAAACGGTCGGCTCGGTGACCGCCAGCACGCCGTCCGCGCCTGTCACCGAAGAGATGACGGGGCACCCGATGCCCGGCGGCCCGTCCGAGATGATCAGCGGCAGCTGCCTCTCTTCCGCCACACGGCGCGCCTCGTTGCGCACCACACTCACCAGCTTGCCGGAGTTCTCCGCCGCCGCGTGCAGACGCGCATGCACCATCGGTCCGCAGCGCGTCTCCGACACCATCCACTCGCCGCTCACACGTTCGGAAAACGCAATGGCACCCGCGGGGCAGAACCGCACGCACACGCCGCATCCTTCGCACGCCGCCGGGTCAACCGCGTAAACCTGTCGCGCACCGCTTACCCGCTCGGACGGACGCACCGCCCCAAAGCGGCACAGTTCGGCGCACGTCCCGCAGCCCGTGCACGCCTCGCTCCGGATCACCGCCCCGTATCCGCTTTTGAACTCCGCCCGCGTCACGATTCTCGGCGACAGCACCAAGTGCAGATCGGCGGCGTCCACATCGCAGTCGGCCAGCACGGCCCGTCCCGCCGCCAGAACGGCGAACGAAGCGGTAGCGCTGGTCTTGCCCGTACCGCCTTTGCCGCTGATGACAACAATTTCGCGCGGTTTCGCTGGATCACTCATGCTTGTGCCCGTCCGTGTCTGCCCGTGTTTGTTTTGCGCCCAAACCGTTGATTCGTGTCATCAGCGTCTCAAACACACGCCGATATTCCGGCACCGCCTCCACCGCAAGTTCGCCGCGCGAGTAGGCCTCCGCGATTCGCCGGTCGTCCGGAATCTCCGCCAACAACGGGATGTGTCCGGCGCGACAGGCGGCGCGTGCGCAATCGTCGGCGTCCGCCCGGTTAACGACCACGCCAAACGGCAAGCCCAGTTCGCGCACCACGTCCACCGCCAGCCCGAGGTCGTGCAGTCCGAACGGCGTGGGCTCGGTCACCAGCACCGCGCAGTCGGTCCCGCGCAACGCAGTCACCACGGGACAGGCGGTACCGGGCGGCGCATCCACCAGTGCGTCGCCGTCCTTCGGCGCATGGTTTTTCACGGCTCGGATCAGAGGCGGAGCCGCGGCCACACCGATATCGAGTCTCCCCTGCACAAGCGTCATGTTACCCGACCGAAACGTCTCCACCGATCCGATCCGTTGACGCGTCTCGCGGATCGCCCCTTTCGGGCACACGCGCATGCAACCGCCGCATCCGTGGCACAATTCGGGAAACACCAACACGCGCCGACCGAGCACCACCAGCGCCTTGTACGCGCAAAAGCGCCCGCATTCACCGCAACCGTCGCAACGGGCTTCATCCACTTCCGGCACGGGGACCGACACAATCTCCGGCTCTCCGCACGGCTCCCCTTTGAGAAAAAGATGGGCGTTCGGCTCCTCCACATCGCAGTCCAAGAGCGTCGCGCCGCAGATGCGCGCCAGATTCGCGGCAACCGTCGTTTTGCCGGTGCCGCCCTTGCCCGATGCGACCGTGACCATCATGCCGCGTCCTCCTTTTGTTTGCCTGCCCGCGACCAGACCAAGGCCTGCGTACCCAGCGGCAAACCCACCTTTGCGGCAATCATGGGGCACTTGACCTTGAAGAGAAAACAGATATCCCGGGCCGCATCGTTCAGCGTCTCGAAATTGCCTTGCCCTTTGGAAATCACCAAATCCGTTTCCATTTCTTACACCCAATGCCCTTCCACGTCCGCATCCTTGAGAGCCGCCAGTTTGCCGGCGTTGAAACGCGCCAGCGCTTCGGCAACGGTCGGAGCATCGGAAACATACACGCGGATGTCGGCGGCCGTCAGGACGCGAAACGCTTTCGGACCGCAATGGCCCGACACCAGCGCCTGCGCGCCGGTCGAGGCGACGTTCTGGGCAGACTGGATGCCCGCTCCCTGCGCCGCGTTCAGGTTTTGCTTGTTGTCCGTCAGCGTGAACGCGGATGTTTCTGTATCGTAAACCAGAAACCGCGCGGCCCGCCCGAAGCGGGTGTCCAAAGGCGCGTTCAAATCCGTTCCCGATGTTGAAAAAGCGATTTTCATGCTTTCTCCAATGTCTCCATCCGTTTCCGAACCGCGTTCAATTGCGCCTCCAACGCGTCGGCCTGCGCATGCAGCGCCTGCTTTTCGTCAGACGCCGACGCAGCCGCGCCGCCCATGCGCGCCCAGCCCGGCAGCCCCGTGGCGAAAAACTGATTCCTGTGTCCGCGGCCGGAGCCGCCGCAGCAGCCTCTGCCGCGCCCGCGGCCGAAAAAGCCGCCCCTATGTCCGCCCGTCGGATTCGCAAATCCCGGTGCGCTGTTCCCCGCGCAGAATCCGGCTGCGCGCCCCGTCATCGGTCCCGCGCCCGCGGGCCCTGTTCCATTTCCACCTGGCATGTTCTGCCTCCTTTTTTTGTTTTGCGTGCCCCTGGGGCACCCGAATCCCGCTTCAGAGAAGTTTCTCCGAACCGGAAAAGATCTGTTCCACACGAATCGCCAGCGCCGCGTGCCCCGGATGCTTCTTCGGATTCCAGCACTTCATCCCGTCGAACACCGCGCCCTCCGTGTGATACTCCATCGTCCCTTTGATCTGATACGCCTTGCCCGTTTTGTCGATAAACAGCAAAGCGGCGATCCCGCCCAGTTTGACGTTCTGCCGGGTTTTGTTGAAATAGTTGTCCGCCACGACCATGCGGTCATCGCCCTGCATACCCACGCAGGTCACATAGATGCTGTTGGGCACCCGGTTTGCATCGACCGTCGTAAGAATCGCCGGTCCTTCACGATTTTTCCACGCCTGACTTACACGTTCCGGTAATGAACTCATTCCCATTTTTCCTTCCTTGTCATCGTCTCCACGATTCCGTTCAACACCCGCCGTTTGAACGTCTTCCGATCCGTTTGAGTTGTTCCGGTGACACGCATCGGAAAACGCCTCGCCTAAAAACTCCTTCGACAACAACCGCGCCGCATCCGCCGGCGGCCGCAGCATCCCGGCATGGCGAAAGCCGGACGACCGAGCAAACCGGCCAGCCACGCGCGGATGACCTCCTGCACGTCCCCCGCTACAAACGGAGTCACGCGGATGCCCGCCGCATTCAATTGCGCGTGCAATGGACGCGAGATCGCGCCGCAGACCACGGCGTCCACCCGCTGTTCCGCAAGCCAAAGAAGCGCCTGCAGCGGCAAAGCTTGCATCGACTGTGATACGATCCGGCCTTTTTCCGCCTCAACCAGACAAACTTCCTTCGCCGTGTCAAACACCGGCGCGATTCGTCCGTTCCAAACTGTGAATACCGCTTTCACGGTTTGATTATTTGCACACGCTGTGCCAGTTGCGAAACAGAACTGCAAAATTGTTATAATGCCTTATTAACACGCTTGTTACACAAATAAAACAAAACGCCGCTTTCCGTTCTATTGTCTCAATAATGCAATGTTTTACATTTTAATAGTTGCATTTATGCTACTCTTACAAGGTCGGCGACTCATTTTCTACGCTCTGAACGAAAACGCGGGATTGAAAACGGGCGAGAAACAGGTATAGTGGCGAAATGATTTGGCCGACAGGCCGTTGGTCTGAAAAAGGGAGCACCCATGGAAACGTGCGAAGCGAAGACACCGGGCGATTTAAGCGACGAGGAACTCGTCCGGTATATTGTCAATTTGTTCCAGCGCATTGTTGTTCACTATGCGATCTGGTTCGCCGAGGTCAAACACCAGTTGGGCATGGAGAAAGCGCTCGCGGCGCTGGAGGAGGCCACGGCCCGCGGCTTGAAGATCCAGATCTCCCGCCTTTCCAAGACGCTGGGATTTGAATTAAAAGACGATCTTCCGGCGGCCTTGACATCCCTTCCGCACGAAACCCTGCTCGCGCTCCTGAAAAGCGTCTCCATCAACTGGCTGGCCAACGACGGCGTTTGGTTCCAAGCGGTCGAGTTCGCCCACGGCATGACAGACGCCAAACGCTGCAACGATTCCGCATGGGCCCAGTTCTCGCCGTTCGAGGCCTCAACGATCAAACGTTTTCTGGGTTTGTCCGCGCACCCCGGACTCGAGGGATTAAAAAGAGCGCTCGGGTTCCGGGTTTACGCGAACATCAACGCCCAATCGATCATCGACGAAAGCCCGGACGCCTTCGTTTTCCGGATGAACGATTGCCGCGTTCAGTCCGCGCGGAAGCGCAAGGGACTGGACGACTATCCCTGCAAATCCGGCGGGATCGTGGAATACAGTTACTTTGCCAGAGCCATCGACGATCGGATCGTCACAGCGTGCATCGGTTGTCCGCCGGACGCGCATCCGAGCGAGTGGTACTGCGCCTGGCGCTTCTCCCTGAAACGCTCCCCGTCCGATTCCGCCGCACCGCTCTCCGTTTGACAGAGCTTCTTTCAAGCGGTATCTTTCCTGCTATGTGATCTATTCACTTAGTGAACATGGAAAGGAAAGGGAGGCGATATGCGGACGGACGACCGGATCACGGCTCTGCTGAATGAGGCGGCCCGGGGGAGGGCGCTCACACAAACGGAAGCGGCGGCGCTCTTGGCGCTTGCGCCGAATTCGCTGGAGGCGGCGCTGCTCTGCGCGACGGCAAACGTCGTGACGCGGCACCGCTTCAACAACCGGGGCCTTCTGCTCGGCCAGATCGGCGTGGACATGGCCCCCTGCGACGGCGACTGCGCCTTCTGCTTCTTCGCCCGATCGCACACGCAGATCAAACCCGCGCTTTTGCCGACCGAAGAGATTGTCCGGCGCTGCGAGCGTTTTGCGGCGGGCGGCGCGTCCGGTGTTTTTCTGATGACCATGCACCGTTTCGGCTTCGAATGGTTCCGCGATCTCTGCGCGGAGCTGCGTCGGCGCATTCCGGCCTCACTCGAAATCCTGGCGAACGTCGGCGACATCTCGCTCGGCCAAATGCGGGAACTGCGCGGCGCGGGCGTAACCGGCGCCTACCACGTCTGCCGTTTGCGCGAAGGGAAGGACTCCTGCATGACCCCCGCCAGCCGCTTGGCGACCATCGACCGCATCATTGAGTCCGGACTGGACTGGTACACGCTTTGCGAGCCGATCGGGCCGGAACACACGCCCGCCGAACTGGCGGAGCAAATCTGGCAGGGCGTCGACCGTCCCTGCCGACAGCACGGCGCGATGCAGCGCTTCCCGGTCTCCGGCTCGCCGCTTTTCAAACGCGGAGCCATTCCCGTTCAGCGCCTGAACCAAGTCGCAGCGGTGGTCGCGCTGGCGACGCAAAACAAGCCGGAAGTCAAAAGCATCGCGGTCAATGTCACAAACCTCGCGGGGCTGTTCAGCGGGGCGAACGCCTTCTTTCCCGAGGCGGGCGATCCGGTCGGGCAGCCGCCCGCCGATGCGACCGCCGGTTTCACCACGGCCCTTTGGCGCCACGAAACGGAGATCACGACCGCCGATTGCCGCGCCTTGTTTGCCGCCGCCGGTTTTTCCGGTCCGCAGGGAACAGGGGCCGCGTGATCGCGTTTTGCGAATCATCCTGTTTTTGAAAGGTGCGCATACAGGCTTGCCGAAACGGTTGCACGCCGTTTTTTTGGGGGTCCTATATGCCTTTTTAAAATTCTCACACCTCCGGAGGTGTGAGAAAAGACGGTTCCTTTTTTTGAACCTGTAAGCGGAAATAAAGCCGCAATGCAGCACTTGAATTACGCGCCGTTCATCGGGCGGACTTTACGACGCCCGTCGTGCGCAGGCGGCACGATGCCGAGTGTGCGCATTTTGCGGAAAAGCGTCGTTTTGTGAACGCCGAGCTCGCGGGCCGCAAGAAGGCGGTTGCCGTCGGCGTGCGTAAGCGCCGCACGAATGGTCTGCGCATCAAGCGCGGCGCGCGCACCACGCAGGCCTTTTCCAGCAACCGCCTCTTCCGCCGAGCCCGTGAGCGATTCCGGCAAATGCGCCAAACCGATGCGACCCGCGCCGCACAAAATAAAGGCGCGTTCGATGGCGTTCTCCAATTCGCGCACGTTGCCGGGCCAGTCATGGGCCATCAGCAAAGAGAGCGCTTCGGCATCAATCCCCGTCACCGCCTTCCCCTGCAGCCGGTTGAAACGTTCGATAAACTGTTCCGCCAGCAGAGGGACGTCTTCCTTGCGGTTGCGCAGCGGCGGAATTTCCACGCGCACAACGTTGACGCGATAGTAAAGGTCCTCGCGAAACAGACCTTCGCGACAGCGTGCCAGCAGATCGCGGTTGGTCGCCGCGATCACCCGAACGTCAGCCCGCTCGCTCCGCGTTGCGCCGAGCGGTTCGTACACGCGCTCTTGAAGCACGCGCAAAAGCCGCACCTGAAGCGCCGGACTGACCTCGCCGATCTCGTCCAAGAACAGCGTACCGCCCTTGGCCAATGCGAAGCGGCCAGGCTTGTCTTTGCCCGCGCCCGTAAACGCGCCGGCCTTGTAGCCGAACAGTTCGGACTCCAGTAACGCGTCCGGCAACGCCCCGCAGTTGACCGCGACGAACGGCCCGTCTTTGCGCGGGCTGAGCGTGTGAATCGTACGCGCCACCCGCTCCTTGCCCGTGCCGGTCTCACCCTGAATCAGCACCGTGCTCGGACTTGACGCGATGGCGGGTAAAACTTCAAAGATACGCTGCATCAGCGGACTGCGGCTGGTCAGGTCACCGACCCGAAAACGACCCGCCAATTCCCGCCGCAAGGCGTCAATCTCCGAGAGGTCGCGAAACACTTCCGCCCCGCCGATGACCTTCCCGTCCGCATCCCGCAAGACGGCCGTCGAAATGCCGATCGGGATGCGCTCGCCCTCTGCGCTGACGATGTACGCCGAACGGCCGATCACGGGCTTGCCGGTCTTCAGCGTCTCCTGCAGAGCGCACTCCGCACCGCACAGGCTGGAACGGAACACCTCCGCGCAGCGGCGGCCGATCGCCTCCTTGCGCGATACGCCGGTAATCCGCTCCGCCGCGCGGTTAAACGAGGTCACGCGCCACTGCGCGTCGACGGTGAACACGCCGTCCGAGATGCTTTCGAGAATGGCTTCCGTACCTGCGGCGTTCTCTTCTTCGTTTCTTTGTTTATTGCGTCCCATGATCAAAAATGTTCTCAAGTGTACACCCGCCGGCCTGTGCAGTCACCCCAAGAACTTTGACATCAACCTTTCTGTCGAAGGTCGAAAGGTCCGTCCGCAATCGCGCCCGGAGCGCAAACCGTCGTGCGTTTTGACGAACGAAACCGTCAAAACGAGAATTGCGAGGGTGCAAGGGGGATTTTTTTGAAACGCGATTTTGACCGATACGACTGTGGAGACCCCTTATACGCAGAATCGTACGATTCCGCGTGCACGGA